>Ga0099364_10012961_pt1 | contig 11216 bp, 8 predicted proteins | sample TergutTh196P3_FD_73070 | JGI IMG/M metagenome (GOLD analysis project Ga0099364, IMG submission 73070) | Microcerotermes parvus P3 segment gut microbial communities from Pointe-Noire, Republic of the Congo - Th196 P3 | ecosystem: Host-associated > Arthropoda: Insects > Digestive system > Gut ... | reverse complement strand
CTCCAAACAAGATACAACATTTCCATCGCCGCCATCCCACACCCAAGGCCCGAACCCATCCATATTGAACTGCCTATACACCCGCCATAAGATAAGGTATAGTTAAGATGATTGAGATCTCATCATCCAAATAGTCTAAAGTTGTCATCATGGTACAATACTCTCAAGGCCTTAGCCTTGAGAGTATACAACCTATGGCCTAAAAAAAAGGGTCGAAACATGTAAATGTATAACATATTGAACAATATAGTGCAATAAATTTTTGTTGTGTTTTGACTACCAGTTATATATATATATTGTATCAATTCTATAGAACACAATGGGGATGTCTCACCTAAAAGTTCTAGAACACCTGTTGAGAACAAATGGTCTTCCATACAGTCCATCACAGTACTGTTCAAGACAACCCAGTTTTACATCCCTATATGGCTGCTGAGACGTTTCTCTGTAAATGTGTTCAGTTACTATCGCAGATACTTAACCCAGACAGAAAGAGGGCAGACCACAGTGCTGAATGATCTAGCATCACAGGTACGAATGCATGAAGTTCACATCTTCATCTGCACAGTCATTTGTTGGTGAAGTGCTTAGACACAGTAATAAACTGTCCTTTCCCTTTTACTAACAAAACTTGCATTCATACAATACAACCTACAGAGATAGCAACTAACTACCTTGTAAAGCTTGAATACATATCACTCACGGAACAGCAATTTCTCGTGACCCACATAATTCGTCAAACTGAGATTCTTGCTTTACTAGACATTTGGGTTACAAATACGACCTTCAGTCAAAATTATGTGTACATGAAAAAATTCCTCATCCTTACATTGTCATAAAACCATAACATGCTTAAATGTTGGTCTAGTGAGGATCAGTCTCAAGTTTTTTTTTCTGTCTCCATAATACCGTGTATTGATGGGTTACAACAAACTGCTGTTTCATGAGTGATACGTTATTCTCTTTCTGGGTTCTAAAGAAACTATATTACTTTTCTTAAGACACTTGTACTGAAATGCTGCACAAATGCAACTGCAAGTATAATCATGTTTGCCTGTACATTAGTCTGTCGATAAAAATACGAATCTATCAAAATATTTTCATAAATTCAAAACTAGAGACTTAAGAAAATTCACTGATACAATCCAGTTGTAATTAAAAATGGGCTACAACACCAGACATAGTGGGTGCATGTCAGGAGTAATTCACTAAATACTTACCACAGCTAAAAATATTGTAAACAATTGCAGAAAAAAATGAAAAATACATTTATGCCTAATACACTTTCCCTGTAATTCAGGTAGTTTTTAAGATTATTAAACAAAATGGGTTATTAAAACTGTATTCTTTCTTCAGAGTTTTTTATGTGTATATTTCCTAACTTCTCAGAAACCTACCAGCAGGCTACTGAATTCAACTGGGTACACATAATCCAGTGGTACAAGGTAAAACAATCCCTGTACAGGCCTGGACAGGCCCTCAGGACTCCAGGAGGTTGAGGTTCACGGAATTTCTAGAAAATCAGCATGTGAAGATGGTAAGGTCGTCAGGCATACACACCAGCCACCTTTACGCCCCAAGAAATATTCGTAATATTCATTTCCGCTAGAGGCTGAGTCAACCCCAGGACCACATTACAAATGAAAGGATTAAGTCACTGAAGAATCCCAATGACCTCATCAGGATTCAAACCCACAATCTACCAGTCTGTAGTGCAGTGCCTCAACCATTTCCATATCTAGTGGTAGGCTTTTGTCAACAGGAAACAAATGCAAGATATAGGTCCTCCAAGCAGTGCTGATGGAGATTCAAGCCCTAATCAGCCACAAACAACGCAACCTTCCTATAGACACCACACATTTATTCTTCCCACTCACTTGAGCACTCATGTGAACCTAATTCAGTCACGCTAAAGAAGGAGGCAGCATACTCCAACAAACATCAGAATAAAAGCTATCCCACACAGTGCAATAACATAGGAGATTATGATTCATACAGAAAATCTGTATGGTGACATGTAATAAACATATATACAACCTTTACATTAAACTTTTTTATAATCTACTCTGCTATATTTCATTTGGATGTGCCATAAAACCCTTCACATCTTGAACAATTATTAGATACAAGCGGAAATCCCTTTACCAAAATGTTTTGTACATAAATTATAAAGAAATTACAGACTATGAATTCTATTACTGTCAAAATTCTAAAACATACCATACTAATGGTCAGTGCCTTCAGCAGTCACTCTGTTATTCCAGCTTCACCGGTGACATACTGTATGTCATATACTATAACTAACCCACATAAAACATTTAAAAATACATTTTTTAAGTATACACCTATAACAACAGCAACTGCAGCCACATTAACAACAATAAGAATAGAAGTATAAACAGCAAATATTACAACTTTTGTAGATGTGATAATTACATTATATTCATACCTGGAAGGAAACGAATCAGATCTGAATTTTTACTCCTTGAATTTCCATTCCTGTCGACACATTGGACATAAGTGTTGAACTTGCTGAGAATTCAGCCACTTCATAATACAGTGGATGTGGAAACAATGAGAACATTGGCCCCATACTGTAAAAAGAGATAGTTAGACGTAGCATAATTACAACTTTAAAATGAACAAAAACTACAAACTGTTTGTTTTATGGTTTTGTTGACACTTCCCAACTTCACAGCTCGGTGTCAAATGGTAGCATTAAATGTGCATGGTAAACTGAAATTAATGTGAACATAAATCGAAATGGCCATCTTCAACGTATATGACCCCTGCGTTCAATCCCTGGTGACTTCATGAGATTTATGGTGGATGAAGTGCAATAGCAACTGGAGTTCCCTCAAGTTTCCACAACTCAGAGTTGTGCAATACAATAACAGACACAGTAAATTAGAGCGGAAAAATTTGTTGTTTGAAAGGGCAGTCCATGGCAGATTAAATGGTTCTTGGAAATACAGTAGACTTTGGTCACCCATTAAGTCACGGTTCAATCACTAATCAATATGAAAGTTACCATACAACAAAATTTTGTACCTAAAGGGCAATCATCACCAGGAAGCTTACAATCTGGACAACAGCCATCAAATGCCATTCGACATATACCACAGTTGTCATCATTTGCTACCCAACGCCATGTAGCTACTCCAGTCCAACCTGAAAGATATTGAAGAATCGAACGTGTAGATCACAAATACTAACTTCGAGACAGTCGCAAGTCATAATGGCCATTAAAAATGCATATAAGGCGCCTCACTTCTTATTGTAACCTTCATGCTTATGTTTCACATCCCTCTTTTTGCAATATTAATTCTTGCCTTTAACAGGGCCCCTCTTCAAACTCGTATCATCGGATTACCACGGCACGAAATGACGTACCAAACACACACTAGCCCAATACAACAACGTCAACACGAACACCAGTACAGCTCAGAATTCTTTTTATCTTTCCGTTCACTTCCCCCGGTATATCTCACGTTCCTTGTACAATTTCAAACACAACTCCCCACGATATACACCTACAGCCGTCATTATTTGCTTACACCACGGACGACGGTTTATGCCACGGGTACTACCGACCACGGATGACAAGAGTATCAAACACACACCAACAGAAACTCAGTTACATTTATTTAGTTATGCATTATTCATAACTCCACTCATTTTTAACCTCAGCATTACACGGAGGCGAGTCGTTAATTTCATGCCCCGGCCATTTTAACCCCGGAAAAAATGCAGATATTCATTGAGCTTGAAGATGGGTTGGCCCCAGAGCCAGTTTGGGTGTTTTGCAGAATGGATAAAACTCTTGTCTGTACCGGGATTCGAATCCCGGACAGCCGAGGCCGTAGCCTAGTTGATGTACTAGAGTGGTTTTCGTAAAACCGACTCACAACTACATATTGGTGCGGAACGTGAGAGACCTTTATGAGGGATCACAAAGGAACAGCCATTAACAAAAATGCTTAATAGTGAACATTTGGAAAGTAACACAAATAGAAACACACTTTTATAACAAAGTAATTCGATGTCCAACTTAAACGAATAAGAAGATTATTGTGTCCAAAGAGATCACGTTTTGGATACCGAGACGGCGCGCTTTATCTCTCACGGTTCATGGGTGATTAATCCTGCTGTGTTGGCTGGATGACCCGTGGTCGCGGCTAATTCGTGACTATGGACAAACGCAAGAAACGAGAAATTGTCAGCGGAGTTTTTCGCGATGCATTCGAACGAGTTTTTTTGGTACTTTCAAATTACAATCGGTGGTATATTAAAATCATTAATTGCTATCTCAAGCTCATTCTGTGCATTATCCAATTACATACTGGTATTTTGCACTTAAAATAATATTCTAACCCCAGTTATTAAACTCCAATCCCACATGCATGCAATTCATTGCACTGTAGACATTTTCATATACAGTACAATCAACATGGCCATACATCCTGACGGACTTTTCTATAAATGGGGATATCTACATTTATTCCATAAACTCTACTTTTATGACTTCCAGACCACAAACCTTGTTAAGAAGCCCCTGCAGTACTCATGTAAGAACACCATTTAACTTTTGTAGGCTGCTAAAAGCTTTAGTGGAGATAAGCAATGACACACTGATGTTACAATGGCAATGACTAATAAAGAATGATAAGAAATGAAGGCCCAGTACTGTATCAGACAACCAAAAGGGGTTGGATAAAATATACAAATACTTAATACAGTCTGAGCTATTAATTAATTTTTTTTTTTAAATATTCAGTTAATGATGTTAAAAGGATACCTAAAACAGCACACAAACTATATTATTAAACAATAATACAATAATTTATTTTAATAATGAACTATATTATTAAACAATAATACAATAATTTATTTTAATAACAATCACACATATCATTCAAACAAAGGAAAAAAATACGATTGCATACTATACAAATGTAAGTACATATGTACAGAGATCTACTTATTTTAAAATTCATCACCACTTCCCTGGGAGCAGCACTGATGCCAACCCTTAGCATGACTTGCCATCTCTCTCTAAAAGATACTGTGAATGTGACCACAAGAACATGTCTTCATTCAGTGAACAACTTTACTCTTTAATTCAATGGCAATGGACTGCTCTCTCCTTTTTCTGAGTACAGGCTGAAAAATTTCACCTAATTAAGAATAAATTACAAACTGTAATTTAACTTGTTTTTCAAACTGAAATATAAGAGGAAAACAAAGTATCACAATTATGGGGTTTTATGACTCAGCAATGATGCTAAAGGTAAAATAAAAAAGCCTTTGGGTAAACTATATATTGAGGGAACTGCAACAACTATTTATTAAATGTTCCCTTCCTCTAATCCAGTATGTCACAAGTTCTTCAAGATATGAGTGCAAAATAACCCACTTTTGTGAGCAACATGAATGTGTTGTTAGGATATCCAGTTTTCAGCAAGGGAAGATAAACACTGGCTGCTGTCAAGAAAGTATGTGATGGAGACTACTAAACTGAAAGTTTATGCTTTCTTGGGGAATGACATTACATAGAGCGTTTGGAGAGAGTAGGCTGTTCCAATGACACATAAAGCCATTGTTATACCAAACAGAACTTTGTCTACTGGACCTCCTTTAATGTGTATAGGCAAGTCATCTATCTTCTGAAACACACAAAAATATAAAAGAATACAATGTACGTGTGCATCCACAATTAAGGGACATGACGTTACAGAAGTCAAAAAACAATTAAGGGAAATCAAAATTAGAGACATTATTCCAGCATTTTACTGACTGTTCAATATTGAAATGCTGTAGAATCTGCAATACAGATTTTTAATTGTCTTACTTGGAATAGTGCCTGCTTCTTCTTCAGGGCTGCATACATATTACTTGTACTGGTTGATGAATGCCGTGGAGACGTCTGCCCAACTGGTTTTAAACTGGCATCATGGTACATAATCTTAGGTGGGTCAGACTTGTCCAAGGGGTTTACACCCTGTTAGATACATTAAAGAACAAATGCTCTGCATTATTTTCATGGCATTGTTTCATATTGTATTTGAGCAAAATGGTAGTCTTACTAAATCATATCACTGTATACTGAAGCCTTCTGCAATGTGATGCTCATGCTAGGATTATAGTTCCAACAATGTGAAGGACTGCAGCACACAGTCAAGCAATCCTACAACTATAACCCCCAAAAAACAGTACAAAGTCCCACAAGACTGAAATCTTCAGGAACATCACTGTGAGAACCTCAAATATTGCAACATACCATTGTATTAACTTACTCATTCACCAAACAAACATCAAATAAAACCTCCATTAGTTTCCACTTTAGCTTAACATACTTCAATCACATCATTTTCAAAACTCCCACATACTCACAACCAGCTATCAAGGCTTTACATTAAATCATATTTATAGCTAAAACTAATATATACAATATAAACATATTTTCAAACTTGAAATTTTGGTCTATCAATATACTTATCATCAAGGTACGTGAACAGATTCACAAGTACACTATCCTATGTTTGGTGCTAACAGCATGCATCCACAAAATAAAACACATGGCAAAACACTTTTACATTCAATCCAGGTTCCAGCTTCCAGTTTATATTATTACTTCCATGACTTTTACATTTGAATCATCTGCAACCAAGTTACACTTTTATCAACACCTGGTTCATATGTTATATTTGCAGACCAGTCATCCAACAGTGTTATTTGGGTTAAACACTGCCAATTTGGTAGTCTAAAAACATAACACACAAAAGCAGCAATTCTGAACCGAAAATCTCCTGCCAAATCTTTTCTGAAAGAACAGAATTGGAAACGGTACAGTATTACAATGAACCTGAGAAAAATTGGTTGTAGCTATGTGAACCAGACTGAATGGTGTACAGTTTATGTCCAGTAGTGGGCCTAGTGTATCAGTGACGTTGATTCTTCAGAATTTAGCAGTTACTTACAATGTTGTCATTGACAAACCATTCCAGCCAGACAAATCAAATACAGTATAGTCACAGATACACATTACAGTGAAACCTCTTATGCTTGTGGAGTACTGTAAATATGAACAGCAAGGGCACCTGAAGTAACATCCAGAAACATCACTCCAAGGAATTCAAAACCAACATTTTGTCTCATCAAGACTATGGTCTTCTAACATCACATACAGGGACAAGTAATATTTGGGGTAACCTGTTATCTCCGTCTTCAGGTTTATATTTAGATGTCTATAGTACACCGTCATATACAGGAACCGTGGCCACGTAATCTCAATTCCCACCACAGTGAAAACCCCAATTTAAATTCCTTATTAGTTTATATTTTAAACTTCCATACTAAGGCCCTAGGGAAACGCGGTTAATAATCATTTATTCTTTCACAACCTGCTTCAATCACCCCTGGAGTTAACCGTCGAAGTATAATTAGAATCTTCGGGCATATTTTATGCACGGTAATACAAAACATCCTTATACGTGGTTACAATGATTTAATTGTCCGAAACTGCTCCTACAACGGTAGTAAGAGAACAAAGGCTTATTTTATCATGTTCAACAATCTATAACACAGTAATGCTATCATTATTTATCTTTCTTCAACAATACTCCTTCCTTTAGTTTCAGGCCTTAACCTGACTAACTTTGAACACACATGTACAAAGTACAACTTAGCTCTTACAATAGGAAAATACGGTTGAATATGTGTCGAGCCGATAAGTCTGCCTGTGAAGTTATTCAAACGGAAATACATGGTGAATGCTCTACACCACCTACACCCAAACACTTAGTAAGAACCAGCAAACTCTCCGCCAATGGCTCTTCTCCACAGTTTCGTAACCGACTTGAAATCGTTATTGATCAGAGATCATCTCGTAATAGAGCCAGCCAGTGGCTGGGACCTGTGCCGGGGGCCTATGGCCTGGGTATAAAAGTCGGCTGTGATGTCATTTCCCGTCGCACGTGAGCACGGTTACTCATTGATATGCGAATGGTTAGACCACAGCTCCGATCCGTGGAATTTCTCGTAATTATGCACGTTTACCCTGGCTTATATATAACTGTAAAAAGACTAAAGATTACCGTATACTGATGTAACGCCGTCCATTATATAGCAGTTTCTTTACGTGGCGGAGGATCCTGCTACTTCCACCTTCAGGGTAGAAAAAATGAAGCTGTTTTCTGCATAGAAGTATACTTCTATCCTGAAACTGGTCGCCACAGGTTCCTTCAACACGTTGGTAATTTTCTACCAGATTATACGGGCCAAATAACGGAAAATGGTAACTCACATAGTCACGACCAATAGAAACTCAAACCTCACGAACAAATGAAGTTCCTGTGTCTAGTTTTCATTACAAACTGTCATTACTGCAGTTTCCACCTATTGGTCAATCAGCTTAACTATAACCTCCGTTTTGACTCTTACCTACTTCTACACCTTTCATCCTTGCAAATGGTTTTTTGTTTTGTTTCACTTGTTTTATTTTATACCGTCACCTTGTTTTCATATATTTTATTTTTAATTTCCCAGTTTGCTGCATTTCTCACTTCCTATCCCTACCTGATCCCTTCGCACTATCCTGTTCATTCCACTTTGAAAATGCTGTCTGAGAGTCTCAGTTTCAATCCCTGCACTCTTCCAGCAACTGGCTTGGCCAGAGTTCAGCTTTCATCCACCCTGATCCCACACATGCCTTTTCAGTACATAGCTTGTACATGTACCATGATAATGACATATATGAAGAATATATAAATTAAGATAGTATATGAGCTACTAGATTTATGGTGTCTCATAAACATTGATTTACTTACATCTGTGACTGCAGTTTCTCATTCATATTACACATGCTTCACAGTCTGTCTCGTTGTCAATGTGCACCACCCGGATTCGGGTGTGGCCCAGCTGGGAATATCTCAAGTGAAATAAAAATATATGTAAATGAATTACAAGTATGTGGCACACTTCTGCTGTCCTTGCAGTGCACAAGACACAGTGTTCTATGGCATAAATTATGGATTCAGCTGTTTAAATGAATTCAGTGGCTGCAGTATTATCAGTTTGTTTGTGGCATCATCTCATTACAACATATTATTACATTACCTATTATGGTTGAAAAGTATATGATTAAAAATCACCTTGAAAACAACAAACTTCCAATTGGGTGTTTCTAGGTAAAAACTGCTTCATCTTAATTTATGGGTTTCATTCAAGAGAATCGCAAAGCCTGATGATGTGCTCTTTGTGATTTCTGCTCATAGCAAAGTGGGGAAGAAAGAATATAGGACAGACAAAGTTAAGTCACATCTTACCTTATCTGCTACACATAGATCAAAATGTGTGGCAATGTCATTCTTTCGTGTAGGCCTATTCCTGTATGTCAGTATGTCCAATCTTACATTAAGAAAATAGTGTAATGCTATGGCTTTTACAAGATGACATTTAAAGAATTATCTTTTTTAAGTCAATAAAGAATTTTTTTATTTTTTTATAAAAAATTGAATATGTTAATACACTATTAAAAACAATGTATGATGAGTATATATTTGTAAATGGTTAGCAACATTTTTGAAAAGTTTTCTGCCCCAACTTCACAGTCTGTGCTGTCTAAGAAGTGCATTAAAACCCAGATCCTTAATAATGAAAGCAGCAGCCTCCTCTGAAACATTTCCAAATCTTTACCAATTACATTGCCATCATGTACATGAAGACTTCAATATCCACAATAAAACTTGAATATGTCAATTGAAAAATCAATAATTATATTATTTTTAATATAGTTAATGATGGAATGTTAATCAATAACTTTGTTTGGGTTATATTGTTTGAACTGTATATAACTGAAATTCTCAATTTCTGAGATCAGGGTCATGACAATTTCAACATGTAATGTTATATTCTCAGTCTTGAAATTTAATTCCCTCTTTGGCTGTGATAAGCTAATATAAATAAACTGACCACTATTGGATAAGTATCCAGACAGCACTGAATACAGGCTACTGTTTAATGCATGTGTTAGTCATTCAAGGTCAGAACACTTAGGTCTAATGTTAAGCATGCTATCCTAAAAATAAACAGCATGAGCATATATTTGCATAATGATAATATTAAACTTAAAAAAAAAAAAAAAGTTATTGTACAGAATGAAGTATAACCCCTCCCTCCAACATAACTTTTAGAAGTTATAGAACTGGAATTGTTTACATTCTCCACTTCTATTTATAGTGTGTTCAGCTGAACAACCATGGTCTGCAAAGTACAAACAGGTACACTTTCTGGCTTAACTATAATATGTTCAAGACTGAATTAAACTTCAATGAAAACATTCTGACCAACTGTTTGAACATTTATTTTCATACATAATTTCTGAAGTGATTTTCTCAACTAATGTAACACTATTTAAAAATATGCACTTCTGCATACCTTAAACATTCACAAATATTTCAAATTACAACATACAATACATGGACTTTTATCTCTGTTCCATATATATTTCACGGAACACAGAATTTAATGTACCAAGATTAAATTTTCTAACCTGTTACTGAGTTTAAACTTTATTTGTGACAGAGTATTCAGAATTACCTAACCTCAAATTGAGTTTGGGTTCATTTTTCAGTATTGGAATTGATCTCACCTGAAGAACTGGGGAGAACACTGACTCATGAACACCTCTCAGTATATAGTCAGCAGATGTATGTCAATCCACCAGAGCAACTGCAGTCATTCTTTGAAAATAAAATATCACTTGAGAATGTTGGATTTATCAAACAATATCCGTGAGTTAATGCACTCTTGTCCTAGGGTACAAACTTGTCACTCCCTTGATTGAACTTTCATCACCAATTCAACATTATTTCACAAACTAGCCATACAATGCTCATATATGCACCGTTATGACAATGTTACCCGTCGCTCTTCATCTCATTGTAATGATTAATGAACTGTATTTAGTTTAGGCTGATTAAAAAAATTAGGTTAGTGTCAGCAATTAATGTGTAAGCGTAAACTTCATCCAACATTGAAAGACAATTTTCTTTACTATAACTGTACCCTGAAACCACAAAATAATACTGATGCAGAGGCAAAAAAAAAAAAAAAAAAAACCCTGATTAGTTGCAAGTACAGAAGTTGGTATAACAAAAATTAATTTGTGTTTTGGATACAGGAAAAGCAGTAAATACAACTCCCAATTTAATGAT
>Ga0099364_10012960_pt1 | contig 11216 bp, 7 predicted proteins | sample TergutTh196P3_FD_73070 | JGI IMG/M metagenome (GOLD analysis project Ga0099364, IMG submission 73070) | Microcerotermes parvus P3 segment gut microbial communities from Pointe-Noire, Republic of the Congo - Th196 P3 | ecosystem: Host-associated > Arthropoda: Insects > Digestive system > Gut ... | reverse complement strand
ACGAAGTCCGAGCGGTTCGACGCTTTCAATACTGTAAACCTGATCGACCAGCAGACTCAACACGGCGGCTTGGTATCCGCTGCCGGTGCCGATTTCGAGTACCTTGTCGCCGGGCTTCGGATCGAGTTGCTCCGTCATATAAGCGACGATGTACGGCGGCGAGATCGTCTGCGCGTTTCCAATGGCAATCGCCTGATCCCGGAACGCAATGGACTGATGCAACGGCGGTACAAAGCGGTTGCGCGGAACCCGCTTCATTACGTCGATGACCGTTGGATTCACCAATCCGCCTTGGGGAAGCAGTTCGCTTTCGACCATTTGCCTCGCCTTATCGACGACGGGAAATTTTGCGCGCTGTGCGGCAACACGCTGCTCCGCCGTCTCTTCGGCAAGAAGAACGACCGGCAGAAGCAGAAGAAGGAATCCACAGTATGCTGTTTTCATAAAAATTTTCCATCTCGCTAATCCGTTTCAATGGTCGCTTTGGTCATAACGTTTTGAGGTGGCCATTCCGGATACTGTCAAGAAGTTGTTTGACGACATTTTTCAGTCTGTCCAGCTTATTTGCCCTCCGTTCGCATTCTACTCCGTCCTCCCGAAAAAAGCAATGGTGATTTTACCCATCTCTGCCATTTGCGCCGGTCGACTATGTACATCGTCCGTTTGGGCTACCGACGACTACGGTGCCTGTGGAGAATTCGAGCGTGGGTGTGGGGCGACAACTCGCCACACAGTCTCGATAACCGTTTTGGCGGCCCGGTGCTTCGGCAAGAAATTCCGACTTGCATTTTCCGCAATCCGGTGTTAGGATAAACGTATGAAAGGGGCGAAACGGAACGGCTCGAAGCCGCCGGGATAGAATCCGCTCGACAAATTTGTCCGAAAAGTAATGGGCGATCCCCTCATTGCCGTCGATATTTTACGGCACTATGCCGATCTGATCATTGCCAAGTACGTCGACCTGGACAACACTTAGGAAAGTGTTCGGGAGAGTGTCCTCTGCCCCTAAGCGTGACAAGGAACGAGAGAGAAAAGTCTCTCATCTAGGTCCCTGCTTTCGCGGGGATGACGAAATATTGTACCCTTTTTCTTAGACGTCCCAATGAAAACATTCCTAAAATCTATTGTTGTTGCGATCATTGTTTTTCCTTCCCTATTATTTGGACAGGAATTAACCGAGAGCCTTTCGTACAGCGAATACGGAGCCGTAGGCGACGGTGTTGCCGACGACTTCAACGCGATCATCAAAACGCACGAGGAAGCGAACAAGACGGACCGAAAAGTCCGTGCCGACAAAGGGGCGACCTACTACATCGGCGCAGCGACCAAGACCGCTCGGATACAAACCGACACCGATTGGAGCGATGCGAAATTCATCATCGACGACTCAAAGGTCTCGGTCGAAAACCGTAACCATCAGATATTCAGCGTGTCGTCCAAACTTCCATCGACGCAGATAACGACCGTAAAAACGCTGAAAAAGAATCAAGCGAAACTCGATGTGTCGCTTCCGCATGATTCGTTTATTGTCGTTACCGATAATACGACGATGCGTTACATACGCTTCGGACTGAACCAAAACAGCGGTGCCGCTCAGACCGATGTGTTCGTCATCGACAAGAACGGCAACGTGAATGCGAACACCCCTATTATCTGGGATTTCGACAACATTACGTCGATGACGGCGTATCCGATTGAAGCCGAACCCTTGACGATCAGCGGCGGACATTTTACGACCGTTGCCAATCAAGCCGAGTCGAAGTACACCTACTATGCCCGCGGAATAAGTGTAACACGTTCCAACGTGCTGATCGACGGACTGGTTCACGCCGTTACGGGAGAACTCGATCACGGTGCGCCTTACGGTGGATTCATTTCGGTGTCGAATTGTGCCAACGTAACGGTACAGAATTGCCAATTATCGGGACATAAAACTTATACGACGATTGGCAGCGCAAACTTACCGGTTACAATGGGATCGTATGACATCGGAGTCAACCGGTCGGCAAATGTTATATTTAAGAACTGTCAACAACTCAACGACATTCACGACACGGCGTTATGGGGGATTTTCGGTTCGAATTATTCCAAGAATCTCACATTCGACACTGTGGAGTTTTCCCGATTTGACGCACACATGGGCGTGGCAAATGCAACGATCAGGAACTCAGTTCTTGGACATCAGGGCATTAACATTATCGGGAGCGGCGTTTTTCTTGTTGAGAACACGAAAGTATGCAGCGCAAACTTCATCAATTTACGTAGCGATTACGGCAGTACCTTTGAAGGTGAGTTTGTCATCCGCAACTGCGAATACCTTCCGCGTAACGGCAAACCGTCCGACGCCGTGTTGATCGGCGGCAGTTATTCGGGGCAACACGACTTCGGCTATCCGTGTTATATGCCGCGAAAGATAACGATTGACGGTCTTGTTATTCACGATGCCAATCCTCCGAATAATTATGGGGGACCGAAAATCTTCGGCAATTTCAATAATTCGTACAGAAACGAAGAGTACGTCGAAAAATTTCCGTACACAATCACCGAAGAAGTCGGGATAAGAAATCTGACAATCAAAAGCGGCAAGCCATATATCGTCAGCCCTAATCCGTTTATGTTCAGGAACGTCAAGGTAACGGTGAAATGAATAGACTTGTTCCACAATCCGTCATCCCGCGCAGGCGGGGACCTAGGGGACAGAAGTTCACATATTCTTCAATGACAAAAGGTTATGGCGATGAAACAAATTCAATGACGTCGAGTGTCTAGGCCCCCGCCTGCGCGGGGGTGACGATAAAAAGTCCACACCCATTTTTAATGCGCTTTAGATTCCCGCTTTCGCGGGAACGATGGGTGAGGTGGATGATGAAACAGGTCTATTGTTGCCGTTGTAGTAACTCCGCGATCTGTACGGCGTTCGTCGCCGCCCCTTTGCGAAGATTGTCGCTGACGCACCAAAACGCCAAGCCGTTGTCGAAGGACAGGTCCTCCCGGATACGACCGACGAACACCTCGTCCTTGCCGGAACAGTCGTTCGGCATCGGATACAGCTTGTTCGGAGTATCGTCGACCACCACGATACCGGGCATCGCGGCAAACAGCGACCTTGCCTGTTCAACGGTAATTTTTTTCTCCGTTTCGACCAACACGCTTTCGCTGTGGCAGTTCGCAACGGGAACCCGAACAGCGGTCGGACAAACACGGATCGTGTCGTCGCCGAGAATCTTGCGAGTCTCGTGCAACAGCTTGAGTTCCTCTGAGGTGTACCCATTTTCCTTGATGGAACCGATTTGCGGAATGCAATTGAACGCAATCGGATGCGGAAAACATTCGTAAGCGTAATCCTTGCCGTCGAGGAGGGCTTTCGTACCGCCTTCGAGATCACGAGTTCCGACGAGTCCTGCTCCGCTGACTGCTTGATAGGTACTGACGACGACTCGCTTGACTTTGCCGAAATCGTGGAGTGGTTTCAAGGCAACGACCAGTTGCGTCGTCGAACAGTTCGGACTCGAAATGATGCCCTTATGGTTTTTGATTGCTTCCGGATTGACTTCGGGAACCACGAGCGGCACAGTCGGATCCATTCGCCAGTATCCGCTTTCGTCGATGACGAGGCAACCGCGTTTGACGGCATCGGGGATGAAGTCTCTTGCCGTTTCGTCCGGCGTACTGGCAATGGCGAGCTGCACGCCGTCGAAGGCTTCCGGTTTGAGTTCTTCAATGACGTGTTCATTGCCGTTGAAGATCAATGTTTTACCGGCACTTCGGGCTGAAGCGAGAAATTTGATCGTTTTATACGGGAACTTCCTTGTTTGAAGCATCTGCAAGGCAAGGGTTCCCACGGCACCGGTCGCGCCGACGACGGCAATGGAATCGTACACGAACTTTCTCCTGAAGGCGAATGGTAAAAGGTCTTGCAAGCGCAACCATTTTCGCCGTCATCGCAAAACTGTCAAGGGACGCCCTTTCCGGGTTCGGCAATCAACTCATCTCCTTGGTGGGGACCTCGTCGAGGTTGTCCCATTCGATGCCGACACGCCGGAGAGCGTAAGCAATTTCCTTACGGTAATCGCCATAGCAGGTCATCCAATGGAAACCCTGTAGGCGATCTGCGAGGAGGTCGTCCGGAAATTCGTACTGAATATCGAACTGCGTCCGGCAAATCGGTTTGAACGGAACATCGACGACCTTTCCCTTGAAGCCGACCCAGCGGTCTCCCTTAAAAGCAGGAATGATATGCGTCGTTACAGTGCCGAGTGGTGCCTCAACCCACGGAGCGACACCGTAGTCCGATTCGTAATGCGTAACGATCCGCACCGGATCAAAGCTCTTGCCGTCCATCTTGCGCGGCGCAGTGCAGTGGGCAATTGTGATAACCCCCTCGTGCGGAAACGTCGGATTGCAAAGAAACACCGGTTTGCCAATGATATTGCCCAACAACACGCCGCTTGGAATCACAACGAAGTCCGACTCGCAAAACGCCAGGTAGCCGTCGTCGTTGAGCGTGGTCAACGTGTAGCAAGCCGTCGTCTTCGATGTCGGCATAATGATTCCCATACACGAATTGACCGTGATCAGATTCGTATCGACTTTCTTCATCAGGAGTCGGAAAATCTCGTCGAGCATAAAACTGAGGACGTAGAAATCTTCCTGCGTTTCCAATTTCGTTCCGGGAATCTTGAGATAATCGTCGGCACGTTTTTTCGATCTTGCCATTAACTTTTCGTCGGCTTTGGCCTCTTCAATCAGTTTGCCCAATTCGTCGTAATTGACGTCGTGGTATTCAAACTTCCAGGTATTTTTTGCGATTTCGGGCGGTGGACCATACGGAGCCGCCCATCCGCTGGCACCGCCGATGGTGATGATTTTAGATCCCATCGTGTTTTTCAAGCCGCACAAGGCGCGAAAACGCCAATCGAGTTCCTCCGTTTTGTCCGTCACAACATCCGCGTTCTTGATCCCCGGTATTGCCGAGCCGTCCGTATGCTGACGGAGAAAACGCGGACTAATGATTTCGTATTGGAGGTAAACCGGACCGCTCTTCCAACGTTGGAAAATGATAACGCCCTTTCCAAAGGTCTCAACGCCGTGAACTCCGGCTCCGGCTCCGTAAAGCAGAATCGTGTCGCACTTTGCCATATCGGGATGTTCCTTCATCTGATTGATGTGCGTTACCGCCGAAACTTCGAGGAACTCGACCGGATAGTCCGCTCGTTGTTTGACGGCGGAAAGTTCGGTATTGATACGCGCGACCTCCTCGTTGGCCTCCTCAGTGGTGTGAACGCCGCCCCAGTTTCTCCACGAGGTTTGCTCCCGTCGTTGGGGCAAATCGTGAACGAGGACCGGCTTGACGATCAGCGGCACTCTCGGCTTCGGCATCGGAATCGCATCGTCCGCACTGGTGGCGAGGAGCGTACTCTGGAGGCCGCTCATCGAGAGACCGCCCATGAGGACACCGCCCATAGCCATAAATCGGCGCCGTGAAACCTCCCACTGGGCCGCCGTAGTCGGCATCTCGGCACACTGAGGACAACAGTGACATTGTTGCTGTGTTGACATTGAAAATCCTCCCTTTCTTGGGTTAATGAGGAACAAACCAAACGAATCGAACGTTCCCGAAGTATAGCTTCAACCTTTCCTGGTTAATACCCAGGGGCGAGAAAAAGCAGCTGCAAACACAGAGGCCGATACGTAAGCAAGGTTTCCGTCCGATGGATTGTTTACGCGTCAGATTCAGAATATTCCTGCCGAGGCAGTTCCCGGAGGCTGCCGAGACCGAAAACTTCCAGGAAATGTTTTGTCGTTCCGTACAAGAAGGGTCGACCGAGTTCTTCGGAGCGACCGACGATCTTTACGAGATTGCGTTCGAGAAGTTGGCGGACCAATTCGCCGCACTGGACGCCGCGAATCCGTTCAATGGCCACCCGATGGACTGGTTGACGGTACGCAACGACCGCCAATGTTTCCAAGGCGGGTTGACTAAGCCGGATCGTCTGCGGTATTTCCTGCATCCGCAGAATCCACGGAGCCAGCTGCGGACGTGTTCGGAGCTGGAATCCGCCTGCCACCTCGACGACGCGGAACGAACACTGCCGCTCGTCGTAACGTCGATTCAAATCTCTGACGAGTGCTTTGACCTTTGTACCTTCAGGTAGCTCCGCATACTGCGACAGTCGACGGCTTGACAATGGTTCTCGGCTTAAAAACAGGACGGCCTCAAGTTTTGCCAAGAGAACACCGGAAACATTTTCCGAAAACGGCAGGACGTTTGACTGCTCCTCCGATTTTTTCGTCGAAGGAACGGAAACGTAAAGATCAATCGGGAACGCTCCCGATGGAAACAAGTCCGGCGGTCTCGGTGAGTTGAAAGGATGCAGCGACATTGTGGCTAAAATGAACCCCGAAGTCACAAAGATTTTTGAAGGGATGGTGTGCCCTTAATAGCATTGAGCTTCCCACTTTACAATCTTCGTGTCCTTCGTGGTTGGAAATCCTATTCTTTCCAGCCGGTCGTATCGAGTTCGTAGCGGTGGTTTTCCCGGATCAGGTCGGCAAGCAGTACCTTGCTCCGCCGCTTGCCGGCCTCCCGACCGAGGATCGTTACGAAATTGGCGTTGATTCCGATTTCCACCGTGTCGTTCGTCACGTCGCCATCGCGTATCTCTTTGGCAAACTTGGCGATATTCGCACTGGCCCCTGCTGGGTAGAGATTACTGATTTCGCCGAAATCCTCGTTGCGTTCCGATGTGCGAACCGTGGCGTGTCCGACGTAGCCGATCTCGGCAGTTCCCTCCGCTCCGTAACCGACGGCACGGACCCAAAACGGCGAACGATGGTGAATGCCCTGATGCGACCAGATTCGTCCGTCCTCAAAATCAAAGGTCAACGCAAACATATCGTGACTGTCGCCGTGAGGATTCGGACGGCAGCACAGCGAACTGCCCTGAGCACTGACCGGCAGTTCGGCATCGACCAGTTCGAGGCCCGCTTCGACGCCGTGAATACAGGCGTTGACGTGGTAATTACCGCCGAGAATGTCATCATTGACCCAAATCAATCGCTGCAAGCGTTCTTCAAAACTCTTGAAGGGCGGATCGGCAAACGTACCAGCGAAGTAACAGGTTTGAAGCGAGAGAATTTTGCCAATGTCCCCGTTTTTCACGCAAGACAACGCCTTTTGGTTGTTTTCGTTCGTGGGAATTTGGAAATCGATCAGAAAGACTTTGCCGTTCTTTTGTGATTGGGCGGCGTGATCTCGTACCGCTTGGGTTCCCCAAATGTCGACGGCAATCGGTTTGGCCATATAGACGTGTTTTCCGGCCTCCACGGAAGCACGGGCGTGTTCCGGAAAGAAATACGGCACGGCTTCGAGCGCAATGGCATCGATTCCCGCATCGAGAGTTTTTTTGTACCCGGAAAGGCCGCTGAAGCATTTTCCCGATGGGACATTAAACCTCTTTCCGCAATTGTCGGCAACGGTTTGGTGATAGTCCGCAACGGCGGCGATTTCGTAGTTGCCGTCCTTTGCGAACAGGTCGGTGATCCACGCACCGCGTCCGCCGCATCCGACGACGCCGAGGCGGATTTTTTCATTGGCTGTCGCCCCGCGAACTTGGTGAGACGACACAATAAACGGAGCCGCCAATCCGGTGATTGCGGCGGCTTTCAAAAAATTGCGACGATTGGTGGTCATTTTTTCTCCTTGGAAATTAGTTAAGAGCCACGGAAAGGTAAGTTGCCGACCGCCGGGCGGCAACGTGCGGTACAGCGCACTTGGGATGCAACCGCCTACCTTTGGGAAAACTGCCGCCGATGCTCTTGTAAAAACATGCTACGCCGCATCATCTGCTTCGGCGAAGCGTTTGCGGATGTTGACAAACTGCTCTTCCCGTGCCAGGAAGGAGTCGACGACATCGGGATCGAAATGGGATCCGCATCCTTTGACGATTTCCTCCTTCGCCGATTCGTGCGAGAATGCCTGCTTGTAGACCCGCTTGGAAATCAGTGCATCGTACACGTCGGCCAATGCAATGATCCGTCCGCAGAGGGGAATATCGTAACCTTTGAGCCGTTGAGGATACCCGGTGCCGTCGAAGCGTTCGTGATGCGTCAACGCAATGTCCCGTGCCATATTGAGGAACGAAACGCCGGGAAACTTTTCGAGTGCCGCATCCAAGGTTTCGGCGGCAATCGTCGTGTGCGTTTTCATAATCTCGAACTCCTGCGGATCGAGACGACCGGGTTTGAGCAATATGGCGTCGGGAATCCCGACTTTGCCAATGTCGTGGAGCGGACTGGTTTGGAAAATCAAGCGAACAAACTCCGGATCGATAACGTCCTGGTATTTTTCGATCGTCGCCATCTGTTGCGACAGGGTGCGGCAGTAGTGTTGAACTCGTTCGAGATGTGCCCCAGTGTCCGAGTCTCGGGATTCCGCGAGTTTCGCAAGGGCAAAGATCGCCACATCGCGGGTTTCCAGCGAAAGGATGCGTTCCCCCGCCCGCATCCGGGCAAGTACCTCGTCGGGCTTGTATGGTTTGGCAATGAAATCGTCGGCCCCGGCGGAAAGTCCTTGAACCATTTCATCCAGAGTGCCGTGCGAAGTGAGCAGGAGAAAGTAAACGTACCCCGGAAAATCTTCGCCACGGATTGCCCGACAGAACTCGATTCCGTTCATTATGGGCATTTCCCAGTCGGAAATCACTAATCGGGCCGGATGCTTTTTCAACACTTCGAGCGCTTCCTGACCGTTCATAGCGGTCAGAACCTCGTATCCAGCATTCGCCAAGAGTCCCTTGAGAGCCATCAAGGCGAGTTTACTGTCGTCAACGATCAATACTTGCATAGAATCTTTCTACTGTGTGGCCGAGAATCCAATATCTTATTATAGTATGCTGTCCAGCGAAATGTCCACACCCCCGAAAAACAATTTCACAATTTCAATTTTGCAATTTGGTGCCATCGGGTGCGTCAAAGTTTAGAGCGTATTAAAAATTGGTCTGGATTTTTTATCGTCACCCCCGCGCAGGCGGGGGCCTAGACACTCGACGTCATTGAGGGCACCTCTAAAAATTGGTTCAAAACTTGGCGAGATTGGACTTTCGTCCTCTGGACAAATACAGTGGTCGCCCTAAAATACTCATAATAGGCACATTTCCCCACCGCCACCCCGCTTTTCGTCGACAATCATGGCCCATATCAAAGGACAATTCGGATTCTTCGATCTCGAAACACAACTCGATAAAATCTACGGAATCAATGACTTCCTGCCCAAACTCAATACGCTCGTCGATTGGGAAATCTTTCGAGACTCCCTCGCCAATGTCCGCAAAAAAGAACGAAAATCCAACGCCGGACGACCCGCCTTCGATGTCCTACTGATGTTCAAAATTCTCGTACTCAAATCCATGTACAACCTCTCCGACGATCAGACCGAACTGCAAATCCGTGACAGAATCTCCTTTCGCGACTTTCTCGGCCTCACCTTCGCTGACACCGTGCCCGACGCCAAAACCATTTGGGACTTCAGCGAACAACTGAAAAACCTCGGCATCGAGCGGCAACTGTTCGACCGCTTCGGCGAAGAACTTGATAAGCAAGGCTTCCAGGCCAAAAGTGGTTTGATCGTCGATGGCACGTTCGTCGAAGTGCCGCGTCGTCGCTTGACCAAGGAAGAGAACGAACAAATCAAGGCCGGCAAGATTCCTGAAACGATTACAGCCAATCCGCACGTCGCCGCTCAGACGGACCTCGATGCCGAATGGGCGAAGAAGGGTGGCGAGACTCATTTCGGTTACAAAGACCATGTTGCTGGGGACGACGAGTACAAATTCGTTCGTGATTATGATGTGACGGGTGCGGCAACGCACGATAGCGTACCGTATTTGGATGTTGTTCCGAAAACTCCTGCGTATCCGGATCAAGAGGCGTTTGCGGATTCGGCGTATGTCGGCGACAAGATCGACACGGAGTTGAAGAAACGGGGTTATGTTCCGTTTATTTGCGAGAAGGGGTATCGTAACAAACCGCTGACGGAGGCGCAGAAGTCGTTGAATCGATTGAAGTCCGGCGTTCGTTGTCGTGTGGAGCACATTTTTGGTGCGCAAAAGATGCGTATGGGGAACGAGATCTTGCGGAGCATTGGTTTGTCTCGTGCGAAATTTTGGATTGGGATGAGAAATTTGATGTACAATATGAGTCGTTTGGTGAGTTTGAAGCGTACAAAAGCGGCTCAAGTGTTCTGATGGTGCGTGCCGGCGCGATCTCGTGGGCGTCGGCGGGTCAAAATACGAGGTTGGAAGGGGTGAAAATGCCGTAAAAACCACGCCGTTTTCGAAAAAAACGAAATGATTGTGAGATCAAATCGAATCCTAACCAAAATGCAATTTTCAGAAGTGCCCATTAGACATTTTCTCTAACCCTCTTTTGCCCACGAGAGGCAATTGATATTGTGTGATTTTACGGAAATGGCTATCCTCCGTCGCCCCCGCGAAGGCGAGGGTCTAGAGAAACGACTTGAACACCTTTCGTCTAGCCTTCGCGGGAATGACGGATAGGGAATCCACAATTTTAGATCAGGTCAGGCTCTAGAGCGTATTAAAAATGGGTTTGGACAAAATTCCCGTTACCCCCGCGTAGGCGGGGGTCTAGAGGATAGATGTTCACATCTTCTTTAAGTTTATGGCAATGAAACAAACTCAATGACGTCTAGGTCTAGGCCCCCGCCTACGCGGGGTGACGATAGAAAATCCAGAGCAGTTTTTAATACGCTCTAGTTGTCAAGAAGAAGTGTTTGTATAACATTTACTGCCTTGGCAGCACTGGTGTCCCAACGTTTTCCATAAAAAGCGTCGTAACTTTTTAATTTATTTGCATTTATGTAAAATTTTGACCTGTATCGATTTCAATGTGACAGCCCGGTTTTCGGGAAATTTGAAGCCCAAACAGGTCAATGAACCAAGGAAAATTCGTCTTCGCACAGATTATGGACCGCGTTCCGCGGCGACGCCTCCAAACCTGTGTCGACCGGTATCAGGGAGACCACAAAGTCCAAACATTCAAATGTGCCGATGACTTTCGTGTCATGGCGTTCGCCCAACTGACCTATCGTGAAAGCCTTCGAGACATCGTTGCCTGCTTGAACGCCGTCCCCGAAAAAATGTATCACATGGGAATTCGTAGCAGTATTTCCCGAAACAATTTGTCCCACGCAACCA
>Ga0099364_10012959_pt1 | contig 11217 bp, 10 predicted proteins | sample TergutTh196P3_FD_73070 | JGI IMG/M metagenome (GOLD analysis project Ga0099364, IMG submission 73070) | Microcerotermes parvus P3 segment gut microbial communities from Pointe-Noire, Republic of the Congo - Th196 P3 | ecosystem: Host-associated > Arthropoda: Insects > Digestive system > Gut ... | reverse complement strand
TGATGATTAATTAAAATTAATGATATACATTTGAAAAATTTTTTAAAACAAATAAACTTTAAGAATAAACTAAATTAAAATTAAATTATTGATTATGAGAAAAATCGTTTTACTAATAGCATTAGTAAGTATTTCAATCGGAGCAATGGCTCAAAAAGGAAAAGCAAATAGCGCCATTCGCTATGTAAATGAAGGTAATTTGGATAGAGCAAAGGTTGACCTTGACAAAGCTTTGACTCATAAGAAGTCAGCAAATTTACCAATTACTTTTTTTGCAAAAGGTCAGCTTGCTCAAGCTGCTTTTGAATATGAAAACACAACATTATTTAGTGATCCGTTAGGAGAAGCTCTTGCCGCTTATGATAAAGCTATTGAGCTTGATCCGAAAGGTCCTGTTGCAAGAAGAATTTTATCTACAATGGCTTACAACGCATTGGCGGATAATTTTTATTTTCAGGGCGGAGATTTGTTTGAGGCTGGTGACTTTGCAGGAGCTCTCAGGTCATTCGAAACTCAAATCAAAATTGTCGAAGGCGACCACTACATGGGAGGAATTGATACAGGAATGTATTTTAATGCAGGAATTGCAGCTTTTAACGCGAATAATTACGATGCAGCCATCAGATATTTTAACACATGCGCTGATATGAAATATATGGGGATTGCTCCATATTATCATATCTACGAAGTGCAGCTTGCTAAAGGCGATACAGCAGCAGCCGAGGCTACACTTGTGCAATTGCCCACCCTTTTTCCTAACGATCTATCTGTTACGCTTCAGTTAATAGACCTTTATATTAATAGTGGAAAGTTTGAGGAAGCTCAGAAGCATATTGCAGTAGCAAAAGAGGCTGATCCCACAAATTCCATTCTTTATTTCGCTGCAGGCATTATGTATCTTAATGACTCAAGATATGACGAAGCGATTGCCGAACTGCAAAGAGCGATTGAAATGGAGCCTGATATGTTTGATGCTCAATACGGAATTGGAGCAGCATACATTAATAAAGCGGCAGCTCTGTATAGAGAAGCCAATGAAATTATGGACGTGAATCAATATAATATGGCTATAGACAACGCAAACGAAGTTTATTCAAAAGCTCTGCCTTATATGGAAAAAGCGCTTCAAATCAGTCCTGACGATATATATACAATGCGGAATCTGAAAGAGCTTTATTACAGACTTAACCTAACAGATAAGTATGATACTATTAGCGCCAGATTAGACCAACTTGAAGGAAATTAATTTGTTCATGTTTTTATAACAGGAGGCGTGGAATTTTTCACGCCTTTTATTTTCGTTTTTTCTATTTGACATAATATTAATTATAGGAAAAATGAACAAGAAAAATGAAAACGAACAAGAAAAATGAAGTGGAATTTTTCACTCAGATAGTAAAACAATCAATCCACCTCCCCAAAAAGATCAAACTCAGTTGATTGATTGATTTTTATCTGGTAAAAAGCGCCTGTCGCAAGGTCGTGTTTTGAGCTGATAAGCACCTCCTGGTCAACTTCGGGAGTGTCGTATTCTGTTCTTCCCACAAAATAACCGCCCTCCCTCCTATCAATTATGGTTTTTAATGTTTTTCCTATATACTGTCTGTTCAGAGTTTCGGAAATATCCTGCTGCACCGTCATAAGTTCCGCAACGCGCATCTCCTTAACCTCTTCGGAAATATCGTCTTTGTATGATTCGCCCGAATAAGTTCCCTCCTCATGCGAATATTTGAAAACGCCGAGCCTGTCGAACTTGAAACTCTCAATAAACTCTTTCAGCTCGTTAAACTCCTCTTCGGTTTCGCCCGGGTGTCCGGCAATAAGCGTTGTTCTGATAACCGCATCGGGTATTTTATTTCTCAGTCTGTTCAAAATCTTCTCGGTTTCGTAGCGGTTGTGAGAGCGGCGCATCAGCCGAAGCATTTTGTCGGAAATATGTTGAATGGGAAGATCTATGTATTTACATATCTTGGGATTATCGCGTATCATATCAATCAACTCCTCAAGAAAATTCGCGGGATAGAGATAATTCAGCCTTATCCATTCAATCCGGTCAATCTTAGCCAACTCATTGATAAGCGCGGGAAGTGCATGCTTTTTGTAAATATCAAGTCCGTAATAACTTAAATCCTGAGCAATTAATATCAGCTCTTTCACTCCGTTTTCGGCAAGTTTCGCCGCTTCTGCAATCAACTGTTCAACAGGCTGCGAAACGTATTTTCCCCTGATGCCCGGAATGGCGCAAAACGAGCATGTGCGGTCGCACCCTTCGGCAATTTTCAGATAGGCGTAATGGCTTGGTCCTGTTAAGGAGCGGTCGGTTGACAGCAGGCTATTCTGCTCTATTCCAAGCTCGTTAAGTATATCAACCATACTATTTACACCAAAATATTTATTGACTTCGGGAATCTCTTTCTTCAGCTCTTCCGAATATTTTTCAGAGAGGCAGCCCATAACATAAAGCCGCCCTATCCTACCCGATTTCAGCTTTTCGACATATTGCAATATGACTTCGATGCTCTCTTCCCGTGCATCGTTTATAAAGCCGCAGGTGTTTATTATAACCGTTCCGGCGTCTGAGTCTGGGACATTGTAAGCTATCTCAAAGCCTCCCGCGCCGATTTGTTTTAAAAGTTTCTCCGAATCAACAACATTCTTTGAGCACCCAAGCGTAATAACGTTGATTTTTTTGTCGTTTGCCATATATAGTTGTTTAACTGCCGCCAGTTAGCGACAGTGCATTTCATTCCTCATCAGTCGGAATATTTTTTTCTTTACAATACTTATAAAATTCTGAGTCATTAATGAAGTAGTCATCGCAAAACTCGTCTAGTTCCTTTTCTGTTGATTTGTAATAGCGTTCTTCTGCTGTCATCAACTTTTCAGTTTGTTCTATAAACCTCTCAAATTCTTTGTTGAGTTTGCATAACTTGTCAATTGTTTTGAAGTCTAACTCTCTGTATTTTGCTTGGTATAATATCCTGCTCTTATAAGGATTAGCATTCAGTTCAATTATTCCTATACCAAATGATTGGTTCAACCTTTCCATTTCGTCTACTAAACTGTCGCTAATTTCAAAAGCAACAAGATATCCATAGTTTGCCCAACTTGAATTTGATACTGCCTGAAAAAAGGCTTTTTTTAGTTCGCTGTCGCTGTTTAGTTCTTTCTTGATTTCGTAAGAACTCAATTTGAAAGTTTCAATTCGGTTAATTGCTTTTAAAAAGTTCTGGCTCGCTTTATTTTGTAATTTGAGAAATCGAATGCCGACCATATCGGGGTGTGTCCAAATTTGATTATTTTCTTTAGCGTTGGATTGTTCATGAAAAATAGTCTTGGAGTAAATACCTGTATTTTTCAAGTAACTGCATAGCAATTTGTGTAAATCTCTTTCGATAAAAACTTTGTCTTTTTCAATTTTTGAATGTTTTTTGGTCGGCTCATTTTGAGATTGCCCAAAATTATCCAAATCAATCGACTGCTCGTTTCTCGCCAAATAGTAAAAATAAATCCCATTTTCCTTAATACGCTTTACTCTTGTGTCACCATTTCTGATAAAATCACCACATAGAGCGGATACAGTACTGTGAGGCGTTTTCGCTTCTTTGAACTCGTAAAACTTTTTTGAAATTATACAATCAGTTATGTCAAAAGTGTTTTTGGGTTCTGTGAATTGCGCCAAACTTTTCAAAATTGCTTCTTTTATTGTCATATTTTCACTTTTTTATTGTTCATTTTTTGCTTAATTGCCGAGTCACTGCCTGCATTACAGATAACATCTCAGCGGCTTGGCGAAGTTGGGGAGCGACTGCACGCCATTTAGGTTGTCACTGACGGCTATCGGACGCGCCGAAGTTCGGGCTATCACTTTACCTCCAATTTCGCCAAACCACTTGTCTGCAAGAGAAAAAACGGTCAAAAGAATAAATACAAAAGAATCCGTTTATCGAATGATACCGCAAAAAACCGCAAAATAAAGACGAAGAGTACCGAAAAAACCTGTAAATGTCTTGAAAAGCTAAAAACACACACCGAATGTCAACGGTCTAAAACATGCTATCTTGTCGCAATCCCCATAATAAAAAAATCCAAACTGTCGGCATTTGTAGCCGGTTTCGTTCAACAATGTTTTCATTGTCCGTGCTATGCACGGCAACGAAAACTTAAATGTTGGCTGAAGTGCATTTTTTCGCTAATCCTTATTTTTGCATTTCATTGCGATTTTTTATTTGAGATATTTATCAAGTATGAAACACGAATAATTATCTTTTGTATCTATGAAATCGCTTACTCTGGTCTGGTTTTTTAGAGATTTCTTTCATTTTTTCCAAAAACTTTATACCGTGTTCTTCAATGAAAAATTTCTCGTTGGGCGCATCAGCGTAATTTAATGCGTCTTTTAAATCTTTTTCTGCTTCATTAAGATAATTACGACACATATCCCACGCTCTTGCCTTTGTTTTATAATAACTTTTTTTGTCTCGGGCTGTATCGATACATTTCTTTGCTAAATCCATTGTAGAAGTTGCACGTTTTTCTAATAACTTTGAATTTGACGAGAAATGTGGGTGTTTTATCATAACTTCGTTTATAAATTGGATTACTTTTTCAGGCTCTCCCGTTTTTTTTAGATTGATAACCGCTCTTTCAATTTGATTTTCTTCTATTTTACCACTTAAAGCAGTTGAAAATATATCATCAGCAATTTTTTGATAACTATCATTGTCACTATTCATGGTAAGTATTTCAACCATCGTTAGTAATGTAGTGGAATTTACTATGGTGTAATCAATTTTTTTACTAATTAGAAAATCAAATAGTTCTTGCACATTTTTTTGTTTGCCTAAAATCTCACAATACAGGTCTAATGTTCTGAAATTATATAAATCTGTTTCTAATAAATTTAAAACCTGTTCTTTTGCCTCATCTAACTTTCCTAATATTATTTTATCCTGGATTTCTTGGATTTCTCTAATTACTATATGTCGTGGGTGCGCAGGGAGAATACAAGTTACACTATCAGTTCCTATTTCAAAAACAGGAGCGGGACAACCCTCTTCTTTCATTGTCCGGATTATTGTTGGAATACCTTGCCCTTCTGATTGCGCAAGTTGAAGTTTATTAAACAAATAGGCAAAACTCTGATTTCGCCATTTAGCAGTTGCTTTTCCTGCTAAAAATTTTTCTCTATCAACTCCCCAATGCAAACTGCCGGGCGACATAACTTCAATTCTGTCAGAAAAAACTGTAATACGTATAGGTTCTCCTATTTCATAATCCCTATGCACAATTGCATTGATAACTGCTTCTTGTAATGCCCTTATTGGATATTTTACTTGATTTGGTTTTTCGCTTATTTTGTCAAATGCGGTATATGCTTGTGTATTCAACAATTCGATTGCTTTCTTTGCTTGTTCAATGATAGAGCCCGTTAAAGAATGCCGTTCTGCCGTTGGCTCACTACGGTCTGTTCCGTTATAAATGGATAATGATGTATAAGCATCAGGGAAGTTTAAAGATATAGCGCTTTTTTTCCCAAACAAAAACAACGCAAAATTTTTTAAACACAACCCGCCATCTAATGATTTTTTCACACAAAGTGGTGGAACAAATTCTGCTATCTGTTCTCTATCTGAAAAATAACTCTCCAATGACTTAGTTGGTTGTATCAATTTCATTTCGTTCATACAGTCACGAAACAACAAAAAATCTATATCCGTTTCGTCAATTTTCGGATTTGCGCGTTTATCAAATGGGGCTACTTCCTGCTTGCTTGTTAATAATTGACTTAAAATTCCATTCCTTGCTTCAATTGTTTCCCTGCCAACTCGCACATAGTACTTGACTGTTTCATTATCCCGATATGTATGCGCTTTGGAGGTTGCGGTGATAATAAAAACTAAAATTTTTGTTTCATCATTTAAAGGATTGTCAATTATTTCAATAATTGGAGCAATCGCGGGAGTTACTCTGTTGGTACAGTGTTCACGAACTTTCCCTTCTATTTCTTTTAATTTATTGGCAGTAAGCCCCGTATATTCAACCTTCGGAAAACCAAATTCATCTTTAATTTCCTTAGCGCCGCACACAACATACCCACCTCCAACATTGGCAATATCGTTGGCAAACGCAGAAATAGTCTTGACGATACTTTTAACGACATCTCTATCATCGCCGTTTTCTTTCCATTCTACTTTTTCGCTTTCACGAGTGGAAAGTTCTTTTAAATCAATGTTATAATCCATTTCTTGCAGGGGAAGAGAGATTCGAACTCCCATCAACGGTTTTGGAGACCGCTATTCTACCCTTAAACTATTCCCCTATATTGTTGGGGCGTTGCGCGCAACACCCCAACAATTTTAATTATTAATCCAATATTTTTGTTACCTGACCTGCGCCAACGGTACGTCCACCTTCGCGGATAGCGAAACGGAGGTTCATATTGATAGCGATTTCGGATAACAATTTAACGGTAATGGTTAAGTTATCTCCGGGCATTACCATTTCTACACCTGAGGGAAGAATCACTTCGCCGGTTACGTCTGTGGTGCGGAAATAGAATTGCGGACGATATTTAGTGTGGAATGGAGTGTGACGTCCACCTTCCTCTTTTTTCAAGATATACACTTCTGCTTCAAATTCTTTATGCGGTTTAATAGAACCAGGTTTCGCAATAACCATACCTCTACGAATTTCGTCTTTATCAATACCACGAAGTAAGAGTCCTACGTTGTCGCCGGCTTCTCCTCTATCCAAAATTTTGCGGAACATTTCCACACCGGTAACTACTGATTTCAGTTTTTCAGCACCCATACCGATAATATCAACAGGGTCTCCGGTATTGATAACTCCGGTTTCAATTCTTCCGGTAGCCACCGTACCACGTCCGGTGATAGAGAACACGTCTTCAACGGGCATCAAAAATTCTTTATCTTTATCGCGTTGTGGGAGCGGAATGTAGGTATCCACAGCGTCCATAAGTTCAATAATTTTGTCCATCCATTGTGGTTCTTTGTTCAATCCGCCTAATGCAGAACCTTGAATAACGGGGGTAGTGTCGCCGTCAAATCCGTAGAAAGAAAGGAGTTCGCGAATTTCCATTTCCACAAGTTCTAACAATTCTGGGTCATCCACCAAATCCACTTTATTCATAAACACTACCAATTTTGGCACACCAACCTGACGGGCTAAAAGGATGTGTTCGCGGGTTTGCGGCATAGGACCGTCGGTAGCAGCAACTACGATGATAGCACCGTCCATTTGAGCAGCACCGGTAACCATATTCTTAATATAGTCGGCGTGTCCGGGGCAGTCCACGTGAGCATAGTGGCGTGCTGCAGTTTGGTACTCAACGTGAGCAGTGTTAATAGTAATACCACGTTCTTTTTCTTCCGGAGCGTTGTCGATTGAATCGAAACTGCGCAATTCGGAAAGACCTTTTTCTGCTAATACGGTAGTAATAGCAGCGGTTAAAGTTGTTTTACCATGGTCGATGTGACCGATGGTACCCACATTTACGTGGGGTTTGTCTCTTTTAAAAGTTTCTTTTGCCATTGTTTTATAAAATTTAAGGTTATTATTAATCTATCTAAAATTAGAATAGAGGTTGTTTATTAGCAAAATGAGCCATTGACGAGAGTTGAACTCGTGACCCCTTCCTTACCAAGGAAGTGCTCTACCACTGAGCTACAACGGCTTACGTCCCAAAGCCTTTATTTTTTGGGGGTGCAAAAATATATTTTTTTCCGACATATTGTTTTCAATCAATTTTTTAACCATTTTTTTCAATACGGTGTGTATGATAGAGATTTTCATGTTTATTTGCACACTCTTACAATTTAACATTAAATAATTCTTTTTATGAAACTTAAAGTAGGTGATATACACCAAGAAAAAGTAAAATTCAATCAACCCAATGTGGATACTTTTGCGGAAATTACCGGCGACAATAATCCCATTCATATCAATGCCGAGTATGCCGCACAAACTCCTTTCGGAAAACCTATTGTGCACGGATTTTATGCAGGTTCTGTTTTTTCAAAAGTTTTCGGAACAATATGGCCCGGCGAAGGAACGATTTACCTGTATCAAGATATGACTTTTTTATCTCCGGTTTTTGTTGAGCAAGATTATTTTGCAAAGTTTGAAGTATTGGAAGTGAACGAAGAAAAACATCGCGGCACTATTCAATGTATATTAGAAACAACAGATGGAAAACAGGCAATTAAAGGATTAGCAAAATTATTACATAAAGATAAATTTTAATACCATATTATTATGAAAAGATTAGACAAGAAAGTTGCCATTATTACCGGAGGTGCTGCCGGAATTGGCGCAGCAACCGCCGTAAAATTTGCAGAAGAGGGTGCCACCGTAATCATTTGGGACCTGAACGAAGAAAAAGGAAAAACTTTGGCAGATAAAATTGGTGCCGACTTTGACAAAGTGAACAGTGCCAACTATGCAGAGATTGAAACCGCTGCCAAAAAAGTGTTCGACAAATTTGGTCGGATAGATGTATTGGTAAATAATGCCGGCATTACCCGAGACAGTTCGTTGAAGAAAATGACTCCGGAACTTTGGCAACAAGTAATTGATGTGAACCTTACCGGCGTTTTCTATTGCACAAAAATTGTAAGCGAGTATATGCTTATGACCGGTTGGGGCAGAATATTAAACGCATCTTCTGTGGTTGGACTTTATGGAAACTTTGGACAAACCAACTATGTGGCTACAAAATCGGGACTTATCGGGATGACGAAAACACTTGCCCGCGAGTTAGGCAGAAAAGGGATTACCGTAAACTGCGTGGCTCCGGGGTTTATTGCTACCGAAATGGTTGCCGCCATGCCCGAAAATGTACTCGAAGGTATGAAAGCAAAAGTACCCATCGGACGACTTGGCGAACCCATAGAGATTGCCAACTGCTATGCGTTTCTTGCCTCCGACGAAGCCGCTTACATCAACGGCGCAACCATCAGTGTGGATGGGGGAATGACAGTGTAAACGTATTAAAAACTGTACGCTATCCCTAAACCCAAAATTTCTTGAAACTGTACACGACGAATCGGTTTTCCGGGCTCGTCGAATAGTACTTTGTGATAGTACTTCAAATTGGTGGTCAAAGAAACATTTAATACTTTCAAGAATTGGTAAGTAATGATGAAATCCCAATCCACGTTAAAATTGCCGAATCTTTGTATCTCTTTCTTTTCAGTATAAGGCGTATAGAGTTGCAGAGTACTTAATATTTTTAAGTTTTCAACACCATCATACATAATACCCGCACGAAAAGTCATCCCCAAAGATGCAGATGCGGTTTGCTCTATAGGCACACCAAAAGAGGTGCGCAGCAAGGAATCGGTGCAACTCGTTACCAAACCCGCCAAAGGAGAATAATACAGAGAAATTAGCTCTGTCCATTTCCAGTTAACCCCCAGAGAAAGTTCGGTATAAGAAGGTGATAGCCAATTAGAAACTTTTTCTCTGTTGCCATCAACGGTATAGTTGTATCCTGCCATATATTGCGACTTAAAACTACCGTTTGCCGCTACAAACCACATACTTTTGGTATTGGTTTGCGGACTGATTTCATAACCGAAAGTGGTTTTAAAGTTAATTTTGTCATTTCCTTTTCTCCATTGGTACCCTAAAAAATCGGATGAATAAACGGCACCGAAATCGGTATCAAGATTTGAATCCCATACAATTTTATTCTTTTTATAATTGAGGGTTAAATTAGCAAAAGCGATACCCGTAAAGTTGCTATTTCCCCCTGCCGCCCAGTTTATGAGTTGGGTTTGAGATACTTTAAGTCCTACGGTACCTGAGAATTTCCAAAAATCTTTCCATTTGGGGGTTTGTAACTCGTCGGGGTGATCGGCGGCAGAGATAGGCTCAATAGTTTCGGGACTTGCAATCGGCAAATCGGATTGAGTAATGGGTTCTACCTCTTTACTTTTGTTTTTCTTTTTTTGTGCGTATCCAAACGAAAAAATACACAGAATGGATAATAATACAACAATTTTCTTCATATAAAAAATACTTAAAATTTTGAGGGCGCAAAATTATAAAAAGTTAGGTTAAAAAAAAGTTAGGCGGCGATTCTATTGCCGTCAAATAGCAAGAAGATATCTAGAAAATTAGGTAATAAGGTTTTAATTTCATATCTCCTGCAACGATGTTTCTATCAAAAACTCTTTAACTTCTTTTTCATCCACTTCAAAACCAGGCATATATTCTACCGGCTCCGAATAGTTAATATCTTTGTGAAACGCTAATTGCCCACGAAACAGTTTTTCGGAAAACATTTGATCAAACAATTCTTTTGCTTTATTTGATACTTCGTCTAATGTAAAGTAGTTTTTCAGCAAGAAATACAGATCCACATAATCTTTCCATTTTGACCTTTGCCCCAACGCAAATGCTTTCATAGCCGCCAATGTAAGCAAATCCGGCATTCTCATACAATTATCAAAATCTATTTTAGCATCAATAAAATAGGGATATTGAAAAAAAGTTACCTTAACAGAATTAATGTCAATATTAATTTGCTCTGTTACTTTTCGGGTTATTTGATATGAAAATTTTTCAGTACTGATTTTTTTTTGAATCCTTGTAGAATTTAGATTTGATTGTTTAAATAAATCAAAATCAACAGATTGTCGGTGTCCAATCTGAAGTGCAATAGCAGTTCCTCCAACAAGATAAAACTCTCTCTTAAATTGTTGGAGAAATGGAAGTAATTCCTTTTGTTCTTTTGTTAGAATATTTGGGTACATATTTTTTAAAATAGATATCGAAATAGTTATAAATTTCAGGAAAATAATTCAATTTTTTTCTTCCTGTCATGCCCCAAAAAATGGACGCAGTTTTTTTTAATCCCATAACATTGAATAGATCTCTTACTTGCTCTAAGGTACCATAGTTAAGTATGGTTTCCACCAACAACTCATCCGGTACCGTTTCACTTTTAGGTTGCGGCGAATACCAAAACAGATGCTGATGTTTTTCAATAAATTGTTTTACTTCGGGGGTTCGCGTTGCCATAATGATTATATAAATATTGCGCCAAAAATATAAAAAAACCCATAATAATTAACAATTAATAATTAACAATTAATAATTAACAATTAATAATTAACAATTAATAATTAACAATTAATAATTAACAATTAATAATTAACAATTAATAATTAACAATTAATAATTAACAAT
>Ga0099364_10012958_pt1 | contig 11217 bp, 8 predicted proteins | sample TergutTh196P3_FD_73070 | JGI IMG/M metagenome (GOLD analysis project Ga0099364, IMG submission 73070) | Microcerotermes parvus P3 segment gut microbial communities from Pointe-Noire, Republic of the Congo - Th196 P3 | ecosystem: Host-associated > Arthropoda: Insects > Digestive system > Gut ... | reverse complement strand
AAAGACCGCATCAACCTGGTCCCCCAGATCAAAATCCCGCTTTACCTTGTCCGAGGCTTGCCAATAAACCGCGGGCCATTTATATGAACCCGTGTCCAGGCTTAGCTTTACATGCTTGGCCTCGGGTTTACCCATTAGGGTAAGTTCTGCAATTTTCAGATTCCTCCCCGCAAAGAGGAGGGGTTCGTTCTCTTCCCCGTAGGGTTCGAAGCGGTCGATCAATGTGTAAATATCCTTGGTAAAATATGAAGGGGGTAGCTCCGCATCGATTAAGAGGACCTCCCCTCCATCGGGATCAGATGGGTCCGCCCCCTCAAGTTCTATGCGTTCCGATTCATTTAATAGACGCTCCATGAGGGATTCCCAGCGATCTACCTTGATGCTAAACCCTGCGGCGTATTTATGGCCGCCCCAGTCGATAAACAGATCCCCCAAAGGTTCCAGAAAGCCATGGAGATCCAGGCCCCGCAATGAACGCATGGAAGCTGTAATGGTCTCCTGGCCCATGGAGGCTACCAGGGCGGGGACCTTAAAACGGTTGATCAAACGATTGGCCATGATCCCCGTGACTCCCCGGGGAATGTTCTCCTCCGCCACAACCACGAGTTTTTCGTTAAAGTGTTTTAAGCTCCTTTCGGCCAGGGGTTCTATGGCCAGCCAGATTTCTTCCCCCAGCTTTTTTCGCTCCTCGTTAAGGCCAAGAAGCTCGTTAGCCAGGCCGTCCCGTAGCTGGGGGTCCTTTTCCATTAAAAGGTCCAGGGCCACCTGGCTTCTTCCCATGCGCCCGGCGGAGTTTATGGCTGGCGAGACGTACCAGGAGATGTCGTTGGTGGCCAGGGGCTTGCCGGCGAGTTCAAGTTTAAAAAGAAGGTCCGAAAGACCGGGCCTTGGTTTTTCCATAAGGGACTGGAGCCCCTTTTTTACGATAATCCGGTTTTCGTCTTTCAGCGGCATGATATCAGCCACGGTTCCAAGGCAGGCAAGCTGAAGGTCCTGGGCCTCGTCATCGGAAAAGAGCTTTTCCCGCAGCCTGACAAAGGATGCAAAAAGATTGACAAAAACATCCAGTTCCCCGCATTCCTTGTCCGAGTACCTGGCCAGCCGGGAAAGTTCCCTTATCCTGACCAGGCTCTTGCCTGCGGCACTGGGGATCTCCTTGCCTATCTCCCCGGCAATGTCCTGCATGTAGATTTCCACTGCCTTGCCGAAGACATTCGCCAGGGTCCGCTTTTGCAGAGCAGCGTCCCAGGCAAAAATCTGCTGGCCTTCCAGAAAGGCGGGCAGCCGGGTCTCTGCTATGCTCACCATGCCGGGCACCACCGTTTCGCATAGGCTGTCAATAACGCAGAGGTTCCGTAATTTAGCGATTTCTATGATCCAGGAGTCGTTCAGCGGGCGGGTATTGAGAAGGCAGACAGGCTGGCCATAGAGTTCGCTTTTAAGGGCGAAGCGCAGGGCCGAAACCAGCTTGTAAGCCACCCCGCAGCCCGCCAAATCCCTGAAAGCATAGGCTGTACGCCCCTCCGTATTAAGTTTCGGGTTCACGATAGTCAGCGCTGGTGGGAGTTCCTCCTGCGGGTTGTGGTGGTCGGTAATGATCACATCAATCCCCAGTTCCCCGGCCCTTTTCACTTCTTCGAAATTGGAGATTCCGCAGTCCACGGTGATGATCAGGCTGCCGTAGGCTGCGGCGAATTCCTCCACGGCGCTGATTGAAAGGCCGTAGCGCTCGTCCCCCGAAGGAAGCCTGACGCTGACATCCATTCCCTGGGAGCACAAAAAGCCCGTTACCAGGGCCGCAGCGCAAATGCCGTCCACATCCCGGTCGCCAAAGATCAGAACCTTTTCCCCTTCCTCCTTAGCGGCAATGATCCTTTCCACCGCATCTTCCATGCCCGGAAGCTCACAGGGATTCCTTATATGGCGGGGATCGTCTTCCAGAAAATACATGATTTCGTTGGCTGAGGTTATGGATCGCCGTGCCAGAATAGACGCAGCCAGCAGATCGCATCCGTATTTTGAGGCAATGTTTTTTACGATCTCAGGGGAAACATCCCGTTTTTCCCATTTCATTTTTAATCCTAAATTCCCTCCCAGGTGGGGAGCTTTCTGCCAAGCGCCCCTGCTAATACCGCCTGGGAAAGCGCCCTGGCTTGCTCCAGCGATGGGGTGTCGAGGCTTATCCTGGCCAGGGCGGCGGCTGGAAGGGACTCGATCTCGCTGAGCCAGCGCCTTGCGCCGGGGCCCAGGCGCATCAATGGGGGCTGGCGATCCGTTCGCTGGGCCTGTGCGCATTTTTCGCAGAAAAGGGCTTCCTTTCTGGCAGAGTACCATAGTACCCCATCCTGCCTTGCTTCGCAAGCATTGTTCCGCGCATTGCCTCGCTCCGGGGCCTGGCATTCGCCTCCGCAGGCGGACAGGTCGGGCTTTGCGCCCAGAATTGCGGCCCAGTGCCATAAAAAGTAGATCCCCATCCGGGAGCAGGCCGCAGGGTCAGCCGCCTCAAGCGCGTCCAGTACGCTTCCTGCGAGTTCTGCGGCCCTGGGCCAGGCCCCGCCGCCGCCTTGGGAAGCGAGGATGGTCTCCGCCAGTGCGTCCGCGGCCATGGTCCTTTCGTAGAGTTCCCTTATGCCCGGCCTCCATGACTGTACGTCAAAATCGCTCACCTTCCGGGAATCCCGCACCGGGTCGTGGTAGATCCAGAGTTTCCCCTCGTGAAAAGGCGCCACCTGGGAGCGGAGGCGGCTCTTTGGCCCCCCGAAAACCGTGGCCCGTATCAGGCCCTCTTCGGAGGTCAGGAACCAGGCTTCCCTGTTCGACTCCCCGGTAGGCTTGACCCGGAGCGCCAGGGCGGAATAGGTATAGCTGCGGGTCATGGGGGATTATAGCTTTTTTATTGGAGAGTGGGGAGTGGGGACACCCACTCCCCACACCCTTTAATTTTCCCTTAGAAATTGCAAAAAATGCACAAAAAAAACTTGACAAGATTTCCAAAGTAGGTATATAATCACATATAAGATAAAGAGGATTAATGATAACCGTAGGTTATTCCCTCTTGTCAATTTCAGGAGGATTCTTACATGAAGAAAGTTCTCATTGTTCTTTTAGCTCTTGCAATCGCAGGAGGTTTGTTTGCCGATGAAGTCATTGTCTCTGGAGAGGTAAATACAGGTATCTTCTTTAGAGCTGGCGACAGTTATGATGATCCCACCGCCGAACTCTGGAACGACGACGATGCCGCTTACATTGCTAAAATCGGCGTTTCTTATGACGCGGACGTATGGGGCGCCCAGATTGGCATCAAAGCCATAGATGGCGAGGAAGATGGCGTGCAGTATGACAACTATTTTGGCTTCTACGATGCCCACGGCTGGCTTAAGTTTATGGACGGCCTCATCATCCTCAGGGGCGGCCTTATTGACCCCAACGTCTGGAATACCGGCGGCTGGGTAGACACTGGCTTTGCCAATGGCGGCGGCGTCAGGGTTGAAGTTGAACCATTTGACGGCCTTAGTCTTGGCGCAAAATTTGGCTTTGGAACTCAATTCGGCCCGGATACAATATCGGATTTCTTCCAAGAAACCGCCTTTGGTTTTGCCTTTGATGGTGGCATATTTGGGCTTTCCGCCAGCGGCAAGGTCTACAGCGAAGTATCAGATCGCGAAGAAACAGACTTTGATTTCACCGCTGGCTTTGGCTTCTACGGCCTTGACATAGTCGATATTTATCTTGGCTTCCTTGCCGAAAGCCTCATCGCAGAAGGTGACTCAACAATAATGGTTGGCTTGAACGTGGACATCGACCTGGGAGCCCTTGGCGCAGGCATTGAAGTCGGCCTTACAATGGTAGACGGCCTTTCGGAAGTCTGGATTGACCCCTTTGTAAGCTTCAGCCTTTCCGATAGAATCACAGTTGGCGGCGATGTTGGCTTCACCTTCGCAGACAACGATGGCATTGGCCTTTCTACAATTGAGCCCGGCGTTTATCTTGAGTACACACTGGGCGGCGCCACGCTTACACCCGGTTTGGGCCTTATAATCACTACAGATCATGTTGCTGAATCCGCAACTGATTTCTACGCCAAGCTGCTCTTTGGCTGGGTTTTCTAATCTAAGAAAGCGAATGCGCATAGCGCTAAAAAAACCCCCGCCGTTGGCGGGGTTTTTTTTGGGGGCAATACACTCACGCAAATCTAAACGGCGCTTCGTTTTATCTTCTTTGTGGTGGTCATCTCCATGGGCTCGCTTAGTATCACGGTTCTGGCGATCTTTTGGTATGGCTGGAGCCGCTGATTCACCTCAGAGACAATCGAGTCAATCCTGCTTTTAAGTTCTGCTTGGGAAAGGGGCTGGCCCGAAGGGTTTTTCATTTCAGGATTGGGATATACTAGGGCTTCGATTCCTTCGGTTTTGAGCTTTTCATCTTTCAGGAAACCCCGGATCATGATTTGCTCAATGTCGTCAAAGAAGAGCTGGAATTCATTCTCAATCTCTTCGGGGTATACGTTCTTCCCGCCCTCGGTGACAATCATGTTTTTTGCCCGGCCTGTAAGGTAAAGGTAGTTTTCGCTGTCCATGTAGCCCAGGTCGCCGGTTCTGAAGTAGCCGTCGGCGGTAAAGGCCGCGGCGGTTTCTTCGGGCATCTCGAAATAGCCCTTCATAACCATGGGGCCCTTGAGAATTACTTCCCCAATTCCCCGTTCGTCTGGATTGAGTATCTTCATGTCAACTTGCGGAACGGTTACGCCGACGCTGTCTTCCTTGTAATGCTCAATGGGGTTCAGGTTGATGATGGGGCTGGTCTCGGTAAGGCCGTAGCCCTGGACAAAGTCAAGGCCAAGCTGGTTGAACTTGCGGAAAACCGAGGGGGCAAGCGGGCCGCCGCCGGAAATGCAGATTCTGAGCGTTGAAAGCGAAGCCTTTTCCAAAACCGAGCCAAAGAGCTTCTTTCCTGGGTTCACTTTAAAAACTTTCTTTATGAACCCTGAAACCATCATTAGGAAGTAGATAATGCCAAAGGCAGCCTTGCCCTTGGCCTTTATGCCCCGGAATATGCCCGCAAGAAGCTTGTAGTAGAGCAGCGGCACGCCCAGAAGCAGGGTAACCTTGCCCTCTTTAAGCTCTTTGAGCATGACAGAACTCACCATTTTCTTGCCGAATACCACCTCAGCGCCGACTGATATGGTTTCGATAAAAACCGCCAGCATGCAGTAAGAGTGATGGATGGGAAGTATCGCGTAAAAAACATCGGTGGAGTAGAGGATAAGGGGGGTGCCCTGGCCTAGGTAGCAGTCCGAAACAAGGTTCTGATGGGTCAGCATGACCCCCTTGGGCCTGCCTGTTGTTCCGGATGTAAAAAGTATGGCCGCAAGCTCTAGTTCCGTAGCCTCCTCGATAGCCGCTTCAGGGCCGTCAAGGGTGTAAACATAGCTGCCCACGTCCTTTCTTAGGGAGACAACAGCCTCCAATTTTCCTGGATTCTTGCTGTAATAATCGTGTTTCTCCTCGTCTACAAAGAGAATTTTTGCGTAAGAAGCTTTGAGGAGCAGATCCGTTTCCTCATTTTTAAGCTGGTAATCTATGGGGACTACCGTCCCTCCGGCGAATAATATCCCCAGGTAGGCAACGGCCCACTCAGGGGAGTTTTTTCCCGTCACGGCCACTTTGTCGCCCTTGCGGATTCCCTTGCTGTGAAGCCAGCGGGCTACAGCCTGGACAATCGCCAGGGATTCGTTGTAAGTCAGTGTAATACGGTCAGGATCGAAGACCGTAAAACAATTCCGCTCCCCATAGCGGGAAACGGTAATTCTGAACATTTCCGGCAGGGTAGGCCAAGTCCCGTTAAAGTACTTGCCCCGGTAATCATCCAAAAAAGCCCAAGGAATAGGTCTGTTCATAATGCACCTCATAAAAAAAATAGTAAATTAATGCTATACAAAAATCGATTTTTTGTCACGCATTTTTCCGTTTTTTTGACACTTTTTTTTGAAAGATGTTGCAGATCACTGTGTACAAAAATGTTACTAATGATGTATTCTATTGTTACTCTAATATGGATGTTTCTAAGCCTAAGCAAGGCGTTATGCGGCTATTGGCCCTCTGCGGCCTGTTTTTGCTTGTTATGCTGTCTTCCTGTTCCACAAGGATTGACGGGGTGGTTCTGGAAGGGGGGGAAGCGGAGCTTAGCCTAAAAGCGTCACTGGAGCCCAGGACCCTGGCCCTTATCCATTCCCTGCGCTTTTTCATGGGGGAGTCTTCGAATGCGCCCATACTGGACGGGCTTTCAATCAGCCGGTCCATGGCCGCCTCCTCTGGCATACGCTCGGTTTCCCTTAGCAATACGAGCCCTTCCGCCTTGGAAGGCCTTATCTCCATATCCAATTTGGGGGATTTTCTTGCCGGCGATGACGTAAGAGGCCGGTTTATTGCCTATGCAGAGGGCGCTGGGGCATCTTCCCTTGTCATTGCGCTGGACAGGGATTCCGCTCCCGTGATTATTTCCCGGCTTCCCCCGGAGGCCGGGGAATACCTTTCGGCCCTCATGGCCCCGGCCGTGCTGGGGGAAAGAAGCACCAGGCAGGAATACCTGGACCTCCTTGCCATGGTCTACGGCCGGCCCCTGGCGGATGAAATCGCCGCCGCCCGGATACTGGTGTCATTGGAATTTCCCCGCCCGCCTACTGCGGTACTGGGAGGGAATGCCGCAGGCAGGCGCGCTGAATTCGATATTCCCCTGCTGGATGTTTTGGTTTTGGAAAGGCCCTTGCGTTACGAAGTTAACTGGTAAGCTATTGATATGAAAATCCAGCGGCTTTACGGAAAAATATTTCTTCTTTCTGCCTTGGTTTTAGCCTGCCCCTCGGTACAGGCCTTTGAGTTCTTCTATAAGTTCAGGGCCGGAGACAAGTACCGCATCGTTTCCACCGTAGACCAGGATGTGTATGTGGACCGGCGCCTGACTTACAAGGCGGAAATTGTCAACCGCATAAGCATGGAAGTGCTCAGCGTCAGCGGCGACAGGGCCCGGCAAAGCGCCACATTTCAGTCCGCGGAAAAAACCGCTGCCGTTGGAGGCGCCGGGGGAAACGCTTCGGCAAGCCTTTTCCAATGGTCCAAGGATTACGAGTCCGAGTTTGAAACGGACAGGCTGGGCCACATGACCGTTGGCGATCAGTACTATATGCCCATGGTAAGGAACGTGCCGGTTTTCCCGGGCAGGCATCTTTACCCGGGCGAAACCTGGAGCGCCGACGGGATAGAGGTTCACGATTTCCGGGACAGTTACGGGATCGAAAGGCCCTACCGCATTCCCTTTACGGCAAATTATACCTACCTGGGCGAACGCACATGGAAGGAAAACAGCTACCCTGCTTTTTCCGTTTCTTACAGGATATTCCTGGAGCCCGAGCCTGTCCGGGGAAGGGTCTTCCCCCGGCGCATTCAGGTGGCCTCGGATCAAATCGTGTACTGGGATACCGATCACGGGCAGGCTGCGGCTTACGAGGAACACTTTAGAACCATCATAGATCTTTCCAACGGCCAGACTTGGGAATACCGGGGCAGGGCCCAGTCCGAGGTTGTCGAAGCGCCGCCCATGGACAAGGAAGAGATGGCTATAGATATAGCCGAGGAAATCGCCGCCATCCCCGATGCCACGGTGCGGATTAGCGATGAAGGCATTGTGATAAGCCTTGAGAATATCCAGTTCGCCCCGGATTCGGCAATACTCATGCCCAGCGAAAGGCCCAAGCTGGATATCGTTGCCGAGATACTCATGAGATACCCGGACAGGGACATCCTTGTGGGGGGCCACACCGCCCTTGCGGGAAGCGCTGCGGGGAGGCTCCAGCTTTCCCAGGAGAGGGCCGCTTCCGTGGCGGAGTACCTGATAAGCAAAAATGTCCGCAGCCCTGACAGGGTTGTGGTTCGAGGCTACGGGGCCGAGCAGCCCATCGCGGACAACCGCACGGCAACAGGAATGGCGAGGAACAGGCGGGTGGAGATCACCATACTTGAAAATTAGGCTTTAATTTTGTATATTCTTCAATAAATGAGCTATTCCAATCCGGCGAATCTGGCTGTGCTTGCGTGTCCCGGTGGTGAGGTTTTTGCCGACAAAGTGATCGCCTACCTTAAAAAGGTGCACCGCCGGAATTTCGACAACATGATTGCTGAATTGTCCAAGCGCTACGGCTTTGAAGACGAGGCGGCGATCCGGCAGGTGAATTTTATCAACGATGCCCTTTCGCCGGCACAGCAGTTTGCCAACGATGTCGGGCATTACCGTTCGCCCCGCTTCAAGGTTTCTGTCGAATTCAGCCTGTTCCCAAACGGCGAAATCAAAGCGGAAATTCTGGAACCAATACGGGGAAAAGACCTTTACATAGTGCAGGATGTGGAAAACCATTATCCGGTGAATTTTTCAGGCGGGGATGTAAAAAAAGTTCTTTCCGTAAACGATCATCTGCTAAGCGTCTTTGTTGCCGTTGACGCTGCCAGGCAGGCCGGGGCCGAAAGTGTTACCCTGGTGACTCCCGTGTACCCATACAGCCGCCAGCACAAAAGAAAAGGGCGGGAGGGGCTTACCGCTGGCCGCATAGGAAAAATACTGGAAAGCCTAGGGGTGAACCGGATCATTACCCTGGATATTCATTCCCGGGAAATCGTCAATGCCTTGGACAGCATGAGGCTGGAAAACCTCCATGCCAGTTACCAGATTATCCGGGCCCTTTCCTGCATGCCCGGAATCCTCAACGACGATTTTGTCGTGGTTTCCCCGGATACCGGGGCAGTGGACCGGAATAAATTCTACGCCAACGCCCTGAAAAAACCCCTGGCCCTGCTCTACAAAGAACGGGATTATTCCAAAGTATCCAGGGACGGCCTGGAAAACAACATCTCCGAAATCAAGCTTTTGGGTGACATTAGGGATAAAACTGTTTTCATGGCCGATGACATGCTTGGCACAGGGGGGACCCTCCTCAAGGCCATGGGCTTTCTGAAAGGCGAGGGCGCTGGCAAGGTGATCTGCGCCGTAAGCCTTCCCCTTTTTACCGGGGAGGCAATCAGGCATTTTGACGATGCCTACAAAAAGGGCCTTTTTTTCAAGATCATCGGCACCAACGCGGTGTATCAGGAAGAACTGCTCCAGCGGGAATGGTATATCAGCGTGAACATCACCAAGCTTTTTGCCCAGACCATCTACCGGCTTCATCACAGGCTTTCCATGAGTTCCCTGCTGGACAACAGGGACATAATTGCGAAGCTTTTTTCGGACCTTCCCGAAAAGGCTTGACATGAAGGGGACGATCCTCGCAGCCGACATCGGCACTTCCTCGCTCAAAGCCGCCTTTATCGATACGTGCGGATGCCTCCTGGCCTTTAGCCGCACAGCCTATCGGCCAGCCTGCCGGCCAGCTTGCCGCCCGGATTCAGCAGATGCCCAGTCCTGGGAGCGGGCCTTCGCCCTAGCCCTTGAGGAGCTCCATTCCTTGGCCCCGGACTGCGGAATCGATGCGGTCTGCATTTCCGGCAATGGGCCTACCCTTGTGCCGCTAAAGGGGGACGGTGAAGCGCTGCCGCCCCTTTACTGGCACGATGGCAAAACGCTTCTTCCAACGGAAATTTCGACGGACATTCCCAAAGAAGGCTCATCGCCGTCCTTTTTCCTGCCCCATGCGGCCTGGCTTAAAAACAAGGCCCCGGAGGATTATCGTAAAACAAGCCTGTTTGTTTCCTCCCACGAATGGCTTGCCTTTAGGCTTGGCGCAGAGGCCCTGACCGTGCTGCCCCATGCGGCATACGAACCCTATTACTGGGACGATGAGCAGTGCCGCCTCTTCGGCCTGGACAGGGAGAAGTTCCCGTCCTTTGTGAAAATGGGAAGCCCCATGGGCCATGTCTCGGCAAAGGCCGCCTCTTTTTTTGGCAATTGCTGCGGGCATCGCCTCAAAAGCGGAACCCCCATCATCGCCGGAGGGCCTGACTTTATCACAGCCCTAATCGGCACAGGGACTTTCCGCCCCGGCGATGTATGCGACCGGGCGGGCAGCTCAGAAGGCATCAACGTCTGCGCAGCAGCCAAGCCATGCGCAGCAGGCCGCCCGGCAGAAGCAGGGGGCCTCAGGGCGCTTCCCCACGCAAAGGAAGGGCTTTGGAACATCAGCGCTCTGATACCCTCTTCTGGCATGCTCTTTGACCGTTACAGGGAGCAAAGCCGCCAGCAAGACCGCCCCTACGGGGAACTGCTAGCCGAACTAATCCCTTCCTCTGATAATACAGAATTATTTCCACTCGACAGCAAAGCCCCCCTTCTTCCCCACTCCCCACTCCCCACTCCCCACTCCCTTCTTTCCGGCCGTTCAGTATTATGCGCTATGGCCTTTGCCGTCCGCTCCGCCGCAGAAAAACTTGAACATGCCGGTTTCCCTGTTAAGGAGATGAAGGTATCAGGCGGCCAAGGCAAGAATCCCCGCTGGAACCAGCTCAAAGCGGACATTGCCGGGCTTTCCCTTGTAATTCCTGAAATAAGCGACGGGGAACTCGCAGGGAATGCGGTGCTTGCCGCCGCCGCCCTTGGAAACGCAGGCATTGAAGATACGATGAACAGGATGATCCGTTTCCGGGAAGTTTACAGACCTAGGAATACGGCCTTCTGGGAGGAAAGGTTTAGGCACTGCCGGCAGAAAGCAGAAGAACTCCATTGACAATTACACCTTATATAGTGTATGGTAAAATATGAATGGCAAGGATTTTATGAATAAAAAGGCAGGATACAAGAGATGAAAACAATTATACCATGCAAAATCACATATTCAAAGCCTGACAAATGCTGGTATGTAGAATCCCCAGGGATCTATGATGGTTATTTGACCTATGGCAATACTTTGGAAAAAGCGAAGATCCTGGCCGCCGAGGCCGTTTCTGGAATTCTTGAGTCATATCTTGAGCATGGGGACAAATTCACAATTCCCAAAGGAAGCTTGTCTCCTGATTGGCATGGTATTGAGATAGAGCCTGGTTTGGCCTTTGCCCTATGGCTTCGCAATGCCCGAATTACCCATAACATGACCCTTGCCGAAGTAGCTGAAAAAATGGGAGTTAAATATCAGGTCTACCAGAAGCTTGAAAATCCTCGTACGGCAAATCCTACACTAAAAACTCTTAAAAAACTGGAAAAAATATTCGGCCAGGAGCGGGTAGCATTGTAAGCCGCGCA
>Ga0099364_10012957_pt1 | contig 11217 bp, 8 predicted proteins | sample TergutTh196P3_FD_73070 | JGI IMG/M metagenome (GOLD analysis project Ga0099364, IMG submission 73070) | Microcerotermes parvus P3 segment gut microbial communities from Pointe-Noire, Republic of the Congo - Th196 P3 | ecosystem: Host-associated > Arthropoda: Insects > Digestive system > Gut ... | reverse complement strand
ATATCAATGAACAATGAACAATGAACAATGAACGATGAACGATGAACGATGAACGATGAACGATGAACGATAATGGGTTGCCTCGTCGCTTCGTGCCTCGCAAGACGAAAGACGATGGTTTAACCACCCCGCCGTGTGGGACGTCGAGGACGCCGTCACCTACAACGCGGCACCCCACGAAGGGGAATTTATATGGATGCATTATTCCTAATTCTTAATTCTTAATTCTTAATCCTTAATTCTTAATTCTTAATTCTTATATGTGTATGCAAGCCTGGAACGCTTGATTCACAGCCTCTGTTATTGTGGCAACCTTTCTACAGTCACCGACAAAAAACACATTACTCTCAGGAGTGCAATGACGCAAATCATCCACAACATCCCAACGTTCCTTCATACCCATAGCTAAAAGAACACAGTCGCACTCAATCTCATCAAGCTCGCCTGTCGCAACATTCTTAGTCACAATGCAGTCATCCTTGACCTCGACCAGCATCGTACCATTTCTGACAGGAATCTCTCTTTTTGCAAAAATAGTCAGCAACTCAGTGGCGGCATTGCCCGCACTTGACCTCAGATTAAACCTTGCTCTCATATCGTCAAGCATCTCTATGAGCATAACATCTTTCCCGAGATCGGAGCAATCCAGAGCAGCCTCATAACCGACTCCCCCGCCGCCAACGACGACAATCTTATTACCAATCTTAGAAAAATCCTCCTGCGCATCAGGCGCCCAAACAACATGGGATTTATCAATACCGGGAATATTATCCGGAATAATCGGATCAGCTCCCACGGCGATAATGAGCGCATCGTAATTTTCCACATCCAGCAAATCTTTAGTCGCCTCAGTATTCAGCAGAATCCGCGCACCATTCGAAGCGCATTTTGCCGCAGTATGCCTCAACCATTTGAGATAATCCTTCATATCAAACTTAAACGAAGGAACAGCGCCACCCACGACATTCCCGCCTAACCGACCGGTTTTTTCATACAATGTCACATCGTGTCCGCGATCCATCAAGGTCTGCATAGCCTGAATGCCGGCAGGTCCGCCCCCCACAACAGCAACTTTTTTCTTAACAGTCGCCTTGGGTACGACACCATCTCTAAACTCGGTAGTCATGTTTGCCATAGGATTGACCGCGCAAAACATCGGTTTTGGCGTCATTAGATGCTTTGAACAAGCATCGCACCTTAAACATGGCCGCCTGTCCTCGGGACGATTTTCGGCATAAATGTTCGGCATCTCAGGTTCAGCCATGAGCGGGCGGCACATTGAAACAAAATCAGCCCAACCATTCGATATGATTTCTTCTGCGTAATCGATGCTCATTATCGAACCAACTGTACTGACAAGCAAATCAGGATGAGCTTTCTTGATATCACGAGCATAATGCATATTGAAGCAATGCTCCATCATGTAGTTTTGGCACCAGTTTCTGTAATACAGATGCGGACCGAACGGATCGCTATGAAGACCGGCTGATACATGCAAGATGTCGATATGCCCTTTGAGAAATCCTGCAAGCTCGATTGTTTCGTCAATATGCATACTACCCGGAGCTTCCTCATCGCCGGAACAACGATACTCAATAACAAAATTCTCACCGCAATGCTTGCGGATTGAATCGCAAACCTCGATGGCGAAACGCGCCCGATTCTCAGTGCTGCCGCCATACTCATCTGTGCGTTTATTAAAGAGCGGGCTTGTGAACTGTGAAATCAGATTACCGTGCGCTCCGTGAACCATAACCATGTCCATTCCGGCACGTTTCATCCTGCCTGCCGCTCTCCCAAACTTTTCAACCGTTTCCTTTATTTTCTCTTTAGTCATTTCAGTAGTTGCGATTGGCTCTCGGTTCAGACGCTTTGCGCGCAGCTCCTCATCTTCTGATATGAATGACGATGATGAGTAAGCAAGCGTGCCTGTCATCAACATACCCTCTCCGGCATGGTTTATCTCGAGAGATGCATGACACCCAAACTGCCTGCACATATCGGCAAACAGCGAAAGCGGATATATGCAGCTATCTTTACCAAGCTCGAGCTGATAACTCTGATCCTTGTTTTCCTCAAGGTCAATCGAGCAATTCCCCAAGCACAACGAAGTTACTCCCCCACGGGCAAACATACGAAACCAGTCCACCAGTTCGCGAGTGACAAACCCCTCTGGTGAACTCAATGTTGGCGTAGTAGGAGCGAGAAAAACACGATTCTTGAAATCGACACCGCGAATACGAATTGGATTGAACACATGCGTATAACGAGAACTCATAAATATACCCTCCTAGTGTATTTTTACTACAAATGTCAAAATATTTTTATCTCCATCTCGACGATAGAATATCGAATCAACGGTATTTCTAACTATAAAAATCCCCAGCCCACCAATATCACGGCTCTCAGCAGGCAAAGTCAAATCAGGCGACGGTGCATTGAGCGGGTTGTATGGGATGCCATTATCCTCAAAAACAACAGTAACCACTTCATCGACAGTCACATTCACAACAACATCGCCGGAACCTGAACCGAATGCATAAGCAGAAATGTTCGAGAAAATCTCGTCAGCGCATAGAGCTACTTTATCACGGACATCATCGGAACACTTCGCAAGTTCCTTATCAAGAAAAGCAAGAACCGAATCGATATTCTCCCTCGTTGTGCTTACACGGAAGGACTCTGACGAAGCTCCGCCATCATTATATCTCAATGCGAGCATGGTTATATCGTCAGACTGTTGCATATTAGCAGCAAATGCATCGATACTGTGCTGTATGTTTGAAATAAATTTCTCAAGCGGCAACCCGGAAAGTCCATCTACCAGTTCGAACAACCGCGTTTCGCCATACATATCAAAGTCGACATCGGCAGCTTCAGTCACTCCATCGGTATACATAAAGAACTCATCGCCAAAAGACAACATAATCTCATGCTGTGTATAAACAGTGTCACTCATCGCCGCAAGCATAAGACTTGGTTTAGTCCGAAGCCAACTCAATCTCCCGCCAATGCGAACTAGCGGCGGATTGTGACCGGCATTAACATAGGTGAATCTACCGCTTGGAATATCGAGAAAAGCAAGAAATGCTGTGACGAACATCCCGGCGTCATTATTCTCACATAGCATATTGTTTACAATCTCAAAGACTTCTCTCGGAGATAACCCGGATTGGGCATTGTTCTTTATGAGCGTCTTCGCGATAACCATGAATAACGCTGCCGGTACCCCCTTGTCGGAAACATCAGCGATGACGACAGCCAACGTATCATTGTCAATGAAGAAGAAATCATAAAAATCCCCTCCGACTTCCTCCGCCGGTTTCATGCTGGCATAAATCTCAAACTCATCACGTTCGGGAAATGGCGGAAAAATGCAAGGCAACATGCTCGATTGGATTTTTGTAGCAACATCCAGTTCAGCGCCAATACGCTCTTTCTCTGCCAATACCAATGCATTTTCCCTTATCGATGCTCTCAAATCCGCAGTCATTTTGTTAAAAGTTCCGGCAAGAATCCCAAGCTCATCGTTAGAGTGTACATCGATGCTGATATCAAGCGTTCCCAAGCCGATACCGGATACTTCGCTTGTCAGGCGCTTGAGAGGCTTATTGATGAGACCGGAAATCAGAAGAAATGCCGTGCATAACATAGCCGAGACTGCAATAATTATGATGATAGAAAACCGGACATTTTGGTTTTCAACTTCTGCAAACATCTCCGAAATCGGTATACATACCGATAATGACCAGTCATTGTCCATGACACGATCAAAGACGATATATGCGACTCCATCTAAAACAAACGTGTCGGCATATATATCCCAGGATAAACTGTCAAGGCTCTCACCGGAATTATATGACGATACACCCTGCTCCCCATATGTATTTGAAATAATATAGTCGCGTTCAGGCTCACATAATAAAACGAAACTGTTATCCGTTGGTTTGATTGCCATCAGCTCCGCAACGACACTCTCAATCTTCCAATCAATAATCGATACTCCGACTAGTATACCATCGTTATTATAAATACCTGCTCCTGCTGTAGTCATTAGGCTAAATGATCCTGAGTCGTCAATGTACGGCCTTGTCCAAACGACCTCATATGGAGCGGAAACAGCATCGATGATATCAAGATACCAACTCATATTGTGGTAGTCATACTCATCAATGTTTAAGATATCATCAACATACATCGTCTCATCAAGGACATAAAACTCAAGCGCATCGTTGTAGTATGCGTACACACCGAGCCGCAGTACCCCGGCGTCGAATGCGTATGGCTCAAACCAGAAACCACCACCTTCCGCATCGGGATAACTGAACAGGTATTCCAGAACCGACTCCTCGCCTATTTCAATTGACTTCGAGTCATAACAAAGCACCCCGCTTATCGCGAAATGAATGGCGCCTCGTTCGATTTCAGCGATTTTCTTATTGACTTTTTCCGTCTCGAATTCAACGATCTTCTCTATACCCTCTCGGCGCAATTGCTTGTAATTATCGGTAATGAATACCGAATAAACAACAAATGCTATCCCCATGAGCGCAAGAAAAGCAAGCACAATTACAAGAATTTTTGATCTGATAGATATTACGCCCACCCGCTCACTCGAAAAGTCGTCTAACTAGTTCCGGCGATAAACATATTTATTTTTCTTCCGTCAAGCGAAGAAAGGATGCGGAGCGCGGACTGTCAGCAGCATGGATGCTGCTGCCTATACGAGAGGAAGAAAAAAAATATGTTTTGAGCTCAAGGTCTCAGAAGACCTGAAAAGAGATTAATCTGACAGCAACATATCATCGAGCGCCGTCATGCCAAGTACGTTGACGACGTTTTCCGACGGACTGTCAATATGAAAGCTGCCGCCGGATTCTTTAGCCTTTTTATAAAACATCAGAATTACTCTGATACCTGCCGAACTGAGAAATGCAACTTGCATCATATTGAGGACAACCTTTTTCACTCCGGAATTCTCAATCTCACTAAGCTTGTGCTGGAGCACATTTGCATTCATCGAAGTAATACGCCCCTTTAAGTGCAGCTTACAAACACCGCCATCTAGTTCCTCGCTAATATCAAAATCCTCAAAAGCCATACCAATACCTCCGTATAATTATTTCATATTACTCAAACTGTCGAGTATTTAAGTTTATTGTCTCGAGCATATTGCTCAGCATAAGACCCCTCCGAAACCTCAAGAGCAATCCCTCTGCGTGAATAAAACGCCTTATCGCCAATAACATCGACGGAATCGGGAACATCGACCTTCTTGAGACATATGCACTCATAAAATACACTATCGCCGATATTGACGACATTATCCCCAATCGTAACTGACTCAAGATTATCGCACATCTTAAACGCCCAACCCTCAATATCGACTACACTATTGCTAATATCGACCGTTCTCAACTCCTTGCACCTATAGAAACAGTCGCTCCCAATCCGAATTGTACTATCGGGAATCGTCACAGATAAAAGGCCAATGCAGTTGCGGAAAGCACCATACCCCATCGCTACGACACTATTCGGAATATCAAGGACTTCCAGGCTATTTAAGAAACTGAACGCATAATTGCCGATGTACTTGAGCGACGATGGCAAATCCAGCTTTCTAATCGATCTGCATCCGCGAAACGCACAATTATAAATAGTCGTAATGGTCTCAGGAAACGTCACGCTTGTTATCTTTATGTTCCAAGCAAGAGCAAAACAGCTCATCCCAATATGCGTAACCGGTTTGTCGTCGATTATCGAAGGAATTTCAACATCACGTCTAAACCCGATATACTTGATGAGTTCAATATGGTCTGAGTATACATTATATAGATACTCAGAATTCTTCCTTGTGTCGATTACTTCTGTAGATATGCCTTCCTGCGTCTTCAAAAACCAAGGATCGGGAGCATTCGCTTTAATTCTTGATGATTTGAGGTATGGAATATTTGAGACGACAATGGATATAGGTTCATCGTCATCTGATGAAAATATTGAAGCCTTATCGAGGTCAACCGACTTCTCGGCCATCTCCTGTGCAGCCGCTTCTAAAAGTGATGCGTACTCATCTATTAGTTCAGAATACTCCTCAAGAGGTCCTCTCATCTCATCTAAACTCTCAATCAATGATGTCTGAATGTCATTTTGCCAAAGCCCATTCAGTTCCTCAATCAAGTAATCTATTCGCTGTATATACACCTTGCTCTGTTGCTTATCGGCTCTCATGGCTAAAGCTTTCTGCCTGAAAATCAGCGGTGACACTTTACTCTTCACGCTAGGTTTTTTTAGTTTCATCTTAATTAGGAATTTTCCGAGTTGTTTATCATCATCTACGCCTTCAAACAGGCTTGATGCGTTAAATCCTGCCAAACCATATCACTCCTTTAATAGTACGATTTCTCTTCTACATCAACTATATATACCTAAAGCTACTGTGTCAATGCTTTTATTCTTTATGACGATTATTCGCTTGAATATTATTTGAATTTTTTAACAAAACGTGTATAATACACATAAAAGTAAGCAGTTAGACGAAAGGCGGTCGCAAAGAATGAAAGTATTACTACGGGTAGCAGTTGAAGCAAAACGGTATAAAGAATTATTAATTATAGCCATAATCAGCACACTATTGCTTACGCTGGCTAACCTGACAGCTCCAAGGCTAATGTCGCAGATGATAGGATATGTAGCATCGGGTATGAACGATGAAGTGCTATCATCGATAATGAGACTGACAATGATGCTCACGCTCGTATTCTTATCAAGAATCCTGCTTAGATACTTGAGCAACTATATGGCACATAGGGCAGCCTGGAGACTCGTTCAAGAAATCCGAATAAAAGTATACAATAAATTGCAAGCTCAATCCATGGACTATTTTCGTGACAGCAAGACGGGCGACCTCGTCAGCCGAACAATCAGCGACACAGCAATGTTCGAGCAACTATACGCACACCTTATCCCTGACACAATATCCAATCTCATAACAGTAGTAGGCGTTGTAATAATGCTCATGTTCATTAGCCCGAAACTTGCATTACTGACATGTACACCAATCCCATTCTTACTTATCAGCGGATTATTTTTCGCAAAAAAAATACGCCCATGTTTCCGCGAAACGCAAAGCGCACTCGGCGTATTATCAGCGCAGTTGGTTGACAACTACTCCGGAATACAAGAAATACAAGCCTTCGGCAGACAAGCGATGGCATGTGATGACATCAACTCAAAAGCAGGCAGATTCACCCGATTCATGCTCAGAGGATTGAACTTCAGCGCAGTCTTTCATCCGACCGTCGAATTCTTGACATCGCTCGGCACAGTATTCGTAGTCGGATTTGGCGGATATCTAGCATATCTAAATCAACTGCAAGTAGGAGACATCGTTGCATTCATGCTATACCTGTCTTTATTCTATGTACCAATAACGGGACTAACTAACCTGCTAGAACAGATGCAGCAATCACTAGCCGGAGTCGAACGTGTCATCGCTGTTTTGGACGCTCCGGAAATAATCCGAAACAAACCCGGTGCCACACCACTCATAGACCCAAAAGGAGCAGTACGTTTTGACAATGTGAGTTTCCATTACGTTGAAGATGCTCCCGTACTTGAAGAAGTCACGTTTGAAGCCGCGCCGGGTGAAATGGTAGCAATCGTTGGAGCAACCGGCGTCGGAAAAAGCACACTTGCTCAACTAATAGCAAGGTTTTATGACCCAAAAGACGGAGCCATCCTAATGGACGGCAGAGACCTCCGCGATATAGACATCGACAACCTCCACTCAAATGTAGCTATGGTACTGCAAGACACATTTTTGTTTAATGGTACAATCACTGAAAATGTTGCATTTGCGCGACCTGACGCCAGCATGGAAGAGGTCATTCAAGCAGTTAAAATAGCCCGCATTTATGACGATATCATGGAAATGCCAAATGGATTCGACACAATCGTTGGCGAAAGAGGAGCAAAACTCTCCGGGGGGCAAAAGCAACGCATAGCAATAGCCAGGGCAGTTTTATGTAAAGCTCCCGTACTAATCCTTGACGAAGCGACCGCTTCAGTCGATGTCAAAACAGAAGCTGACATTCAAAGAGCGCTTATGGATCTCGCCGGAACTCGCACGATAATAGTCATTGCGCATCGCTTGAGTACAGTGCGGCGAGCGGATAGAATTATTGTCTTTGAAGAAGGGCGAATTGTACAGGAAGGTTCACACAATGAGTTGTTCAATATACCCGGCTTATATCGCGACCTTTGCCGTATCCAAGAGCAAGAATTAGTCGTGGACGAAATGCTCATCGCATAATAACTAAATCAACTCGATGATGCTTCGATGAAAATTCCGATTGACTATGATTGATAATCATGCTATAATTCCGAAACAGCAACAGTAATTTATTAGCTACTTCATTCTGTCATATCAGCAGACCATATATCGGAGCATAGCGGATTTGTGTAAAGGTAGCACGACAGACTCTGACTCTGTTTGTCTGGGTTCGAATCCTAGATCCGCTGCCAAACCCGAATAGCCTGTAAACCTAGCATTTGCAATGGTTTACAGGCTATTTTTTTGCTCATTTTTCGAGCGGCAAAAAAAGCCGTATTCACGGATTTGCACGGCTTTTCACGGCTTTGCTGTGGAAAAATGCGTGGAAGAATATGAGCTGTTTCTAGGCGTTTCGCCGTTCATGCGTGGAAAAAACGCCCTTTTTGGACAAAAAGGCGTTTTTTGTACATTTTAGGCGGTTTTGCTCATGTCAATCTTAGCTTTATGTGCCCTACTCCGCTATGCGCAGCGGCGATTCCAAGGAGGCGGGCGTAGCCGTCGCATGATCCGGCGGCCTGCCGTTGATGCGCTCGGCGGCGTCATCCAAGGCGGCTTTGTCCGTGTGCGTGTAGATCCTCGCTGTCATTTCCAGGAGCGTATGCCCCATCAGGTACTTCGCCACGTTTATAGGCACTCCTGCGTTCTGGAGATCCGTGCAGTAAGTGTGCCGGAGGCAGTATGGCACAAAGTCCGGAGCGACGACCGACAATATCTTTGTCATACGCATTTTTCCGTCCTTTGCTTTGACCTTGCCGTATTTAGCGCCCATGGATATGTCGATTTCTTTTTTTAGCGAGTTCCAAGCCTTCATGCGGCTCGTCTCCGTGTGCCTCTTCCCCGTCGTCTGCTGCGTGAACACCGGCCCGAACTGCCGCGCCGGGTCGTATGCCTCGCGGAGCTCCGGCAGAAGCGCGTCCGGTATCGGGACATCGCGGATCCCCGCCGCCGTCTTAGGCTCCTTCATGTCGCCGGTGCCGCTTTCCATTGCGTGCCTGACGTGCAGCACCTTTGCATTGAAATCGACCTCGTTCCAGGACAGCGCGGCGGCTTCTCCCGTGCGTAGGCCGCAGTAGAGCATCGTCTTGTACATAAGCCCTGCATGGTGAGTCGCTGCGGCTTTGAGGAAATGCTCCCTCTCGAACTGCGTGATGCTCCTGTGCGTGCCCTCGTGCGTCTTTGGCATGATGAGGTATTCCGACGGGTCGTGCATGATGAGCCTGCTCCTCTTCGCCTGAGCGAACAATGAGCGGATCGTCAGTTTGAGCCGCCTCACGGTGGATAAGCTCATTCCCACCCGCGAGTTGAGTATCTTCTGCAGATGGATGTCCTTGACCTCCGACACCCTGTAACTGCCGATTGCGGGCGTGATGTGGTTGTCTATCTGCAGCTTGTAGTCTTTATAGGTCTTGTCGGTCACGGACGGTTTTTTGTAAGTCTCGAGCCATTCGGCTGCCCACCGCCTGACGGTCATGTTCTCCGATATGCCGATCTCGCCGCGTTTCAGCTTGTCGAGCATCAGCGCGGCGTTCATGTCCGCTTCCTTTTTGTCCGCGCCGGTCGCCTCGTAGCGTTTCCCATTATACGAAAACGTCGACCGCGCCCTGCGCTGCATTTCCGTTTCTTTCGTTTTAGCCATTGGTCTCCCCTCCCAAATGTTTTCGCTATAAAGATACGCCGCGACCGCACAGTTGTCAATAATCGTTTTGATATGTGAAAATTCCTGTTGACTTGTCTCCATGTTCGCTATAAACTGTATTTGGGCTGTGAGGCAAGAACGGACATATACAATGAGCACATTCGAGATTGTCAGCGTCGTGTTTATGGCGTTGTCTCTCATTATTTCCTTCGTTAAAATCATGCAAAACAGGCGCAAGTAACTAGCGGACGCGTATCCTGTCAAGTTAAGATCAGGTGCGCGTAGTCTGGAATTCACACTTCCACTTCAAAAATACAAAGACCTCACAGGACTTGCAAACCGTGATATTTCGCTTGACAGGTTACGCAATCTATGCTAACATCAACATGCGCCTTACATACATAAGTTCAAAGTATGTGCCGTTCAGTCTGCCGGGAAGTGTGATCCCGTCAGACGCATGTTGGTTTGAGAAAGGTAAACGCCTCGATGCCCGCCTCCTCCGCCGACAGGAAAAGGAATGCCCTGCATTGCACGGCGTTCTTTTTCTATCTTGCGCTCCATTTAGCAAGCATGGTATAATCCGCGTTGCCGGATTCCTCCGCTGAGAGGAATTGAATAAATGACCGTAACGTTCCGCAATCGGGGCAAGGTGCAAAAGCCGAAAGGCACACCTGGGAGGAAAAGATTGCGGTCTTTATTTATGTTGCGCTCCATGGCGGCGTTTGGTACAATATACGTATCAAAACCGGAGGTGCTGTGATGGACGCTCATAATCTGACGGTAATGCTTTCTAAAGACGCAGAGGAAGTCTATCTTGACGGAACACGAGTAAAAGGGCTTACCGGGTACAGTATAAAATCGCAACTGGACGGAAAACATCCTCATATCGAACTCGTGCTTGAACTGGTTATACCAAAAATGACATACACTTATTTTCTTGACAAGAATTGGGAAAGCGCTGCGGATGTCACTCCATCAGCTACTGCGGAAATAGCCGATAAAGAATAGCTGTTGAATACATGTAAAGGAGATTTTATATGGACGCGGAAAAGCAAGCATGGCTGGACAGCGTCGGCATCCGAAAACTTGATAATCCATTTACGCATATATTCATGAGCGGACGCACATACCCAAAGACAATGCATTATACGCAAGAGTATCTTGAGCGGACTCCTTTAGATGACCTTATAAAAAACCACGATAAAATGTTTGCGGATTATGGGCTTATTGCTGATGCAAAATAAATCAT
>Ga0099364_10012956_pt1 | contig 11217 bp, 11 predicted proteins | sample TergutTh196P3_FD_73070 | JGI IMG/M metagenome (GOLD analysis project Ga0099364, IMG submission 73070) | Microcerotermes parvus P3 segment gut microbial communities from Pointe-Noire, Republic of the Congo - Th196 P3 | ecosystem: Host-associated > Arthropoda: Insects > Digestive system > Gut ... | reverse complement strand
TCATACCATAACACAAACAGAATAGCATTTTAATTTCCCAAGCCGGTGTTTGTCAAGGGAGATCAACAAATTCCCGCAGCACTCAACAAGCCCCGTCGCTAACAGGCATTTCTCATGTTTCATTTTTCATTTTTTTTTTCCACCAATCGCGGAAGGAACCTTCTTTGGGCGGTTGAGGCAGGGCTCTTCCGCGTGTCCATTGGCCGAGTTGCAAGGGGTGAATCGGCAAAAACGGAGCGGCTTTGATTCCCGTTTTGACGAACAACATTGTTGCGCGAAAGCGGAAATTTCCCTTCATCGCAACGGCGAACCCAAACCAGGTCAACTTGTCGAGAACCGATTGGAACGTGGTTCCTTCTGCGGCGACCACCTTCTGGCGTAATCGGATCAATTGGTGGGCAAGATCAATTTTGACCGGACAGATTTCGCTACATGCCCCGCAAAGCGAGCAGGCGAACGGCAACTTGCCCGCCTTTTTCAGGCCGACGAGCTGCGGCGTCAAAACCGAACCGATTGGACCGGGATAAACCCAGCCGTAAGCCCAGCCGCCGACATGCCGGTAGACCGGGCAGTTGTTCAGGCACAGGCCGCAACGGATACAGTGAAGCGTTTTGCGGTGATGTTTTTGAGCAAGAATTTTCGAGCGTCCGTTGTCCAAAAGGATCAGGTACATTTTTCGCCCTTCGACTGGTCCGTGAAAGAAATGGACGTAAGAGGTCAGTTTTTGACCGGTTCCCATTCGCGGCAACATGTTCAAAAAGAGCGGTAAATCGGCAAGGCGCGGAACCAGTTTTTCGATCCCCATCATTGCGACATGCACCTTGGGTGCCGAGGTTGCAAGGCCGATGTTTCCTTCGTTTTCGACAAGACAAAGTGTTCCGGTTTCCGCAACGCCGAAGTTGACGCCGGAAAGTCCCATGTCGGCGTTGATGAATTTTTCCCGAAGTTTCCGCCGGGCAATCATTGTCAACTCTTCGTGAACATCGGTGTACGGTACGCCGAGTTTATCCGCGAAAAGCCGCCCGATTTCCGCCGCCGAAAGATGCAACGCCGGTGTAACAATATGCGTCGGTCTTTGCCCGGCCAACTGGACGATGTATTCGCCGAGGTCGGTTTCAATCGCTTCAATCCCGTGACCGGCGAGAAAATGGTTCAGGTCCGTTTCCTCGCTGACCATCGATTTCGCCTTGACAACGGTTTTAACGCTGTGTTCCCGTGCGATGTTCAGGATGTACCGGTTCGCTTCTTCGGCGTCTTTCGCCCAGAGAACGGTGATCCCTTTCGCCTTGAGATTCGCCTCGAACTGCTCCAAAAGCATGTCGAGGTTCGCGACGGTGTACGCCTTAATATCGTGGGCCTGCTGCCGCCAATCAGGCCAACGGTCCAATGCCCAGCACAGTTCCAGGTTCCCCGCTGCGGAACGTTCCGATGTGATTGCCAAAGATTCCGGTCCATGCGGTTCGACCAGCCCCTTGTTTTCGTTCGTTAAAAATTCAGCTCCAGACATAAAAAAGAAATGAGAAATGAGAAATGAGAAATGAAAGACGGCAACCACCCTTCATTCTATCAAAGGCTATTGCGTAAACAAGGGATAAACCGGGATGTCTCAATTTTTGGGGAATACGCCCGCGTTCGAAAAAAATTTGCGAGTCCCGGCTACGGTTCAAAAGGAAGCGACGTCAGCAAAATTTGAAAAAGTGCCCTTGATTCGACTTTGAAAAAATTCGTATTGTTCTGCTGTCAGACTCGTGTCCCATTGATTTTGCTCACAAAAAGAGAGGTATGATAAAAACTTCTCTATGTGGCGTGACACAGAAAATATTGAGATAGGCTTGATTTCTTTGGAAACAATCTTTTGCCGTATCTTTTGTAACCGTAGCACCCGAAAATGGTTACGGGAGTCTCCTCTCTCGTGGGAGAGAAGATGTGGAAAACCATCTCACTTTTAGGTCACTGCAATATCAAATGATTTCGCTTGAATCGTTGCCTTTTTACCATCAATTTCGAGACCGCACGGGATGGCTATCTTGGAATCTGGGATTTCCAATCCCCAGTTGTCCCATCCGAGGTAATTCTTTCTTGCAAACAATTCGATTTTTTTCTGCGTGGGAAACATTTTCGTTATCCCATCCATAACGGTTACAGGTTTTTCGCTATGTTGACCTCTTGGAACATGAATTAATTGTCGAATATTTCTCGCTCCGCGCGGCGTGGGTATTCGCCCTTTCTTAAACACTAAACATAATTCTGTTTGAGAGAGCGTATACCTTCCAGGATTATGCACCATTTTGTCCCATACAAATGCGATTGTTTTATACTCAAATCCCCAGGCTTGACCTAATTCAATCGCGTAAGACAGCTGAGGACCGGTTGTCCACATAAATAATAAACTGTTATCAGCGGATATCGAATTCACATCAAGTTCCTTGAGCTCATGTAATTTTAATGTGGGGTATTTGAAAAGAGCGGAACTTATAAAAATATTTTTTTCAAAACCAACATTTTCTGTTTTAATGCAGGACTTATCGTATTGCATTTTGCCGTTATAGTCCCAAGGCGGATCGGCATAAATGATGTCATACGTTGTTTTTGGCAACTTGGGATAGACCTCTTCAAGCGGGTTTAGTTTTGTTCGTTTTCGAAATTCGGCGTTATAAAACGAATATCCAGAAACCATTTTTGTTTCCATATTCATGTTTTTGTTCATTTCAGTTAATTTTACTCAAACCGTAAACAAACGGGGAACTCAAAACGATCGGGGATATCGGGCATCGAAATGAAATGCAAAATGAAAAATAACCAATGAAACTCTGCGGTTTGCTCTCTTCATTCGATACCCTGGTTTGAATTACTTCACGAGTCTTTCGCTGATCCAATCCGTGTGGAACGGCCCCTCGCCCGGCTTGTCGGTGCGTTTGTAGGTGTGTGCGCCGAAATAATCCCGTTGTGCCTGCATAAGATTCGCCGGAAGTGCCGCACTGCGATAGCCATCGTAATACGCCAGTGCCGAAAGAAACGCCGGTGCCGGAATCCCAAGATCAATCGCGGTTTTGGCAACATTCCTCCAGGCACTCTGCCCTGATTCGACCGCGTTTTTGAAGTACGGGTCCAAGAGAAGATTTTCAAGGTTCGCATCCTTGTCAAACGCTTCCCGAATTCGCTCCAAAAAGACCGCCCGGATGATGCAACCGCCGCGCCAAAGCATCGCAATGGAACCGAAATCGAGCGGCCAATCGTATTCTTTCGCCGCCGCCTGCATCTGAACATACCCTTGCGCGTAGGAAACGATTTTCGAGGCGTAAAGAGCTTGTCGAACCTGTTCGACAAATGCCTTCTTGTCCCCGGCGTACGTTCCCGACGGTCCCGGCAAAATCGAACTCGCCCGAACCCGGGCGTCTTTCATTGCGGAAATACAACGGGCATAAACCGCCTCGGTTACAAGTGTACTCGGTGTCCCAAGATCAAGAGCCAGCTGCGACATCCATTTGCCGGTCCCCTTCGCACCGGCGGTGTCGAGAATCAGGTCCACCAGAAACTTGCCGGTTTCCTTGTCTTTGACCGTGAAAATATCACGGGTAATTTCGATCAAATACGAATCGAGTTCCCCCTTGTTCCATTCGGCAAAAACCTCGTAAATCTGCTCATTTGTGTACCCGAGTGCCAGTTTGAGCATCCAATACGCTTCGCAGATAAGCTGCATGTCGCCATATTCGATTCCGTTGTGAACCATTTTGACGTAATGCCCGGCACCGCGCGGTCCGACCCATTCGCAACAGGGAATATCGCCGTTGGGTCCGACCTTGGCACTGATTGACTGGAAAATCCCCTTGACCAGCGGCCAGGCTTTCCCGGTTCCGCCCGGCATGATACTCGGTCCCTTGCGGGCACCTTCCTCACCGCCGGAAACACCGGTTCCGATGAACAGCAACCCTTTCGACTCAATCAATTTCGTGCGGCGTTCCGTGTCGCGGAAATGCGTATTACCGCCGTCGATAATCACGTCCCCCGGCTCCAAAAGCGGAATCAGCTCCTCAATCACGGCATCAATTGCCGCAACTTTCGGGTAGAGCGCAATTTCTGGGGCGGGAACGGCATCTTTCGACTGGATCATCAGCATCACTTGTTTTGGCCGCTTGAGTTTGGCAACCAGTTCCTTCAGGGAGTGAGTGCCGACAATGGATTCTCCTTTGGATTTGACCTCCGGCACCGCCATAAATTCATCGACTTTGCTCGTCGTTCGGTTGAACACGGCGACTTTAAACCCGTGATCGACCATGTTCAAGACAAGGTTTTGACCCATGACGGCCAAACCCATCAAACCAATATCATAGTGTTCGGACATATTAAATGATTTTGTAAAAAGGGTGAAACTCTATTTTTCCTGGATGCAATCTTGCTGATTGCGTCTCCCGCTGTTCGGGCATTGTTGGTTCTCACAACGGTTACGGTCGAATGAGAACATGAAGAACGACCTGCCCGTGTCCCCCTTCCTTCGGCGTTGCGGTGGTGGTAAGCATCGAAAAGCCGTTATTCTGGTTCTCCGCTTCCGTCGGCGGCTTCGCAGAGGTGATCTCGAACTTCTCGGCATAGTCCGAAACCAATTCAATCCGAACCTTCTGATCCCCCTGCGTAAGCGTCGCCGTTTTGCCGTCCAATTCAATCGTTGCCTGCGTCATCATTCCCCAACGGACAGGTTCCGTAATGCCATTCAAAAAATCCTCAATGACTACCGAACCATCCCTGTACAGTGTCGCGTATCGATATGCAGTCGAAGCCTGACCCTTGTACGCATCTGTCATATCGACCCACGCACTGGCAATGGTATCTTGTTCGAGCAACATATGTGTTGTCGATGGTCCAAACCCCAATCTCGCACCGCTACCCACAAACTGAGTAATCTTACAATCCGCCTCCAGGTTTTGGTTTTTTCCGCCAATGAGCAACGTATTATGGCTCCAAGTGTTCAACCGGAAATAATCCCAACGCTGTCTGCCGAAGTAACCGGGCAGGTTGTAATCGTCAATTCCCAAGTCAACCGCCCAGCGGATGCCGTTGACCTCGTAGACGAATGATCCGATGTCGAGATGCCCGTGATTCGCCCGGTTGTTCCCCCCTTTGAAACCGAGAAACGCCGCATTGGGATCATTCCACGCGGTTCGCATGGTACAAACGTCCTGAATGCCCGAAAACTTTTGGGCAAGCGGCGTTTTAGCAGAGTCGGCTTCCGTTCCCGCCGGGTTATACCAAATGGCGTGAAAAACGGCTAGGCGACCAGAGGCATAACGGTTTTGACGCTGCACAAATTCCCGAATCCATACGGCGTAGTCGGGACGGTCGTAAAACGTTGAGAGCGCGAACATCATCGGCGACGAGTCCGCCCATTCGCTCCCGTCGGCGTAATTGAAACTCCGGTAGTTCGGACCGACAATTCCCATGAAATAATCGCCTGTAACGCTCAGTCCCGGCGATTCCAGGAGTCCGAAATCGTCCTGGAACACGTCATCAAGCACTTTGAGTATCAATCCGGTAAACGACGCACCGTAGCCCCAGTAGATCGGACCTTCCGGGTAGGCTCCGTCCGGCTTGTATGCAGAAAGCCCGTTTGGCATACTGGCGATGGCGTAACCGACGATTTTTTCGGCCAATTGAGGCTCATCATCGGCAATCGCCAGGGCACCGATTGTCAATCCGGCGTTACAGACCTCATTCCAGTTGTTGTGAGCTCTTGCCCACCAACCGTTACCTTCGTACACGGACAGACCGGTATTCATTGCGTGTTTGACGATTGCGGCACGGATTTCGTCACGGTCTTTTGCCGGAATGACATCGTAAAGCCAATCGTATCCGATACCGACCGCTGTTGCCATTTCGCCGACATCGAGATAGTGCTTCGGATTCCAGTCGCTAAAACGGCAGACCGCCAGCATTTCCTCAATTGCGGCGTCGGCGTATTCCTTCTCGCCGGTCATCCGGTAGGCAAACGCCAACGCGGTGGTCCGTTCGAGACTTCGGCGGCTTTGACCGAGCAAACGCAATCCGTCGGGAATTTGGTAATCGGTCGTCGGTTCACCTTTCGTCCCGTCCGCTTTGGCGATCAATTTTTCGACCAGTTGGGCAAGGAATTCGTCGGTTTGCATCCCTTGTTTCATTTCCGCTTCCCGTTGTTTCGTCAGAAATAAACGCGGGTGTTCCGGTAACTTATCGGGAAACCTGAACTCCGCCGCTTGAGCAGTTGTCCCGAGAATGCCCGCCAAAAGAAGCACGAGAAAGAGTGGAATGCGTCGCATGATCGTCGTTTGTTAGGGTTAGGAGTGGATGACTGATATGCGCTCATTGTACTTTAGCTGTTCTGAAAGACAAGACATGAAGAAAGTTCTCTGCTGAAAATTCCTCTACTCCTCAGGGGGATTGCAAAGTCGGCTTTTTAAAATCCGGAGATTGTTTACTCAAATATGGTCATTAGTTTTTCTTGTCGCGTTTTGAACCATTCGGTGTTCGTTACGGCATGCCAAATTCGTAGGGAATAATCCACCATTTTTTCACACTTCGATACAACTTTAGTCCTTCGTGTAAAACGACTTAGATGATGGCTTGTATTGCTGTTATCACGCTCAATACCAGCCGTATGAGCCTTGCCAATGACATGCCTGTTCGCCGGTAAAACCGCCGAAAAAGCACCTCAATCATCCGTGTAAAATCTGCAACTCGTCAAGTGTTTTACTTTATCGTACAATCATCGGAACGTTGCGGTATCACGGCTACCGAGCACCCAGCCCACGGTTCGCCCTGTACAACGATCAACCGTTTTGAGGAGCCAAAGTTTCTTTTTTTTGACCGATAAGATGCCACATCTCATCGAATTCCATTTCCTTGATTTCTTTGGAAACCGCCGGTTCCGGAAGTGATTTTCCGAACTCTCGAATCCATCTGTAAACCAAGGTATGGTGGACATTTAGGATTTTGCCGAGCATGCGAAAAGAACCTTTTGCCATGGCATAAAGCAGGATGCACAGGGTTTTTGGCGATGATTTTTTCGTGGGTTCGGTTGTCTCCTTCTCGAAAAAAGTGGTTACCCTTCTTGCACGTTATCACAAATCCTCCGACAGTGAAAAAAGATTATTGCAACAAAAAATATAATTATGTCAACACTCTCTCCACGTCAGCGCATGAATGTCGGGCAAGCCAATGGCTGTGTCGAATTTCTCAGCGAAAAGACTTCCGATGAGGAGTTGAGGCGGTTGTTGCATCGTGCAACGTCAATAAAGTGACGTTTTGCACCGCACCGGAACATCCAAACGCCCCGGTACAGCACGGTCGTTGATTTGTAAAAAAAAGTAAGGCGGAAATGAGGTTTGGTTGCCCAAGTTTAAGGTTCCACCCGGGGACTGCGCTCCGTCGAGTGGCTCACTATTTTCTCATTTTTTCTGAAACTCTACATCGCAAGCCCGGCCATTTCGTCTTCGAAGAGGAGCTTGTTGGCGTCGAGAATGATTTTGACCGATTCGCCGACTTTTCCGAGTCCGCGAATGTATTGAGCACTCGGCGCACCTCCGCTTTTCGGCGGCGGAGAAACATTGGTTTCCTCAATCGACCGAACCTCATTGACGGTATCGACCACAAGCCCAACCTGGCTGCCATTTAGGCTGATCACAACGATACAGGTTCGTTCGTCGTACTCTCTGCCCGGCATGTTGAAACGTAACCGCATGTCGATCACCGGAATCACCTGTCCCCGGAGATTGACAACCCCTTTAACGTAATGCGGCATGTCCGGTACTTCTGTAACCTTTTGAATACCGACGATTTCTGTAACGTGCCGGATTTCCAGACAATAGTCTTCGTCTCCCAACCGGAAAGACAGGTACATATCTTTCAGGGTATCTTCGACTTCTTCGGCAAAAACACCATCTCTGGTAAGAACGGATTGATCGGACGGAGCGGCAACTTGATCCATGACGTTTTCTCTCTTTCTCTAGGGATGAACGGAATATTTCGATTGGTGAAATGTAAGGAAGGATTTCACCTCTTCTCTCTTGGGAAATCATAGTATATAATCTTCGCATTGGAAAATTATTTTCTCCGAATTCCAAAATTCTATGGCTAAAACTACGATAATAACGGTAAAAGGGAATTTATCAACCACGTTTTTACTCTTTTTTGCTCTTTTTCTGAGTCCCTGCCGGGCAGCGGAACCGTCGGGGATTCTCATCGACGTTGTTCATTGCCACGATTATTCCGACATTGGGTTACAAAGGGAGAATTACGAATACCATCACATTTCCGGTTCGCGGTTTGGAATCGAGTACCTGAAATCCCGGGGAATTCGTTGCGACCGCCTGACCGAAGGGAGAATTACGGAAGAATTGCTCGCAAATTACCAGGTTTTGATGATCAACCTGGTTTCGGCGGACTGTCGGGCTTTCCTGGTCCCGGAAATTTTGGCGATTGTCCGCTTTCTCGAACAAGGCGGCGGGCTTTTTCTCGTAACAGACCACAGCAATTGTTACTCGCACGCTCACATTTTAGAACCGCTGTTGACGGAGTTGGACATTGAGATCAGAACAAGCACCGTTTGCGACCGTTTTGAGAATCTTCTCGGCATCGGTCCCGGATGGATTCGCATTTCCCGGTTCGATCCGCACCCGATCACGCAAAACCTGCGTTTTCTCGGAATTCAAACCGGCGGCGAGGTCGATCCCCGATTCGCGGTTGCCTGGAGCAGCGGCGATTCCTGGCCAGACAAGTGGATTTGCCCACCGTACATGGAAAACGTCAGTCAGGGGTTTTACGGCAATTTTACTCAAGACCCGGACGAACCGACAGGTCGGCTCGGCGTCGTTTTGGCGAAGGAATTCGGAAAAGGGCGTATTGTGATTGTCGGGGACCAAAACATGATTTCCGACCCGTTCCTCAATTAAGGCGATAATTACCGGTTTTGGCTTAACTCGTTTTCCTGGTTGCTTCAGGACGAAACGGTTGCCGATGTGAACGCTTACCATACGTGGAAGCCGGATTGGTTAGGCGGTTCGCTTTGGATGGTCGAGGATTTTGACCGTAAGGAAATTGGTTCGGACGGTGAACATGGACTTTACAACGCCTGGGTTCTTCTCAACCGGTCTTATTGGACCTTTGCGCACGATCAACGGTTTTCGGAGGAAACAACCGCCGACCTTGCGGTTTTGGTTGACGGATACACGGTTTACCCGGACGAAATCGTCGAGGAATTGGTTGCCCATTTGCGGCTGGGGAAAAATCTCTTGTCCTTGCATACGGACCGTGATGTTTTGGAGATCGAAAGCAGCATGATTCGCCGGATTTTGGACCTGTTCGGGCTGGACAAACCGGTGATGAAAGAGGAGAATGGTTTCGCTGTGATCTCAATTCCGGGGGGCAGTTCCATTACGCTTCACGAGGGTTCCTGGCTTTTCAGCAACCTCCGCATTCCCCTGCCGACCGTTGCTCCGAAAGAAGACGAGACGGAAACGATTCAGATGCTTCTCAAAGCGATTGAGTTTGCTAGATAGAGGGTAGCAATTCACAATTCATAGATTCATAATTCAATAAAGTGTCCGAAACGATTACGGTTCTTCCCAAACACAAACGTCGTGGAAAAAACGAGCAGAAGCCGAAACGACAGCCTCCTTATCATGTGATTCTCTGGAACGACGACGATCATTCCTACGAATACGTGATCCGTATGTTGCAAGTCCTGTTTGGTCATCCGCCGGAAATGGGGTTTCTTTTGGCCGACAAAGTCGATAAAACCGGTTGCGCGGTTGTCTGCACGACGACAAAAGAACATGCGGAACTCAAACAGGAGCAGATTCACGCTTTCGGAGCGGACGCGGAGGTTCCTGAATGTGCCGGTTCCATGTCTGCAACAATCGAACCGGCGGAAACGGAAGATTAAGGACCGCTTTTCAACGCCGAATCATTCGTCGAAAACGGGGTTGCTCCATGAGAACATATCCATAGGCACTCATCGCGAGTGGGATGAAAATTGCCATCGGCGTCAGGCAAAATGGGACAAAAAACGGAAACGAGAACCCAAGCAGATTCGACCGTTCGCCGATCAGGAATGTTTCAAGAACCGGAAGTCCCAGCAGGAAAAGGTTCGAAATTGTCCCCAACCAGAGTCCGAATCGGCTTTTCAAAATTCCGACGTAAAAGAAAATAAGTACGAAAAGTAGGCCCAGCACCAAGTTGGCGGACGCCGCAATCGGGCTGTTCGTGCCGAACAACGCGACCAAAAACGCCGGTAAACTGACCGTCAAAAGCTGAATACCGGCGTGAATCGTCGGCCAATGGTAAAGAATTTGCGTCAGTTCCTCCTCGACCCGCACGACGGCGGCCTCCCTTTGCTCCAGCGACATCCAGGTCAACAGGCGTGCCGTTTGAATCTCGAAATTCGGGTTGCCGGATATATCGATTCCCCATTTTCCGCGGCCCGGAATATGCAGACGGATTCTCCCGTATCGCACCTCCAACCATCGGCTTGCGATTTGCCGGGAAACCTGATAGAATTCCTTGGCATTCGGGTTGTCGTCCTGAAACGGTCCCTCAATGGTCATTGCTTCCTGGTTGACAATCAACGTGTATTCCCGCTTCCAGCCGATAAACCGGAGGTGTTCCCCCTTGAGCACAATCGGAACTGTCGGCTCTGGTCCCTCACCGGGAATCGAAAAAGAAACATCAATTATCTCAGACACTTTTTTGTGGTCAGTTGTCGGTTGTCAGAAATTCATTTCTCATTTCTCATTTCTCATTTTTCATTTTTCATTTTTCATTTTTCATTTTTCATTTTTCATTTTTCATTTGATCAATGTCTCCCTATCTTTTGCTTTTTGCGTTTGTCGTTTACACGCTTCTCTTGTTTGGAATCGCCTGGATTACGTCCCGGAAGGCGGATAACCAGAGTTATTTCCTCGGCAACCACAAGTCGAATTGGATGCTCGTCGCTTACGGCATGATTGGTGCATCGCTGTCCGGCGTTACGTTTATGTCGGTGCCGGGCAACGTGATGAAAGAAAAATTCTTTTACGTCCCAATGGTTCTCGGTGTTGCCGTCGGGTACGTGGTGATCGCATTTCTTTTGCTCCCATTGTACTACCGATTGAATTTAACGTCGATATACACCTACCTGCAAGAGCGATTTGGCCAATACAGCTACAAAACCGGTGCCGCATTTTTCATTCTCTCCCGAATGCTTGGAGCAAC
>Ga0099364_10012955_pt1 | contig 11218 bp, 9 predicted proteins | sample TergutTh196P3_FD_73070 | JGI IMG/M metagenome (GOLD analysis project Ga0099364, IMG submission 73070) | Microcerotermes parvus P3 segment gut microbial communities from Pointe-Noire, Republic of the Congo - Th196 P3 | ecosystem: Host-associated > Arthropoda: Insects > Digestive system > Gut ... | reverse complement strand
TCAGAAAATTCTCCATAGTCATAACGCTCCCTGAAGCCATGAAACAGTTCGTTAGCCGTGAAAATGACAATTTCATCATCTTCCAAGTAAGATAATATCTCATTTTCCTTTTGCTTCAATAAAGAAGAATACCTTTTCATAGCACATATATTTTATGGTAAGATTCCATAAACAAAAATTCGGAAATATGACCACGATATATATGTTCAAAAAACTTCATAATTAGTATATGATTTTGATGAAGAAACATTTCGTAGCGGAATAACTAAAATTCCCTTTTCTCTTTTCACTTTTACTTCACTATAACTGTTCACATTGTCGAAAGCAAGTTTTTTCCCGAAGTCATCATACTCTTGAAGAACTCCATATGACGACTTGCTCACATCAAATATTTCAACATTGGATTTAGAAGGATTATCATTGTATCTGACAAACTGAAAAAAACAACCTCGCTTGCCAAAATAGTTTATCGTATGAAGATACTTTTTCAAAAAATCCGAATCTTTATTACTTTTGACTTCAAAAATTATTTCTATATCATTGTCACAAAAGACATACTCACGAAAACTTACGGTTGAAATGAACGGGTTATTATCACGCTGCTTTTGAATTTTAATAAAGCAATTATTGACACAGAAATTTCCTTTGACAAAATATGTTATCCCTGTATCTCGCACAATCTCGAATTGCTTTTTATCACCGTGAAAATCTTCTCCTCCCAACGAAATTGCCTGACTTAAAAAAGCCATTTTAATGGCATAAGGTGAAGGCAAAAACAATGATTTAGCGCCAGAACTTGTTGAACTGCTGACTCGCAAAGAAAATAGCGTTGTAGGTCTAAATACTGCCGAAAACTTCATCCTTTATCTGATTTTATGATTTTGTAGGGCTGCTTTCCGATTAATTCAGCAATAATTTTTGACAGTCCACCCAAACCATTAAATTCCTTTAATTCGATAGCGTCGATTTCTATAGAATTGATATTATCCCTTATCTCCTCAATCTCTTTTTTATAATCAGGATTCAAAGAACTAATAGTAGGTGCAGGAATCAGTTTTTGAGAAATTGACACAACGCCTTTAAAATCAGTGATGTGAGGCTTCTGTGTACTTGTCATGGCGCCTTGTGGGTTGACAAAAGAGCTTAACAGGCTTTGTAAAAGAGCTTTGTATCGCTTGCTTCTTTCTTCATCATCTTTTATTGAATATTCACGTGAAATGTCATTGAATCCTAAACGATATACATCCAAATTACAAACAAAAGCATAAATTCCATGGTTAGCAGGACGATGAAAAATATTTTGTCCTTCGTTGCTTCCTTCTCCGCTTCCTTTTTCTCCGGCATCAGTAACCAATTTGGTATGTATGTAGCTTTCCGTATTATTCTTTTCAGGAATACCGATCGTCCATCCAAACTCAATAATAGATTTGCGAGGAAGATTTTTTGCGCCTTTATTTTCACCTACACTGTCTGTATTTAGAAAACCATGTACGTCACAAACAGTGCATATTTTAATTATTTCATCCAAAACCTCCGAACCGTTTGAAGTCTTTTTCCCTACATTCTTATTGCTTGATAAAATTTCAGCCGACGAAATCCTGTTTGGGTCTAATTTTTCGGAATAATTACTTAACGGCAATTCATTATCAATGCAATAGTTGATCAGATGTCTTGCATGGATGTGCTTAAACATATCTCCACTTATCCCGTTCACAGTATGTGAATTACCTTTTTTATCAATGATTGTCAATTGACGTGTCATGATTTGGTTTCCTTCGCCGCCCTCGTTATTTAACGAATGCATGTTCAACGTTATCTCACCGCTGATTGAGATAGATGCTATTTTCTTTTCCATAGATTGTATTGTATTATTTGTTAATATTTTAATCTTCTATTTGTTCTTCAAGAATTTGTTCAGATTCATCATCTTGCTCAGCTGCTTTTTTTGCAAACCCGTATGAAGCCAATAATGCTCCTATCAACTTTGGTTTTGCGGAAAATTTATCTAATAAAGAGTAAAACTCAGTAAGTTCATTTTCTCTTACATTCCTGCGTAAGTAAATTTGTTTATCGGCCCTCATTGCAGTTTCTGAATTGTAAAGTGAAATAAAGTCTCCAATGTATTCAGCTAGATCTTGAGTAGATTTGGACTTACTTTGAAGCGTTTGAGCAACTCCATATCTAACTTCATATTGCCGGGCTTCTTTTGGGGCGCTCAGCAATGTTACTGTACTTTTTCGAATAGCTTCTGCTACAGCTCTGAAACCCACATTATTAATGATTTCAGATAATTTTAATTCATTTGTATCCATACATGTATAAAATTTATTTAATGATTCTATTGAAAATGCTCTTGCATATTTTTTATTAGCCAATTGAGATGTCAGAAATTGAGCGTACCAAAACGAAAAATCTAAATAACTTTGAATGTTTGACCCGCTAATGAAATTTCTGTATAATTGAAATCCTCTAACAGCGCTTCCTTGTTCTTTTATTGAACCAATTATAAGCCTTTGTTCCCTCAAAATATCTATCCATTGCTCATCTTCCTCTTTGGTTGATATTTCAATGAAATTAGGTACCTGAATAAAACCGATATTGATAACTGCTTTATTTTGACCCAAATCCTTTTGATATACTGAATGTAAGCCGCTTACAATATCTTTCACTTTTTTTCGTCCTATAAATCCTTGGTACTCCATAATTTTTTCTGTTAGAAGCAGAATATTAAGGATATCAATTTTTATCGGCGTATTGCCTTTTAGATGTTTTTTAAAATCAGGGATAAGATGTTTTTTAAAGGAAAAGTTGACATGCTTATATTCCGGAACAAATACTTTTAAATCGTATGAGTTACCGACTTTTACAGATTGACAAATCATATCAGACAACGCACCAGCGATTTTCATGCACTCACTTATCCAAAAAGAATCGAAATTTACACGGTTTAGTCCATTAGCTTTTGACTTATTGACACCTTGACCCTGATGTGGATTTAATAATTGATTGGCTGTGACGTTTTTAGAATAATCTTTATAAGGCTTAATGAATATGTCAAATTTTTTGAAGTCATATTCATCAACTGAGTAATATTCCAATATTTCTTTTATCAGGGTACAAAAGAGTTCTTTATTTAAAAAAGTATTTTTATACATCTTTTCAAAACCGGGATAATTATTTGGAGAGCATATCTGCGCATATACATCCAATTCAGTATCAATTTTTTTCTCTTCGGTATAGATGCGTTCAATTTCTTTCAACCTTCGTTCCCGTTCCGCTTTTTTATCATCTGATTTACATTCTTCTCGCACCTTCTGTTTTTCGGCATCCCGTTCCTTTTTTAGCCCTCTTTGAACAGGATAATCAAAATAATCAGACAGTCCACTTATGTCTGTGTCGGGTGTTTGTTTCACAAACTTAAAAATAGGGAAATAGCTTAACTTCTCGATAACTTGATTATTAACAGGGACAACTGTTTCTATCTCATAATACAAATTTTTATCCCGGATAGTGACGCGTTCAGCCTCATGAATATTTGAACGAGTCAAAATATTGTCTAAAAAATTAGCCAAACCGTAAGCTTCTAACAAGTCAGAATAAGTGCCTGTTGTTTTTTGTATTTTAAATATGCTCATAGGAATAATATTTTTCAAGATTTTCAGTCGCCTTTTGATCACAAAGCCTCAATATACGAACGAACACAAAGTAAATAATCCATTCTTTAATATTTTGAGTATCCGGTATTATATCTGTCAAATTGGAACCTCTTTCCTTGGGAATTAAATGGCCCCTGACACCAATTTCGTTCAATAATTTATGTGCTTCAGCAAGACCTTCTTTCGTAATATCAAAGCTTTCGAAAGACTTAGTATCAATATGATGGTGCTTTAAAATGGCACAACTTACAACTCTTGCCAATTTTTCGCCGTAACTATCACATAACAAATCATAAACAGTTACCGCTCCAATTCCGGCATGAGCCGGCTTGGATTTTATCTTGCAAATTTCGCCCAGTTCTTTATCTGTTTTCTCTGAATAATCAGTATGAGCAAGATATTCGTTCGGATTGTATTTGAAGGAATTATCCTGTTCTGTTTTTCTTTTTTGAAATTCGCGCATTGGTTTCTGCCAATGTTTATTTAATTTCCCGTAATCATGCATACATAAAGCAAGTCGTATCATTTTATCCCAGTCTGTATCAACTCCCCAATATTCATTCAGTATTGAAAACAGATAAGATAAACGCGGCTTAAACTCTTCTTCATAGCAATTTAAAAGCCCTTTATTGTGTTGATAATAGGTGTCTTTCTTAAATAATTTTATTTCATTTTCTTCTTGTTTCTGTTGTTTTTCAGGGGAGACTCTGTTTTCTTCACTTGGGACAGGCATAAATCCTGCACCACTATATCCAAAATACCGGATGTCCACAAAAATCGGATACTCATAATAATTCACTATTTCTTCAACATTCATTTTTTTTAACTTTAGTATCCCTTTGTCAGCCCATTCAAAATCAAAAACACTATCTGTTGCGGGTACCGCCTTGGCAAAAATCCAATCATCGGAATCAGGGGTGCTTTCTTTTATTTTCTTAGCCCAACTAAATAAACTCCAGCGGAAAACACTAATGGTCTCATATTTCCATGGAACAATATTTTTTTCTTTGTGCAATTCAATATCAATTAAAACTACTTCTACGCTTTGAATATCCCTGATTGTTTCCCGATACATGTTCTTCTTTCCTGAAAGCCAAGAGTCAACAATTTTTTTGACGTTGTAATTATTCTCTTTTATCATACCAATAAAAGACTTTTCTTTTTCTCCCAATACTTCATTGACTAACGAAACGGCAATTTCTTCATTCAAAAACGAATATCTTTGCAAAACTCGCAATGTCTCCTGACATACACCTTTATCGTAAGGCAGGTATCTGTTGTTTAAGGCTTTTATTTCTGCTTTGTCAAGTTCATTTTCAACTTCAAAACATATTTTTTCTTTTTCTTCCAAATCCAATACATCATAAATATAAATGTCTCCATACTCATCTTCGAATCGAGCGCACCTTCCGGCACGCTGTAAAAACGAATTGACCGTTGATACTTCCGTGTGCATTACATTGCAGGAAATATCCATACCTGCTTCTATTGCTTGTGTCGAAATCAAGATGGCATTTTCGCTTTTGTTGCTTTCTTTTCCAAACAGATTTTTCAATGACGCTTCCTTCGATTTTCGGTCACTGTCGAAAAAACGAGAATGTAAGCATATTATATTCTCCTTTTTAATTTTAGAAAAGTTATCCTTCCCGAATAATACAAGCAAGTCATTGTATATTTGTTGCGCTTTTTCTACCCGATTACAAATCACAATCGTTTTATTCGTATGATATTTCAGAATACTTTTTGTATTGAGTTTTTCATCAGGCAGAACATGAATTGACTTTTTAACTGATTTATTCAGTTTTGGCTTTAGAGACTTGATTTTATCAACATCCTTCGGAAAATCCTTAATTGAAACAACCTCAAAATCAAAATTATCCTTAATAAAGTCTAAATAATCATCGGTTAATGTAGCCGTCATGATACATACGCGACATAATTTCCCCAATAATTTAATAACTCCCAATGATGTAGACATCGATAATTTCGGATCCAACAAGTGGAACTCATCAAAGATGAGGTAACTACCTATCAATGCTCCGGCATTGATATTGGCTTGTCGTGGGGATAAAGAAAGGGGGAATGAAAGAAAGGAACTTAATGTCTGGTCGATGGTTGAAAAAATAATGTCTTTTTCAAATGTATCATCTTCTGAATACTCGCCTGTTTGAATAGATATGTTATACTTCTTACATTTCTCGATAAAATCCGAATAAATCGAATTCGTCAAAGTACGTAACGGCGAACTGTAAATCATTTTTTGCGGGAAATTTGTTAAACCTGTTTTAAGAGCAAACAGGAGCGGAACAGTCGAAGCCCAAGTTTTACCTGCTCCTGTCGGAACTGACAAAATGACATTTTTGACTGCCAATAAAAGCTCCGCTACTCTGATTTGATAATCGTAAGGAGTAAAACCAGTGAGGTTTTGATAAAACGATATGTAGTCCGAACTATTCATTTTTTTAAAAATTTGCGGCAAAGATAAAAACTTTTTTTGAAATAACAACTCCAATTTGTAAAAAATATTTATATTTGCACTCAAATTTAATTAAAAATAATCGTATCATATTGAAATTGAAATATTTGAAAAAAATATTTGAAAATCGAACCAATTTGGATTCAAGGCTCTTAGGAGCCTTTTTTCTTACTTGCCTCAAAAACCACCCGGAACGCATTGAAGTTTTCCTGATTGCTGCTTCGGTCGTAAACGGCGAAGACTATCTTGCGGAAGCAGCCTGTATATTTGCCGTTTCCGGTGAGGAAGACGGCGAAGTAACGGGCGATATCGTAGGGGTTGTTTTGGAAAACTCCACAACCCCACGCGCCTAATACAAGGGTTTCGACATTTTGCAATACAAAGATTGCGAGCATCTTGTCTATCCTTGTAAGCATGGTTTGTTCGACGTATGGCAACTCAGACGGGTTGTTCTGTCTCATGGCGGAAATATTTACTGCGGGGCTGGTCAATACATCTGCCTGGTATGGATTTACAAGCAGGCAGCCGTTGTCGTCTTTGAAAAAGACGACGTCAGGACTATAAATCATGTAGTCCGAATACAGGCCGGTCTTGCGCGAGCGGTTGTTTTCGTACATTTCTGCGCATTTTGCCTGAAAAAGAGAAGGATAGAGCGATGAGGCGGCGGCCAGACATTCTTCCTGTGCTAAGGCGCCGGTAAGGAATCCGCCGCCGGGATTTGTTGCTGAAGCAAAATTGAGGCATCCGGTTTTTCCTTCAGTGGTCATTTCTTGTAGCGCTTCCATAGTGGTTTGATTGACCACCGTAATGACGGTCTTGCGATTTGCGATGATTTTTTGCTCCGCTATCCCGGTCAGGGCTGCTGGCGTATATAACACCGTACCCATGACTGAACGATTGACAGCGTCAGCGATATTAACCTCACGACCATTTGCAATATAAACGCCTTTTTCAATCATGTCAAGCGTTTGCCTCGCATTTTCTCTTCGTTGCTCCCTGTTCACCTTGAAAGATTTTGACATTCCACACACCCGAATCCCAAACTCCCCTTTTCACCCATTCCGGCTTCATACATCACTTTCAATAATTCCTTGTCTGCCGCTAAACGAAATGTGTAAACAAAACCTCTTACCTGTGTTTCTTCTTTGGTTCCGGCTTTGATGCGAATCAATTTGGAACGAAAAGGTGATACTAATTCAAATTGATAATTCGTGTCACCATCAAACGTTTTATTGTAAAATACTTTGTACTTTTCAATCAGGTTATTGATTATCAATAGTCCATAATCTTTTTCATCGGGGTTTACATAACGTGCATGTTGTCTGTTTTCCTGTCCCACAGAAACCACCACCGGTGAAAGTGTCTTAAAAACGAAACTGTTCGTGAAGTCGGGAGGAGGTATCAATTCGACCTGCTGTACGCTGAATTGTACTTTACTAACCCGGTCGCCCAAAGTGAACACCTGCTCTTTAAAAATCCCCTTGATAAATGCCTCTGTTGATTTTTCAGGCAGTAGCGACAAATAAAAAGAGGCTTTGTCCGAATGAAGTATCAGCCGGTCATTCTCATACTTGATACCTGGACTAAAGATGTTGGAAAACACAAACAACCTGAAATTCCGATGTTTATCAGCATAGCCATTCTGATGAAGCCATTCGGCGTATAACCGGTCGCCTTGGGCGATTATCCGGTAAATCCATGCCGACAGTTCGTATTGGTAGTTGATTGGAAGTTTGTTGCCAAAAACGTGACGGTCTACTTTTAAATTCAATTGAAAACGCATAATTCGTTGATTTATTAATACATACTTCTAATTTTATGTCATATCTTGAAAAATGGTGTTATCCTTTATCCGAACCATTACACGCACTTGTCTTTCGGGGTGGGAAAAGGGGGACATTTGGTTGATTTTTACTTCAAACAAATCGGTATAGCCTAAGTTCAGAAACTTGCGTATCAAAGTGTTTTCGGCTCTCGGTACGAAACCAATCTTTGTGTCAAGGTAATAAATCGCCACTGCCTCAGGGTCGTAAGGGTTTTCAGGCTCTGCCTTGAGTGAAAGTGGCGTGCCAATTTTAAGATTTTCAAATACATCTACTCCATCGCAATAGTTGAAACCTGCAATGTGGAAATCTGCAAAATGTCTTTCGTTCATAATTTTTTTCTCCTATAATTAATTTTACACGGCAAAATTACACCTGCGTTTTGACAACTTTTGACACAGATTAAAATTTTTTGGAAAATTGCAGTTTTTTTCGGATGAAAAGTTTCAGTTCTTCGGGTTCAAGTATTTCTATATCCTGTAACAGGCCCATAATGAAGCGTCCAACACCTTCGAAACTGCATACGTTTGCTTCGAGCGTCCATTCGTTGTCGCTTATTTTCTTCAAAAAATTTTCGGATAAGGGGTATTCTTCCGTCAGTAAACTGGCGGCGCGGAGGTTCAATTTCAGTTTGACGGGTATTTGTTCAAAGCTGCTGATACGGAAAATATCAATGTTTCCGCTTGCGTGTTCGATGGTGTGTTGCCATGCTTGCGGAAGCATCTGAATACTTTCTATCCGTTTGATATTAAACAATTTATTGATTCTTTCTTCTACGTCGTAAGCCCACAATTGTATATAATTGACCGTAAAGGCAAAAGGTTCGACCAGGCGGTTGCGAATCGTTTTGCTGTGCGCCGAGCTGTAGTTGCATAGCTCTACCTGCCGCTTATTTTCAATGGCTTCTACGAGCATGTTTATGTTTTTCGCGACTTTACCGTGTACCACCGTATCGGCAAGAATCTTGTAGTCGTAAACGGTGTAGAGTTTCTTTTTCAGGTTCTGTTTCAGCAGGTTCGTTTCATCAATGCTTTCAATGGCGCTTTTCAGGATATAGGCTTCTTCTTCCGTGAAATGAATGAGTTGACTGATGTCTTTGAAGTAGGGCGATGATTTATCGAGGCGAAACACATCATCGCGCTTTTTGACAATAAATCCAGCTCCGCGAAACGTATCGATATAGCGGTAAATGGTTCGTACCGACATATCCAATTTGTCAGCCAACTCATAGACCGTATATAACACGTTGCCAGTCAGCATTTTCATCAGTCGCAATAAGCGTTCTATTTTTGGTTGGTCCATGGTGTTTGCTATATTTATTTGGTTACAAATTTAACTAAAAATAGACCAAATGATTGCAGATTCGAAAAAAATATCCATATTTACACCTTTTTAAGCCGCAAATTATGAAGAGAATTTTTGTTTTATGGATGCTGTTTGCCTTCTCAGGTTCGGTTGCAAATTGAAAATTATATAAGATTTTATGAAGAAATATATTTTTTGGGGGATATGCCTTATGGTGACGTTGGGTTGCAATGATAAAAAACAGGTGGACTTGTTAGTATATAATGCGCTGATTTATACGGTATACAATGATTTTACCAAGGCGGAAGCCTTTGCGGTGAAAGATGGACGTTTTGTTGCGGTAGGCAGCACTGCCGGTATTCGTGCCCGATACACTTCCGAAAAGGAATTAGATATGCTGGGAGTGCCGGTCTATCCCGGTTTCCATGATGCCCATTGTCATTTTATCTCTTTGGGAAAGAATTTGTCATTTGCAAATCTGAGAGGGGCAACTTCTTACGATGAAGTATTGGAACGTATTGCCGCTCATTACGCTGCTTATCCATCGGAGTGGATTGCAGGCGTCGGTTGGGATCAGAACTTATGGCCTGAAAAGCGTTTTCCTACCAATGAAGAACTAAACCGGTTGTATCCGAATACGCCTGTAGTGCTCAACCGTGTAGACGGACATGCCATCGTGGCAAACGAAGAAGCTATCCGGCGGGTAGGACTTAAACCGGGAGACGCCGCTATCCTTCCCGGCGAAGCCCCCACGACAAACGGGACTTTTACCGGAATATTTCTGGAAAACACAGCCGATCGTTTTTGGAGTATGATGCCCGAACCATCAACAGAAGAGTTGATTAGTTGTATCTTACGTGCAGCCACCCTGTGCTACCAACATGGGCTTACATCGGTGACCGACGCAGGATTGCCTTTGTCATCCATTCAACTATTAGATACATTGCAACAGTCAGGACGTCTGTCGTTAAGGGTGGACGCCTGGATAGAGCCTTCGGAAGAAAATTTCGGGCGTTTCACGTCGCCATACCGCACCGACCGTCTTACCGTAAGTTGTCTCAAACTCTATATGGATGGCGCCCTGGGATCGCGCGGCGCGTGGATGCTGACTCCATATACCGACGACCCGACAACAACAGGTATTCGTGTTATTACCGACGAGCAGTTTCTGGTTTATTGCCAAAAGGCTTACAATGCCGGTTTGCAGGTAGCCACCCATTGCATAGGCGATGCTGCTAATCAAAACACAATCAGACTTTACGCCAATTTCTTAAAGGGTGAGAATGATTTGCGGTGGCGCATCGAGCATGCACAGATTCTGGATCAGGAAGATTTTGAGTATTTCAAAACATATTCCATCATTCCCTCTGTGCAACCTACTCATGCCACTTCGGATATGTTTTGGGCAGGAGACAGGGTTGGAAACAGGTTACAGGGAGGCTATGCGTTTCGCCAATTGAAAGACCAATTAGGATGGATTCCCTTAGGCACTGATTTTCCGGTTGAAGAAGTCAATCCTATCCATACGTTCTTTGCTGCGGTATACAGGAAAAATTTGGATTTTTTACCCGAAGGCGGATTTCAGATGGAGAACGCCATTTCCCGCGAAGACGCATTGCGTGCCATGACTATCTGGGCAGCCAAAGCCTCATTCGACGAGATGCAAAAAGGTTCTATTGAACCGGGAAAATGGGCTGATTTTGTGGCATTAGACAGGGATATAATGATGGCAGAGGCACAGGATATTCCCGGAACAAAGGTGGTTTCTATTTATATCGCCGGCGAAAAAATGGATTTTTAATGCAAAACGTTGAAGACAAATGACCGGAATTATTTTTGACATAAAACGCTTTGCCGTACACGACGGGCCGGGGATACGCACTACCGTATTTCTGAAAGGCTGTCCGTTGCGTTGCAGTTGGTGTCATAATCCGGAAGGTATTGCTCAAAGCCCTGAA
>Ga0099364_10012954_pt1 | contig 11218 bp, 8 predicted proteins | sample TergutTh196P3_FD_73070 | JGI IMG/M metagenome (GOLD analysis project Ga0099364, IMG submission 73070) | Microcerotermes parvus P3 segment gut microbial communities from Pointe-Noire, Republic of the Congo - Th196 P3 | ecosystem: Host-associated > Arthropoda: Insects > Digestive system > Gut ... | reverse complement strand
ATATTATGTTTGTTCATGCCAATGTGCAGGCAACGTTGATTGGCGGAAGATTTCAATTTGCACTCTTGGTCTTTATGGTTGTTATCTCGGTACAAAAACCGTGGAGGAAGAGGGCAGGGTAGGGGAGAAAAGAAGTTAGAAAAGAGCCGGTGACTGTGTCGCCGCCTTGACTGAAGTATTTAGCCGGTACTCCGGTGTGCGGAGAGCCGGAGTACCGGCTAAATGAATCCAGTATAATAAGAGTACCCATGCAAACTAAATCCTATTTCTTTCTCGACGCTGCGCTACGTCCTCGGCTCTTTACGTTGCCGCCCGACAAACGTTTAGAACATCCGTCCGAAAAGCATATTGCCGACGAATCTTCTCTCGCCGGTCTGCACGTCCGCTGTCCCCTTTGCCATGCCGCATTGCCTCACGAAAACGTCTGGTTCGACGAAGCCGCCGGACAGTGTGCCGAATGTAACCACGTCTTTCAAATCGGCGATCTACAAGAACGAAAACCGCCCAAACGCTGCCGTATCACATTCCGGGAAGACGAAACCGGCTTGCATCTACATCAAAAACCGAGACATGGCAATCTGTTGACGATCTCTCTTGTAGGACTGACGTTGGTTGCGGTGTTGTTACAGTATCTCTTGTTGCCGATTCTGTTCCCTCTGGAACTAATGGGCGGATTTTTGTTTGGAATGGCGATTGCCGTTTTCTTTGCTATTCGGACTTTCCATGTCCATCGTTTCATAGATTTCGGACGCGAGACGGTACGGTTTCGGACTCGCTGACTCTTTTGGCAACGCTCTCGAACGGTCGCCCGGCAGGACGTGGGCCTGTTTTATGCGCCGGATTTCAGATAGTTTTTCGGCGGCGTGTCCATTCATTAGGTCGTACCGTCATTCCCGTGAAAACGGGAATCTAGACGCAAAAGGGTTAACCCTGTTTCTCTAGATTCCTGCCTACGCAGGAATCACGGGTTAGAGAACATGTCTATTGATTTGGTGTGTTAGCAGATCCCGGTTTCTTTTTGCGTGTTCGAGAAATTGCGCCACGGATTCCCAATCGTTGCGCTCGATTTTTTCCCGTAAGTCCCGAAGTGCATCTTCGTAATCCCTGATCGCCTCCAAAATGGCTTCCGTATTGTGCGAAACGATGTCCCGCCATAACTCCGGCAGTCCCGATGCCAAACGCGTCGTACTGTGATAACCGGACCCTGTATATTGCGCATCCTGTAATTGCAGCCGATCCGCCAGCAGCGCACTCAATAGATGCGGCAGATGACTCGTGCGTGCCAATGTCCGGTCATGCTCCGCCGGAGACATACTTGCTGTCAGCGAACCGAGCAAACGCCAAAACCGAATGAGCAAACCGATGTCCCGGTCACGTGCCGAAGCAGTCGGCGTGATCACGGTAAGCCGGTTTTCAAATAAATCTGCGTCGGCATGTTCCACGCCGCTCTTTTCCTTTCCAGCAATGGGATGCGAACCGATGAATCGGCAACCGTTGGGCAATGTCCGCTGATCCAATCGGGAACAGATCGTCTCTTTGGTACTGCCGACATCGGTGATGAACACGTTCCGATAGTTGATTCCGTTGGTACGGACTGCCGACGCAACTTGCCCAACATGCTCGGGAACCAGCGAAACAGGGGTTGCGACAATCACCAGTTCTGTGCCGGGAAGCGAAGAAGGCGTAAAGGCTCCCGCATCGGCACCGGCATTTTCCGGTGCGGCAATGCCGGTGTCCCTATTGATTCCTTCTTCCAAATTAGTCGTGATTTGATCGACGGCTCCCAACTGCCGAGCAACGTGCAGACGTTCTTCGCTCAAGTCAACGCCGATGACATTGCTGGTTAATTGACGTTTTTTGACGGCAAGACCGATGGATCCGCCGATCAGACCGACTCCAATGATAACAATTCGGGAAAAAAGCGACATAAGGGAATGACTCTATGGCAATCGGCAATTATACCGTAAAGGGGGCAAGGGGTGCCAAAAAAGCAACCTATTAGTTTCCGTTTTTGCTACAAGTGTCGCCGGATAATTTGCTCTTGCCCGTTTCTGTTAGAATCGGTACAGTTCCTCTTGTCAAGCGTTCTCCCTTTTTGCTATCCCCAACACAGAAAAAAACCGCAATGAAAACGGAATTACAGAATTTCCTGAACCAACTGATAGAGGCACAGACCCAAATGCTCACAGTTCTGCATAAAAAGCAAGCAATTCTCGTCAAACCGGAAAAAGAGGCGGTCGCACAAATTTCTGCCGAGGAAGAAAAAACGCTTGAAACGATGCAAAACGTTCTCCAACACCGGGAAGAACTTCTGACGACAGCCCGATTGCAGAACATTCGAGGAGATTCGATAGAGCAACTGTGCGGACATTTTTTTCCTCACAATGTCGAAATGCAGAAAATGCTCGACGACATCAAACACCGTTCGCACCAAATCCGTCTTCTCGCTTACACGAACTGGACGATGTCTCGGAAGTCCTTGATTCATGTTTCGCAAATTCTTGAATTGCTGGAAACACGCGGACAAGGCAAAACGACGTACCAGTCGCAACCCAGCGCATCACGCAGCGGCTTTGTAGATCGCGTTGCTTGAGTGCCCCCAACCGGGTCGAATGGGGGCGTTGTCTTCACTCCCTTTGCATACATTGTGTGCCGTGCGGTCAATTTTTATCCGCAAGGAACGCCAAGACGAAAAGGCAATTTCTATTCGTTGCCAGTATAAAGTTGGTGCGAAGCAATGTACGACTCCACACTTCGAGGAACTTGGAAACGGATGCTTTCTCCTGCGGTGACGCTACGGCGAATCTGGGTTGATGAAATACCGATTTGAGGCATCGTTACGGCAGACTGCCTAATCTCGTCAATGTGATCAGGAGAAACAATCCCGCTCAATCCGGCAAAGTAGGGAGAAGGAGTTTCCGGTCTCGTAACCACCAGCGGCAGAGCAAGTTTGCAAAGCTCGCTGGCTGCGTGCCAGTTTGGCAGGTCGTTGAACATGTCCGCTCCCATCAAGAGGAAAAATGTAGGTTCGATCAATGCAAATGTCCGGTGGAAGTATTGCAACGTTTCTACCGTGTAACTCGTTTCTTGCCGATCAATTTCATAGCGGCTTACCAAAAACTCCTCGTAGCCGATAATTGCCGATTCTATCATGTTGAGTCGGTCTTCTGCGGAAGTACCATAGGTGTCCTTACCGGAACGATGCGGCGAAATTCCGGTCGGCACAAAAAACACACGCTCCAATTTTGCCTGCCGAAGACAACTTTCCGCCAGTAGGAGATGTCCGAGATGAATCGGATCAAATGCTCCGCCATAAATACCGTAACGCACCATGGATTTATACTACACCACGTTAATAACTTTCTCATTTGGCTTGTTCTCTAACCCGTCATTCCTGCGTAGGCAGGAATCTAGAAAAGAGACATGAACCCTTTATGCTAGATTCCCGCCTGCGCGGGAATGACGAAAATAGAGGTTAGAGAACAGGTCTATTATACCAGAACCGCAAGTGGAGGCGGATAACGGCTATTTCGCCTCACGCCGGATCGTAACCAAAAAATCAGCAAGCGCGTCGAGTTCCTCATCGGTGCCGCTCCACGGAGGCATCGACAGCGTCGGAACGTTTAAGTGCCGAATCGTTTCGGCAATACGTTCCTTGCTTTTGCCGTACAGCAAGGGACCTACGGCGGACATGCCGTAATCGAGTGCATGGCAGTTGTTGCAATGGTACATAAACACCATTCCTCCCAATTCCAATGTGTCCGTCGGAACTGCCGTGAAAAAGGAGGGTTGCAAAAAACCTTCCTGTTGCCGACGCTCAACTTCGTCAGCATAAATCTGATTGCCCAGCACCACTTGATCGACAATCCACGGCTTACGAACCGCCTCTCTCGCAAACTCAATGACCGAAAGTGCCGTAAGACTCAAAATGAAAAGCGAAACGGCAAAACCAAAGTTAATCGATTTGGGATGCAAAATCGGTCCAAAAAAGAGCAACACCGTCACTAGCGCACTGATACCGAAGAAGAGGGCAACCAGCACATTCATAAGAACGGAACGCTCCAAGACGATGAGTGCTGTATCGGACAGTACTGCAAACGACCATGCAACGCCGATAATGACGGTAACAATGCCGAAAAGCAGGGGGCGTGCCATTCGGCGGACGACTTTTTCAAACAAGGGATTAGCGTGATCGTTTCGATAGACCCAGGCGGCATGCAGAAACACGTACATACCTGCGAGGAGAATTGCCCCGCCGGTTCGGGCAAGTGTTTGCGGCAAAAATTGAACGTTGAAAAAGGCGTGCCAAAAGTTGCCGGTCTCCGACCAGTTGCCGAAAAGTCCCCGTGAGTCTAGCATAAAAGCGGTAATGCCGGTGATAAGTACGAGGCTGATCCAAGCGGCGATTCCGTAAATCCAGGCGATCACGATGTGCGTTCGTTCCGGCAATTTTGTCCAGAAATAGTACATAATGAAGGCGGCAACGATTTCAACGATGAAGAACACCCATTCGATAGCCCAGCCGAAAACGAAGGTGCGAATCAACGCTTCGGTAGCCAGAGGGGAAGCCAGGGCGATTGTCCACCAGATTCCCACTCCCGTAATCGCCCCGTAGGCAACGGTCAATATCACGAAAAACCGGGCGTGTTTGTACCAGTAGTTGCGATAGGCTTTGTCTTTGGTTTTAATGGCAAACTGATTTTCGAGGGCGATCAGGATTCCACCGCCGACGGCGTAGTGGGCGACGAAGACGTGAAAGAGAGCGATGAACGCAATGAGCATCGGTGCCGTCGCGCCGGGAACGTACCACCAAGGATAGTGCATGGGATTTCGGATTGTCTGGAGGAAAGGAAGCGTCTCCATTCTACCAAAAGGGAAGAGTGTTGTCTGCCCGTCTACCGGTCGCTGGAGGCGATTTTGAACCGGTAATCGCTACGGTACTGACTCATTGTAATGCCGAAGAATCGCTTGAACACCGTGCTGAGATAATACTCATTTTGAAAGCCGCAAAGAGCGGCGATTTCTGCAATTCGCAAATCGGTGCCGATCAGGAGGTTTCGGACCCTTTCCATTCGGGCTCGTTGGATTTCGTCGCGGACGGTTCGTCCGAGCACCGCTTGAAAACGGAGTTCCAACAACCGACGCGATAAATCCAAGTGTCCGGCAACGTTGCTCACGGTGATCGGCGAGGAGGAATTCAGTCGGATAAAATCGATGGCCTGAGCGACGATCTTGTCGTCGATCATCATCGTTTCGGTACTGCGCCGCTGCGCCACGTACAAAGGCCCGTAAGAGTCGATCCGCTGTTTCCGCCAAGTCCCTCGCATCAGGGCGTCGAGCATTTCGGCGGCACGGTATCCGCAACCCTCATTGTCGGTAACAATGCTCGACATCGGCGGATCGGTCATTTCGCAGACCAATTCGTCGTTGTCAACACCGAGGACCGCCACTTCGTCCGGAATTTCAATGTCGGCAATCCGGCAGGCTTCGATCACCTGGCGTCCCCGTACATCGTTTGCGGCCAATATCCCAACCGGTTTGGGCAATTGTCGCAACCAAGCGCTGAGCCGCTTTTGTTCGATTCCCCAATCCAAACGCTCTTTATCGGACAGTTTTCCGTAGAGAACGCATTCAAAGCCGTCCTCCGTCAATTGTTCGGCAAATCCGCTGTACCGGGAACGCGACCAGTTGGATTCGTGAATCTCGCCGACAAAGGCGAAATGCCGACACTCCAACTGCATCAGGTGCTCCGCTGCGAGTCGACCGACCGCATGACCGTCGCAACGGACCGAACACAGTTGGGAAAGAGGAGATGACGGCAAGAGAACCTCATCCATCGGGTCCAACAAAACCGTCGGCAATTGCGTTTCGATCATGACTTTTTTGAAGACGTCCTGGGTGGATTCGCAGATGAGCCCCATGCCTCCCCAGTGACGGATTTCGTTCAAAACCTGCTCGGCGGAACGACCTTCGATCTGATGAATGAGCCAAGGACCGTACAAGCGGCTATATTTCAGGATGCCGCGCAGTTTGTCCCGGCACGCTTTGATGGAACCTTCGATTCCCACGACGACACGCGGTGTTTTTTTGCGGAATTTCGGCACGGTCTCTTATTTCAAGTACGGTTTCCGAAAATTCCATTTTATTCCAAAACGATTTCGTTCGCAATGGGAAGCGATAAATTTATTTTATCCTATTGCCATCAAAAGAATTACGTCGATGCGCAAATTCAAAGTTTGTTTTGCGCAAAGTTGGATTGTTAAAAACGGATTTCGGGGCGATAATCCCTGTCAGTGGAATCGGAATTCGTCCGGTGCCTACCATCAACTTTACGAAATTTAAGGAGACAAAGCATGAAAAACCGAAGACCCAAGCAAATGTCAAAATGGGGGGGGGGCGTGGTTTGTGCAAGGCGTTCACTCTCGTCGAACTTCTCGTGGTCATCGCCATCATCGGTGTCTTGATCGCTCTTCTTTTGCCAGCCGTTCAGGCGGCACGCGAAGCCGCAAGAAGAACGCAGTGCACCAACAACCTCAAACAGATTGGTATTGCCGTACACAATTTCCATGACACGCGGCGTGGGCTTCCACCGATTGGAATCGTCGGTTACCGCGCGGCGATTCTTCCGATCCTGTATCCGTATATCGAACGTCAGAGCCTTTACGATATGATACGTGAAACCAAAGACAACACGACCGCCGCCCAATCGGGGACCGGTGTTGCAGGAAACCAAAACGAGATGAAACTATTGACGACCGACAGGTGGTGGGGGAAGACACTCAACGACGGGAACCCAACACTCGGCCTGACGGACGAGCAGCGTACGGCGTTCGGTTCGGTTGGTACTTACATTTGTCCCTCTAGGAGAAAGGCACCATCATTTATTCCAGACGACCAGAGTAACCCGTCTTTGGGGAGCGGCACAGTACTCACCCAAGCACCGTACTATGCGGGGCCGTTGTCCGATTATGCGGTCCCATCAGTCTCAGGCAGAGACGGTACGACTTGGGCGGCTGCTTTTACCGTTAGTACCATTGAACACCAAAGAGGTCCATTTCGATTATCAATATCCGATTTCAGTATGATTTCTTGGGGCGGAGGAAAACTGACAACTTGGGAACCGAGAGACTCAATGGCCTGGTGGCAGGACGGCACATCCAACCAACTGATTTTCGGGGAAAAACACTTTCATCCGACGGACGCCCGCCCCGAAAGCTGTGAACTTATGTCTTTTGACTGTAGTTATCTTACCGCCGGGGTGAATGGCGGAATTAATGTTACCGCAATTATGAGGACATTCGATCGGACACACGGCCTTTCGATTGCCTTGCCCAACGAAGGTACTTCAGGTTCTCTCGTCGCCTCTCACCGGTTTGGGAGTGCCCATCCGGAAATATGTAATTTTCTTTTGGGGGATGGTTCCATTCGCGGTATTTCCTTCGTCGCTCCCCACAGCGTGTTATTTCCTTTGACAATCGTCGATGATGGAGCAACCGTTGCGGTGCCTTAGTACTGCGGCGCAATGGCAACCATCAAACCTTTATTTTCCTGCGTTTGCCAGTGCTTATGGTAAACAATCAAAACCTTTTCTATATTCAAGGAGAAAAAACATGTCCCGAATTGTAATGCCTTTGATTATTTTTTTCTGGTTGACAACTTCATCGTTTGCTACGGAAGTGCCGTTCAACTCGCTCCGGACGGAAGGCGGAACAACGACGATGCGAGTATCCCTCGACGGGACATGGAGCCTGGCGACAGACCCGGAGAACATGGGACGCGACAGGGAATGGGCTCAGAAGATTCCTTCGGAAGCGGTCGAAGCCAGAGTCCCTTGGATCATTCAAGGTTCTTTTCCCGGATACCACGGATTGGTTTGGTACTGGAAAGAATTCGAATCACCCCAAGTTGTGGAAAAAACGGATCGGTTTCTCTTGCGGTTCGAACAGGTTGACTACTACGCCGAAGTGTGGATGAACGGCATGAAAGTCGGAAGTCATGAAGGCGGAGAAACGCCGTTCGTATTTGATGTGACGGAAACGATCCGTCCCGGTGAAACAAACCGGCTGGCAGTGCGGGTTCTTAATCCAACGGACAAAGAAGTGGATGGCATTCTTCTCTCGCAAACGCCGCATCGATGCAAACGATTGATGTTTGTCGCCGGCGGGGCTTACAATCACGGTGGAGTTACCGGTTCGGTAACATTGCTCCGGGTTCCTGAAGTTTATGTGGAGGATATTTTTGTCGATCCCCGCGTTCAAGACGGATCAGTTCGTTTTCAGGCGACAATTCACAACGCGGGAAAACAGCCGATAACCGGAACGGTCGATTACGCCATTTCTTCCGGCCGCAACGGAGAAACGATTTTTGCGACAACGGAGCGAAATACATTTCCCGTCGGCTCAAGCGTCGTCGAACTGAAAACATGGATTGATCGTCCGATTCTTTGGCAGTTGAACGATCCTTACCTCTACCGCGGAACCGTTCGTGTTACAGCAGATCACCATTCGTTTCACGAAAAAGCGGAACGTTTCGGTTTTCGTGAATTTCGTTTCGAAAATGGATATTTCCACTTGAACGGCAAACGAATTTATCTCCGTTGTTCCCATACGTGTAACCATTATCCGTTGGGACAACAGTTTCCCGACGATCCGGACCTGCTTCGCCGCGACATGTTGAATCTCAAGATGATGGGATTCAATATGGTCCGATTCATTTGGGGCGGCGCAACTCCGTTGCAACTTGATCTCTGTGACGAACTCGGCCTGATGGTTTACAACGAATCTTATGCCTCGCACGCCATTGAGGACTCACCGCACTTCAAAAAACGCTGGGACGACGCCTTTCGGGAACTCGTCCGGCGTGATCGCAATCATCCTTCGCTTGTGATCTGGGGATTGCTTAACGAAATTTTCAACAATTACCAATTTACTCACGCCTTCGAAAGCATTCCCCTGTTTCGTGAACTTGATCCCGATTGCATGCTGTTTCTCAACAGTGGGCGCTGGGACCGTTACCGTTCCTTCGGAATCGGCAGTGTTGCAGGGTTAAGTCACTGGACAGGGTTAAGTCACTGGAACAACAAAAAAACTTCGGAGCCGTGGGTCGGGAAAAACGTCACGGATCATCAAATCAATGTCATGGGTATTTCGTGGCCCGGCCACCATGTCGCCTTTCATCCCGGACCAAACCATGAAATGGCCGTCGTTCGCTGGACAGCCCCGGAAACGGGTTCCGCTGATGTCGCCGCAGATTTCGTCGGCCTGGCTGACAGAAGGAGTCCCGCGACGACTGATGTTCATGTTTTCTTGAACGGCAACGCGCTGTTCGCTTCCAAACTCAATCTCGAAGGCAATGGCAATGAAGTCCGGTTTGAAAAAAAACTTGAGGTCAAGACGGGCGATCTTCTTGATTTCCGCGTCGGTGACGGAGAGGGATTCTACGGGTCGGATACGACGGGAATAAAATTGACCATCCGTTTGAAAGGAAAAACTTACGATCTTTCCCCGGATTATTCATCGAAGGAAAATCCGAACGGTCTCTGGTCCTTTGGCTGGATCATGCCGAATCAGCCTGATGATTTCAAATTGTTAGGTGAACCCGGCATCGGCTCACTTTCCAATCCCGGTTCGGATCGTTGGGAGGACGTTCTTCACGATACGCATCCTTATCAGAGTGTGCCTCACACGGCGGAAATCATACGATCGCTCCGGACACATGGAGCCGTTGAACCCTTAAACGGGCTTCCTGTTTTCCTTTCAGAATATGGAATCGGCAGTGCGGTCGATTTGATTCGGACTGTTCGGTTTTTTGAGCAAAAATCAGCTTCCCACCTTGAGGATGCACGGTTTTTCAAAAATATTCTCGAACGCTTTTATGCTGACTGGGACGCCTGGAAACTGGGGGAAGTTTTCGATCGTCCGGAAGACTTCTTTGCGTCCAGCGTCGGCAGGATGGCTTCACAACGGACCCTGGGACTCAACGCGATTCGTTCCAATCCTCATCTTGTCGGTCATAGCGTGACAGGAGCCATCGACCACGTGATGACCGGTGAAGGCCTGACAACGACGTTTCGCGAACTGAAGCCGGGAACCGTCGACGCCATGTTTGACGCCTGGGCACCTTTACGCTGGTGCGTGTTTGCCGAACCGTTTCATGTTTATCGAAAAGAACCGGTTCACCTGGAAGCGATTCTCGCCAACGAGGACGCCCTCAACCCGGGTACATATCCGGCAAGACTGGAAATCTTCGGGCCGGAGGGAAACCGTGTTTTTCAACGCGAGTTCAACGTCGTGATTTCCGAGGGGGCCGATGGACAATGGGAGCCGTTTGCCAAAAGTTGGTTCGACGAAAAAATTCCGCTGGATCTCCCGTCGGGAAAATATCGTTTTGTGGCGACATTTCTGTACGGAGCCGCTGCGGCCGGTGGAGAAACGTACTTTTATGTGACGGACGCCGCCGCAATGCCCGTCGTTGAAAAGACCGTCGTGCTTTGGGGTGAGGACGGCGGCTTGAAAAAATGGTTGTCGGATCACGGTATCAACGTTCGTGATTTCGACCCGAAAAAGCCAGTTGGAATGGATGAAATCATTCTCGCCTCCAAGACGCCGCCTGCACCGGGAGGAGAAGCGGCTTTTGCCGAACTGAAAAAGTATATTGATGCCGGAGCGACCGCGATTTTTCTCTGCCCGGAAATTTTCGGCGTTGAAGGAAACCCAACGGCTTATATTCCACTCGAAAACAAAGGGCGCATCGAGACGGTTAAGAGCTGGCTCTATCTGACGGATCACTGGTCGCGGAAGCATCCGTTTTTCGAGGGGCTCCCAACCGGGGGACTGATGGATTACACCTGCTATGCGGAAGTCATCCCCAATACCATTTTCGTTGGGCAGGACGACCTCGAAACCGCCGTTGCCGGAGGAATCAAAGCGTCGCAGGATTACGCATCAGGCCTTTTCCTGGCTGTCCACCGTTCAGGTCAAGGCCGGTTTATTCTCAACAGCATGTCCATTCGCGATCAACTGGGCAAGCATCCCGCAGCCGAGCGGATTCTGAGGAACATGTTGCGCTGGACGCCATGAACTTTGACGCAAGTAAAAATGACCGGCATGTCATCCCGGCGGATTCATTCAAAAAATTCTCGATGCGACGAAGGCCCCGTGAACTTCGACCGGGCGACGCAACCGGTTGGTGCATCGAGCGATGGGGAGATGGATGCGAA
>Ga0099364_10012951_pt1 | contig 11219 bp, 8 predicted proteins | sample TergutTh196P3_FD_73070 | JGI IMG/M metagenome (GOLD analysis project Ga0099364, IMG submission 73070) | Microcerotermes parvus P3 segment gut microbial communities from Pointe-Noire, Republic of the Congo - Th196 P3 | ecosystem: Host-associated > Arthropoda: Insects > Digestive system > Gut ... | reverse complement strand
ATTTCCGTTTGCAGCGCGGATGATTCAATGACCTGTGCGTCGGACGTGACGGCGGTTATCCCCTTGGCCTTGGCGAGCAGTTCCCCGCGCTTGGCGAGCCATGCGCCGGGCAGTGAGAGCTCGGCGGCATGAACGGTGATTTCGCTTTTCATTGCCCGGCTCCTTTCCCGCTGGCGGACTGGCGGGTCGCGATGACTTCCGCAACCGCGTCTTTGTGCGGTTGCGGCATTTTAAGCGTGAGCGCGATGTTCAGGTGCTCGGTCGGCATATCCGTCCACTTCATTCGGAAGAGGCTTCCCTCGATTGGGCAGATGGAATAGTCGGGCGGCAATGTGTTCCGCGCGAGGTCGAACGGGTCGGGCTCTGCGTCCGGCTGTTCGCAGGGCGGCGGGCTGACGACGGCTATGACCTGTTGCGCGTGTTCCTGCGTCCGCTTTGAGGCTTCGGCATCCGGCAGCGGCTTGGGCGGGGGGGTGTTGTCCGCCTCCGCAAAGTCGTCGGTCTCTTCGGGGGTGTATACGCCCTGGACGGCGGCGGGGTAGACCACCCTCACGCCGTCGCTAATGGCCCTCGCCCACATCATCTGCATACGTTTACGCGGTGTCTTGTAGTTCTGGTCTTTCGGGTTGGTGACGAACGGCTCTCCCTGGATCTCTTTCCAAAGGCACCTTGACGTGTACTTGGTCTTGTCGAGCGTGAGGTTGATGACCGTCCCTTCCTCGTCGCGCTGGACAATCTCGATCACTCCCCCTGCTTTCTGGAAGTCGGCTTGCATCGCGTCGGCGCGTTTTGAGATTCTTCCCTTGATGAAGTGGAAGTTCTGCATGAACTCGGCGAACGTGATGCCGGACTGCTGGCAGATGCACGCGATGGTGAATCCGTCGGCGGGGTTCTTCGTGCCGAACAGGTCGGTCTGCACGAGCAGCTTGCCGATTTCGTGCAGATCGCCCATGGATTGTATCGGGAGCGCGTCGGCTCTCGTGATTGCGGTTTCTCTCTTCATTATCCTTTCCTTTCGTTAGGCGGTGGCGGTGCCGTGGAGCGTGACGTACTTAATCCCTTTCGGGGTGATCGTGTAGAGTTTCCTGCTGGTCTCGGACGCTTGCGCCTCGATGAGCCCGTCGTTGATCATCGTCGCGAATGTTTTTGCCTTCATCTTCGCGGTGCATCCGGGGGCCGTGATGTCGCCGGACTTGACGGAAGGGGTGTGGAGTTGCGTGAGGATTGACACGATGCGCCCCCTCATCCGTTTGCCGTGTGTACGCGTCGGTATCTCGCGGGCCTTCATGTCGGCAACGCGCTCAAGGAGTGCCTTCGCGCCGGACGCGGGGCATGACACGCAAGCGGCCGTCCGCTGGCGGAAACACGTCGAGCAGCATCTCGCGATGCCCTGTATGTACCCGCGCATCAGTATCTCGGTGTCCGGGGTCATGCGATAATCCTCTCCTTGCGCCGGACCGCCTCAAGCCACGACTGGAGCGAGGCCCTGCGGACACGGACGGTGCGGGTGTTCAGGCGGTAATGCGGGAGCGGGTCCCTCCTCTTGCTGTTCAGCAGGGGGAAGACGCTGCGCCTCGCCTTGGGGGTGTCCCCGTTGTGCGGGAAGAGCTGACGCGCCACGTCGTCGAGCGTCATCAGGTCGTCCGGGATGAAGTCTACAGGGGGTTGCCCCGCCCGGCGCGACAGGTTCAGCAGGTTGACCAGCGACACGCTCGTCAGTTTCCCGTGAAGGCTCCCGCGTATCAGGTTGTAGACCGTCTGCCTGGTGCACCGGAGGCGGCTCGCGGCGTAATCGGCTTTTAGGAAATAGGTGTGCATGGCGGTTTGGGGTAAGGTCAGTCAACGAAGAGTTGCGGGAAGATTCTTTTCGCGCGTTTCAGCAGCCGTGTCCCTCGGTTGCGGACACCCCGGCAGACGGCACTGAGGGAACTGGGGGAGCACCCCAGGTAACGCGCCGCATCGGTTATGCCGATGAATGTGACCCCGCCGTCCGGCCTGGGGACTCTGATCGGTTTCGGCTTGCCGACAATCGGCTTGCTTCTGCGCCCGCTGTTCTTATTGCCCATCGCATTTTTTCCTTTCTTTATTCTGCTTGCCAGTCACGGAAAACTGTGTTACTCTCATCTCCACAAATGAGAAAACAGTTTCATACTACGCTTCTTTGACGTAAAGGTCAACAGCAAAAAAGGGATTATGAAAAAAAATCTTCCATCGTTTGCGGATAGGCTTAAAAGGTTGAGGGGGGGGCGTTCACAATCGGAAATGGCTCTTTTCCTTGGAATGGCGCAACAGGCGTACTCAAAATATGAGAACGGGACGAATGTCCCGGGCTATAAAGTCCTACAGCATATTTGCGTTACTTTGTCGGTCTCGGCAGATTGGCTTTTCGGGTTGTCGGATGAAACGCCGACGTTCGTCACAGGGGCTTCACCCGTCCCGTGCTTACCGTGCCGGAACAAGGACGTGACGATCTCTAGGCTTGTGGAGACAAACGCAAGCCAGCAGGATACGATTAAGAGCCACGAGAGGACGATCGCGAGCCAGCAGAAGGCGATAGCGAGGCTCGTGGATGAGAGCAATAAAAAAGTGCCTTCATTAGGCACCTCCTCTGGCTTTTCTGGCGGGCAGGTTAAAAAATCATCCTAATGGTAAGGGCGGGATGGCCTTGGTGAGCCATTCGCGCTTGGACGGGACGCTGGCGTGGCTGTACATATCGTGCATATTCTGCGGGGCGTGCCCGGTGAGGCTGTCGGTGATGCCGGAGGGGGCCCCGGCCTCGTCCATCTGCGTGATGAAACAGGCGCGGAAACTGTGCATCGTGGCGCGTCCGCGGTGGTCGTCCATCACCCCCGCCCCGGTCATCAGACGCTTGACGAGCGCGGTCAGCCCGTTGACGTTGCGGTGGTAGGCGCGGTGGAAGTGGGGGAAGAGGTAGCCGCCGGGCTTGCCGTTGAGCCCCCTGAAACGACGCACCAGCACGTTGTGCGTGGAGGGCATGATGGGTATCTCCAGGGGCCAGGGCTTCACCCCTTTCGTCTTGGGGGGGATGTGGAGGAAGAAGTCTTTGCCGGGGTGGAAGTCGTCCCACTTCAGCACGGCGAGCGATCCGATGCGCATCCCGTACTGCCAGGCGAAGATGACGGCGTCGCGCAGGTCTTGCAGGAGGAGGCGGTCAATGGTCTGGCGGCGGTCGGGCTTGGGACGCTCCGCGAGCGTCCGCGTGATCTTCCCGAAGAACGCGCCCGCCTCCTCGACGCTCAAACGGCGGTAGCGGAACACCCCTCCGCGCTCCTTGGGCTTCAGGCGCAGGCCCGTATCCCACGGGTTGGGGCGGCCGGGCCAGACGGTATGCCAGATGCGTTTGAGCGTCCCGATGTCCTGCGGGGCGGTGGACTTGCGGGAGAAGATGTGCCGGGTGTAGTCCTCCGCCATCTCGCGCGTCACCTCGTCGGCGCGGGTCGCGGTCGTCCATTTGAGGAAGCCGTCGAGCTGGTGGCGGTAGCACTTCAGGCTCTTGAACGCGACCTCGTAGCGTTGCGTGAAGAGAAACCACACGTCGGAAAGTTTGACGTGCTGCACGGTTGGAAGGGGTGATGAAACACAACCTATGGAGTGCGGGGGCTTGCTCCCGCTTTCTGAAAGTTCCCCCCCCTCTGAAAAAGCGGGAGCAAGCCCCCGCACTCCATAATAGGGGCAAACAAAATGCCCAGCGATAGGGGGCGGTGTAATGGCGGATGACACCACAAATGCGTGTGCGCGGGCTTCCGCTTCCACACGGCTTTCCGTGTGAAGGCAAATCCTCGTTCTCCCGCTCTTTGACCTCGGCGACGGGACTTCCAGATAGTAGATGCCGCTTTCCTCGGAATCAGCGGGGATGTATTTTCCGTTGCGGCGTTTGTAAAGACTCCCTTTGAAAGGGCGTACCAATGTATGTTATTCCCGATGGACTTTACACCCGCCTGGAAATGCGCTCTCTCCAATGGATGTTACACTTGTTCCTTAAAACCTCTTGTTTCTACTTAATTTGCCTCCCGAAAATCTCGACTTCCACATAGTGGTTCATTTCATTTTCGGTATTGCCACGACTATAACAACGGATATAACGGCTTTTAATAGCGTCCACCGCAATCGGTCGCCCAAAATGTGATTCGACATACTCCTTGTCCTTGCCCTTGCCAAACCCAGCGGAATTATCAAAGTCATTATTAAAGACGGTGACGACATTATCAACAAAGTTTGAGTCATTTGAAATCTTGACGATGACATCGCGATAGGCGCGTTGTACCTCTCCGCCACCAGTATGCCAAATGCAGACCGCATGGATTTCCTTTTCTTCGCCCAAGTCAATCTGAATCCATTGAAGACCGGGACTTAGCTCAACGTATGTTGCGGCATCATATTGCTTTTCCCCATCTGTGACATAAGACAATTCGCCAATGATAGGGTCGGGGTCACTGGACGTTACCTTGCAACCCTGTGAAAGCAGTTTGTCACATCCCGCTGGCACAAAAATTGACGGTCGGGGTATATGGCTCGGATAAGGGTCAAGGTGAACGTGTTTTCTGACTGCCCTCGGTGTTCCTGTAAAAGAAGGCTTGGGCAAATCCATTTTAATCGGGACTTTTTCTTGTGCGTACACAACGACAGAACACCCTAATATCATTGAAAGAATGACGATTTTTTTCATGGTTACTTTTCCTCCACTGCTCTAACTGGACGCGCCCTATCCAATTCGGTTGGCCATTTTTCCCTGTTCAGCGTCTGCAACCTTCTTTCTGCTGCTTGGCGCACCTGTTGATCCTTGTCCGTTGTAAAAATTTCCTCAAGAAGATGTTGGTCATTGAGTCTGTTTACTGCATTTTGGCGCACCGGCACACTATCATCGTTCTTTGCCCTTTCCGCAAGAAACTCTTGGTCTTTGATATTTCCTATTGCCATGTAACGTCTCATCCCAGTTTCGTCATTTTTTGCAATCTCAATAAGAATCGCTTGGTCGTTGAGCCTAGACATTGCCAAAGCGAACACCTGTTGGTGTCTATCAGTCTTTGCAATCTTTTCTAAGATAGCTTGGTCATTGAGTTTGCGTACTGCCGCATGGCGCACCCCGAGATCACCATCATTTTGTGCAATTTCCGCAAGAAGGGTTTGGTCGTCTAGCTTATGTACCGCTGCTTGACGAACCAATTCGCTTTCATCATTTTCAGCGATTTCAGCAAGAAGCGTTTGGTCGTTAAGAGTGGATACTGCTTTTTGTCGTACCCGTGCTTCTTCTTTTCTTTTTTGGGATGCTTTTTCATTGAGCGTTTGCATTGCTGTTTGACGCACGTTTTCGCTTGTATCATTGTTTGCAATTCCCATAAGGATTTCTTGGTCGTTTAATAGGGACACTGCTATTTGACGCGCCTGCTCATTCTCATCATGTTGTGCCACTTTCGCAAGGAACACCTGATCTTTTAGTCTGTTTGCTGCGATAAGACGCACGGAGTTGTCTGTATCATTTGTTGCAAAATCAAGAAGGAGTGCATGGTCTGTAAGTTTCTCTATTGCCCAAGAGCGTACCCACCCGTTCTCGTCATTTTGCGCAATCTCGGCAAGAACCGCTTGGTCATTGAGCCGAGGCACTGCCGCTTGACGCACTTTCTCGCTTTTATCATTTTTCACAATTTCAGTAAGGACAACTTGGTCGTTCAACCTAGACACAGCCATTTGGCGCACCTGTTCATCCACGTCATTTTTTGCAATATCCACAAGAAGCACATCATCTTTCAGTTTCTGTGCCACCTCGAAACGTATCCACCCGTTTGCGTTATTTTTTGCGACATCTGTAATGAGGGTTAAATCGTTCAGCTTTTCTGCCACTGCTAAAGAACTCCAACCATTTTTCCCTTCTCGTGCAATCTCCAGAAGGGTTGCGCGATCATCCAGTTTTAATATCGCCTCTTGGCATACCAGCATATCTGTGTCGCTCTTTGCAATTTCCACAAGGATTGCTTGGTCATCCAATTTGTAAACCGCCATTCGACGCACGTTCTCATTCCTGTGAGTTTTTGCGATTTTCGCAAGGGCAACTTGGTCTGTCAGTTGGTACACTGCCGCGATAGCATCTTCCCAAGTAGCGGCAGTCTTTACGGTTTCCACAAGGGCGGCCTGGTCATTTTCCGTATTCTGTGCGGCTGTTTGATGAATTGTGCCGAATAGCAATACAAGCATTACGATTATTAGTTTTTTCATTGTGTTACTCCGCGTCGTGCCTCTGTGGGCGTGAGTGTTTTCTGTGTGCCATCGGGCGACTCGAATGTCACGCCGTCCTCTCCATCCTTTTCGGGTTTGGAGTCTAGTTTAATCTCGCTCACCTTCTTTAATCTGTCGCCATCTCTTACATAGAGCCATTGGTTTGTCCCGTCCTTTGCATAGAAGAAATTGGCGGTCTTTCCGTCTTTGCCCCATGATACCACATGATAAGGATGAATAATTTTGGGTGTAATAGGAACAGGAATCCATGTGTTATTTCCAAAATACATTTCCGCCTTATAGACTCCTCCCGGAGTCCCTAGAGGAAGCATGAAAAAAATGTCCTTACATTCAAAGGAAACGCCCTCGCCCGGCTGGAGCGTCCTTTTTGGATTACCTTTTTCAAGGTGGGCATCATAATCCATTATCACCTCTTCGCGTTCTTCTTGCCGTCTCCGTTTCCCGCCGTGAAGCTCTTCTATCCGTTGCTGTTTTTCATCGGCTTCTTGATAAAATCGGATAGTGTCCTTTATCTGCGCCCCGTCTGTTACGAGTGTAAATGCACTCTCCCCCACGTTTGTAACAGAGCACACCCCATTGTAAAAGGTCATTCCCCTGCCCAAAATAGGGCCTTCGGTAATTTTGAGATGCACATCTGCCTTTGGCTGGGATTCAGCACACAAGCTGAAGCCTGTTATGATTCCGCACATTATCAGCGTTTTCTTCATGGTGTTACTCCTTGCTTGGTTTTGAGGTTGATTTGCAAAAGTTCGTCTGCTGGTGTTACGTTTAACCCCGGCAACATATTGCCGTTTACCCCCATTATCGTATTTTGATTGTCAGTATGGTTGCCGCCAATCAAATGCAAGATTTCGTGGGAAACGGAATAACCTGCAACATTTCTAAATTCGGTGGCGTTGTAATGAGACAACCCCTTGTCGTTCATATACGGGCGTTCCTCTGCCGTTCCCACGAGATTAACCACTGCGCCCCGTTGAAGTTGAGTCGGTGTGGTAGGAGTGCCATCGTCTAAAACTGCAAAAGCGTTTGACAGTTCGGGTCGGGTCTTATATGTGTAAGGGAGGGTATTGTTTACACGGGAAACATGGGCATAGCGTGATGTGAGAAGCAAGGGGACAAACCCTGGCAATTCCCCTTCCCTGTTTGTCTCCATCATGCGAGAAAACATTCCATTGGGTTGTGGGAATACAGAGAGATATTCGTTCGTTGTAACAAGACCGCTGTCCAAGTATGACCTGTCAGCACTAATCCATGCAGAGCCGTTCAGCCCTACCTCTACAGGCGGGTACGGGTATTTGCGGTAAAACATATCACCCGTGTAGCGGTAGCCGTTCTCGCGCCCCATGACGGAGGCTTGGGTGGTAATGTTCGAGAAGGGCGTGAAGACCCAGTAGATGTCAATGCCGAGTCCGTGCGTGGGGTGGAGGTAGAAGGTGGCAGCGTCTTGGATGACTAACTGCGGAATCTGCCTGTACCATATACTTGAGAAATTCGGGTTGACTGCGCCGCCGTCGCCGACATCCGCCGCGATGTCTTGCACAGCGACCTGCACGAGGAGTTCTTTGCGGAACGGGCATAGGCGTTTGTGGCCGCCGGGGAAGTACCCGCCGACAAGCTGGTTGTTGTCCTTGCCGCCGTCCACCCAGTAGCCCCTGTATTCCTGCCAGACGGTGAGGCCGTCGCCGCCGGAGCCGTGGGAGAGGTTTGCCCCGTTGAGGTGCTGTTGGAGGAGTTTTGGCGATTCGCCGTCGCTGTGCGCGTCGCCGTAGATGCCGAAGGATGCGAGCGAGGGGTAGTCGTACATGAACTGGGGGCTGCTTCTGATGGTGTGCCACTCGTTCGACTTCTGTTGCCGCCACCAGTCGGCGATGTAGTCGCGTTTCGTCGGGTCTTGGTGGTGGGCGTTGGAGGCGATTGGTATCTGGTTGGTGACGGTGAGCCGCACAGTACCGTTGGAGCCGATAAACTGAGTGACGGCTTGGCAGTAGCCGCCAAAGTCTTTGCAGTATAATTCCGCCGTGGCTTTGCTGTTAGTGACTGCGACGGTGAGGTTGGTGAGGTTGGAGCCGTAGGCGAAACTGAAGTCGTCGTCACCGCTGCTTGTGTGTACGCCGGAGAACCCGAAGCCGTTGCCGCAGAAGCCGGGGTGGCGGGTGATGTCAATGAGGCGGAATCTTGCCTCCTTGATACCCGTGTCCGGCACGTCGGCGATGAGCCGCACGGGGCGGACATGGAATGCGGCGTTGGTGCGGGTGTAGGTTGCCATGACGTTTGTGCCGTCGTAAAGCGGGAGGTAGGTGGCAAAAGCGTTCTCAAAGGCATTCGTGGGCGTGACGGAGGTCTCCAGCCGCGTCCCGACGGCGTTGAGGCGCAGGGCGTGGGCGCATCGGAATGAGGAGGCGTTGCCTGACCCGGTGAAGGCGTAGGTGAGGGTGGCCACGCCGTTGGAGAGTGCCTCGATGTAGAAGTCGCCCGAAGGCAGCCCGCCGCCGGAGAGGGTCTGTCCGTGGACAAGCAGGGGGGTGCCGCTGGTGCTGTCGGAGGGCCAGACGCGGAAGGCGTTGTTGGTGCTGTCCAGCGAGAGGGTGAAGCTGCCGGGCATACTGCCGCTGATGTGGTTGGCGAGAATTGCCTTTATCAGCTTGCCGGGCTCTGTCTTGAAGGTGAGGCCGTCTTTCGGGGGGAAGAGGCATTTGCGGATGTCGTTGGTGGTGATGGAGCCGCACCTGTCGTGGTCAATAATCGTGTGGACGCTCCCTGCGGTGAAGCTGTTGGTCTGCACGGTGTGCAGGCCGTTCCCGTCCGTCCAGCGGAACACGGCGTATGCGTCCCACGGGGCTGGGCTGTAGGGGTCGTGACCGCCTGCCCAGACGACATCGCCCACCCCGACGGTGGAGCTGACTCCGATGGAGTAGAGCGCGCCGCTGCTGTCCTGACCGTAGAGGCGGAGGTTGGGGGTGAGGTGCGTCAGCGTGGCGGGGGTCTCCTGATGCAGGACGTTGTGGGCGGGGCAGGGGCAGCATCCGCCGCCGTAGTTACGCCCGCCGTGGGGGTAGAAGCCGCGCAGGTGTTCGTTGACGGGATGGTTCAGCACATGATGGCTCGGGAGGAAGCCCCGATAGACGAACGTGCTGAACGGGTCGGGGCCTTGCGGCTCTTCCGGCTCTGCCTCGTCCTCATCCTCTTGCCCGCAGCAGGGGTTCGGGGGGTCTTGCACGGAACACCATTCCGCGTCGCAGATGTCGCAATGGTTTCTCCAATGGCAGGTGTCGCCGTGGTCGAAATAATCGTTATGGTAATAGTGGTCGTGGCAGTGCTGCCACCACACGTCGCAGATGTCGCAGTAATCGTAGTGGCAGTTGTGCGGGTAGCAGTGCTGCCCGAAGCCGGGGTCGTGCCAGTGTGCGCCGCAGATGTTACAACGGCTGTCACACTCGCACTCGCCTCCCTCCGCCTCCTCCACCTCGTTTGTCGAGGGGGCGGCGTTCTTGCAGTACCATACGGGGGCGGTGGCGGTGTAGGGCCCCGGGATGTTCGTGGGGGTGAACACGACGGATACGGAGTCGGGGGCAGTGCCCTTCTCCCAGTCCTTGCCCCTTGTGAGCGTGACGGGGTTGCCGTGGAGCGGCGGGGTGTCGCCGTATGTCCATGTGTATGTGCCATCGAAGGACGGCATGATTTTCGCTTCGACCGTTTCGGACTGGGAGTGGAAGCAGACGTAATCCGGTGGCGTGAACTTGGGTGTGCCGACCGCGCCAAACTTGATGAGCCCGTTGTTCCAATAGTCCGCGTGGGCGGGGTTGGTGTACGGGTTTGAGATAGACCTTAGCGCGGGGGGGTCTTTCAGGGTCGGGCCGCCCTTGAAGGGGTCAGGCGTAAGGCCGCCAACCGCGCGCGTGGCTCCCATGCCGCCAACGCCGAGGCCAGCCAGCTCCCTCGCCAGCCATTCCGGGGTTTCGTATTGGAGGAGGAGGTTGGGGTCATCGAACGAGATGGTGACAAGGCTGGGGTCTACTGGCGCGGACGCGCGGGCGATGTTGATGGAGGTATCCCAGCCGTGATTGAGCCACACGCCCCATGCGCCGGGGTCGCGGAGAAGGACGCGGCGGGAGGTGTTGGTGTCGCCGTAGCCGAACCACAGGACGGCGGGGGGCTCGACAAGGGCGTGGAGGGTCACGGTGACTTTGTACCAGTCGCTCGTGGCGGGGTCGGGGTAGTCCCCGGGGTCGTCCGGGTCGGTGCCGGAAAGTTCTTCCAGCCAGTCGGGGTAGCCGTCCTCGTCGGTATCGAGTTCAAGGTCGGTACTTTGCGGGAGCCTGTTGATGACTTTGAAGAGCCAGCCCGCAGGGTCAATGCCGTCGTAAGGCGTGAGCGCATCGTCGTCATCGCAGTCAACGCCGGAATCGGAATCCGTGTCGGGGTTTTTCGGGTCGGAGCCGTCCATCAGTTCCGAGAAATCACTCACGCCGTCGTAGTCGAAATCGAGGCGGTGCGGGGAGAGTCCCATCATCACCTTTTCCCAGTCCGTGAAGACATCGCCGCAAGAACTGCCGTTCCCGTCGGGGTCGAGGATGCCGAAGTTACGCCAAGTGATTTCCAGCGAGCGGTTCTGCCCCAAAAGTTCGGAGGCATCTTCGATGCCTTCGCCGCCGAAATTGTTTTGTGCGCCGATGATGAAATCCGCCAGCACGGTGGAGTAATCGGCGAGGGGGTCGAGTGCGTAGCGGAAAACGAAATCGCCGTTACGGTAAAGCTCGCAGCCGATTATTGCGGGGAAAGCAGTGCCAGTTCCTTTCCCGAGGTGGACTTTCCAAAGGACGCAGAGGGTGTTCGTCGGGGTAGCCCACCACCATACGCCGCCGCCGAGGGCGGGGACGGTTCCGCAGGGGCCGCGCAGGGGGAAGAGGGCGGGGTAGTCGCCCATCCCGTTCGCTTCGTAAATCCCCGCGAAGCGGGGAGGGCAGAGG
>Ga0099364_10012950_pt1 | contig 11220 bp, 9 predicted proteins | sample TergutTh196P3_FD_73070 | JGI IMG/M metagenome (GOLD analysis project Ga0099364, IMG submission 73070) | Microcerotermes parvus P3 segment gut microbial communities from Pointe-Noire, Republic of the Congo - Th196 P3 | ecosystem: Host-associated > Arthropoda: Insects > Digestive system > Gut ... | reverse complement strand
GTACTTCCAACCGGGGCTGTAGTCGCTGTCGTCGAGCTTAACGCGCAGACCGGCGGTTTGCAGCCGTTGGGCCAATTCGCGGCAGGACTCCAAAACCCCCGGCTTTTGCGCCGCGACCGGGATGACCACAACCTGCACCGGCGCCACGCGGGGCGGCAGAACCAGGCCGTTGTTGTCGCCGTGGGTCATAATCATACCGCCGATGGCGCGGGTGGATACGCCCCAGGAGGTTTGAAACACGTATTTCAAGCGGTTGTCCTTGTCGGTGAATTGAATGTCGAAGGCGCGGGCAAATCCGTCGCCGAAGTAGTGGGTGGTGCCGGCCTGCAGGGCCTTGCCGTCGTGCATCATGCACTCCACGCTGTAAGTATTCTCGGCCCCGGCGAACTTTTCGCTCTGGGTCTTGGTGCCTTTGATGACCGGCATGGCCAGCGTTTTTTCGTAAAAATCGGCGTAGACATCGAGGATACGCAGGGTTTCCTCCATCGCCTCCTCGGCGGTGGCGTGAATGGTGTGGCCCTCCTGCCAGTGGAATTCGCGGCCGCGCAGGAAGGGGCGGGAGCTTTTTTCCCAGCGCACCACCGAACACCATTGATTGTAGAGCTTGGGCAGGTCGCGCCAGGACTGCACAATGTGGGCGTAATGCTCGCAAAACAGCGTTTCGGATGTGGGGCGGATGCAAAGGCGCTCGGCCAGCGGCTCGGCGCCGCCGTGGGGGACCCAGGCCACCTCCGGCGCGAAGCCATCGACGTGGTCCTTCTCTTTCTGCAAGAGCGATTCGGGAATGAGCAGCGGCATCGAGACATTGCAATGCCCGGTGGCCTTGAAGGCCGCGTCGAGGGCCGCCTGCATATTTTCCCAAATGGCGTACCCGTAAGGGCGCATGATGCAAAAGCCTTTGAGCGACGAATAGTCGATGAGTTCGGCTTTTTTCACCACATCGGTATACCATTGGCCGAAATCGGTCTCCATATCGGTGATTTGCTCTACCTTGCGCTGATCTTTCCTGTCCAACGATGACGCCTCCCCATAACAGCAGTGCCGAGATTATAACCCGCGCCGCAACCGTTGTCAATGCCGTCGCGCGCCGAAGTGATTTTTATCCCGCCGGGTCGATGCGCGACAGGGTGGTGCGCTGTTGGCTCATGCCGCGCGTCAACGCGTCGATGGCGTCTTCAAAGGTCAGGCTGTTGAACACCTCAGGGAAGGTGAAATGATCGTATCCCTGGAAATGGGCGCGCATCACGGCGCGGCAGATTGCGTCGGGGTCGTCCAACTGTTGCAGCTGCGAACCGAACGCGGCTTTTTTCAGCCGCTCAAACAAAGCGCGGTCCAGGGTAGACCCGGCGTCGGCGGCCGCTTGCCAGAGCGCGTCGCAAACGGCGGCGGGGTCGCGGCTTTCGCCCCCGGCAATGAGGCAGGCACCGCCGCTGAAGCCGAAATAGCCGTATTCATACTGGTTGTTGACCAGCCCCCGGTTGTACAGTTCGGCATAAAGCGGGCTGGATTTGCCGGTGAGCGTTTCGCAGGCCAGCTCGTTGAGCAGCTCGGCGCGGAAGGCCGCGGCCCCCTTGTCCGGCGGCGAAATCTTGAATCCGGCCATGAACAGAGGCAGACTTACCTCCATTTGTTTGGCATAAACGGCTTGGTCGGCCCGGTCGTGGTCTTCCGGCCCGTAGTCTCTGGCCACCGCGCCGATCTTGCGGGCGGGTATCATTTCCTCGGCGATGGCAAAGACCGCTTGCGGGTCTATCTCCCCGGCGGCGCAAAGCACCATTTGGCCGGGGCTGTAAAAGGTTTGGTAGCACAGATTGAGAATGTCGGCGTTGATACCGGCAATGCTCTCGACCGTGCCGGCAATGGGAATGCGGATGGCGTGGTGCCGGTAAAGGCCGGTCAGCATATTGTAAAAAATCATGCGGGCCGGACTGTCCTCCACCATGCGGATCTCCTGCTCGATGATGCCGCGTTCTTTGTCGGCACTCTCGTCGGTGAAATGCGGCGTCGATACATAGCGCAACAGGGTACGCAGGTTGTCGTCGAACCGCTCGGTGCATTCAAAGTGATAGTTGGTTACGTCCACGCTGGTGTAAGCGTTGGGAAGCGCGCCCTGTTTGGCGAATGTTTCCATTATGTTTTCGCCGTCGGGCATATCAAACATTTTGTGTTCCAAATAGTGCGCTACCCCGGCCGGGGTGGCATGATGCGTTCCCCCGGCGGCAAAGTTGAGGTCAACGCCGCCGTAATGGGTGGCAAAGCAGGCATGGGACTTCGAGAATCCGGGCATGGGCATAACGTAAACGGACAGGCCGTTGTGCAGCAAGGTGTGATGCACCGTTTGGTTCAACGCTTGGTAGGATAAGGTATTCATTGTCAATCCTCCAGTCCGCTCAGGAAATAGGTGGTGTCTAAGGAAACGGCTTGCGCCGCTTGGGCCACCTGCTCCGGCCCAACCCGGCCGCAGCGCGCGGCGAATTCATCGGGGCCGTAGTCGAGACCGGCAATGGTCTGGCCCAGCCAAAAATCCTCCATCTCGGCAGGGCTGTCCGCCACTGCGCGGTAGAGGGCCGACACCGTTTGGAAGCCGGCGGTCATCTCCTCTTTGGTGATCTCGCCCTGCTGGGTAAGGCGCAGCTGCCGCAAAATCTCGTCCAACGCGCGGCCGTACTGGGCAAAATCAATGCCCGACTGCACGAACATCACGCCCTTCCACTTGTCTACCCTGGATTGGGCGTAGTAGCAGAGCGAGAGCTTTTCCCGCACCGTGGAGAAGAGCTTGGAGGTCAGCGACCCGCCGTAGACCATCGACATCATTTGGGTGGCGGGGAAATCGGCGTCCAGGATCGAGCGGCCGGCGCGCAGACCCAGCACCAGCTTTCCTTGGGTTACATCCAGCCGCTCCCGGTGGGTTCGCGGCTTCTTTGCCTGCCGGATCACCTCAGTGGACAGCACGGCCTGCATACCGCGCGGCAGTTCCCTGAGCGCTTGCGACAGAACCGATTCGACCTGCCCGCGCGCCATCGAGCCGCAATAAAAAATTTCCAGCCGCGAGCTTTGTAACAGCGTCTGCCACGCTTGGAACAGTGAATCGGGCGTGATGGCGGCGGCGCTGTCCTGGTCGCCGAGCCGGTCAACGCCGTAGGCTTCGTTTTGGCACATCAGTTGGGTGGCGCGGTGGAGGGCGTAGGCGCCCTTTTCGTTGATCTGGGCGCGGATTCGGTCGATGAGGTTGCTCTTTTCGCCCTCGAAATAGTCGGCGCGGAAGAGGTTTTCTTCGGTGACCGGTTCGAGCAGGGTCTGGGCCAGCAAGGCGGCCACCTTTTCCAGCTGATCCCCGCCGGTATACTGCCCGTCCACGAAATGCGCCAGCAGACCGAGGCATTGCACCTCGCCCTTGCGGCGCACCACGGCGTTGATTTTCGCGCCGTAAAGCTCGTCCAGCGCGGCGGCGTAGGATTCCATGTCCGGGTATTGCCGTGTGCCTCGGCGCAGCAGATAGGGCAGCACCGCGTTTTTCGATGCCGTGTATCGATCGAGCGGCTGCAGCAGGTTGAAGCTGAGGCAGCCGCTTTTGAATTTGCGTGTGGTGTCGGCCGTTAAAAAAACGCCGGGCGCGATTTGCTTGCGTTCCATCGGTTCACTTCCTCACAACGGTGGTTGTCCTTTGTATGCCCGTTTTGGCAAGAGCTATGCAGGGTGCGTCGAAAAAACTGTTGGTTCATGGTGTACCCCGTAGGGGCGACCGTCCTCGGTCGCCCGCGGATTGCGGCCACGCCGTACAAAACCCCCGCCGCTGCGGCGGCACCCTCTTTGCGAAAGAGGGTTGGGGGCGGGACGATTGCCATCGTCCCCTACGCAAATCTGCGTTGCATCGGGCGAAACGGGCGACCGAACTCAGCCTGCGATGTTCAACAGGTTTCCCCGCAATTCTTCCGCCAGGTTGGGCTTTTCTACCTTTGCGGTGGTGGTGCGGGTGGTGCCGCCGGCAACGTAGCTGCGGCCGCATTCGGGGCAATTGTCCATTTGGAGGGTTACGCTGGAGTGTATCACCTGCTTGTCCTCCCGGTCGGCCTTGGCGGCGTTGCGGCGCACATGCTCCTGCTCGTGCGAAGCCACCGCCGCCGACGCCTGCCCCGGCGACAGTTTTGTGGGCGATTGAAAGGAAACGCCCGAATCGCCGGAGACATCGACGTATTTGCGCTCGGAACAGGTGCGGCAGTAGGGTTCGTTGCCCAGATTGCCGGCCTCCTTGGCGGCCTCGGCAATTTGTTCGCGGCCGAGATCACCGGGCTTAAAAAGGGTGGTTTCCTTTTCTTTGTCGGCGCCGTAGAGCGCCAACGCCGGCAGTCCGGGCCGGCCGTCCGGCCCCAAAACCGAGCTGATCGGCCGGTCGGGAACCTGTCCCGCCGTTTCGGCAGAAGGCATGGTCTGCGGAAAATTCCGCACCGAGGGCGGCGGCGCGACCGGCGCAACCGGCCCAACCGGTTCGTTACGCCACGCCGACCCATATTCAGCGGACCTTTCCAAAACAGACGACAGAGCAGACATATCAAAAACCTCCTTACGGTCAAAATATACATTGCTCGTTGCTTGTTGCTTGTTGCTCGTTGCTTGTCGCTAATCCTTGCATTTGGACGATACTTGTTGTATGATAAGCCATACCCTGTTCAGGCATCCGGGAGGGGGGATCGGCATGGCTTCCAAAACCCTTGGCTCGAATCTTCGTGCCGTGCTTTTCCATTACCGTCACGGCGCGGCGATCGTTCCGCTTTTTTTGGCACTCGCTTGGTTTTTGTTGTTGCAGGAGGCGAACACACGGCCTGTTTTTGTAATGCATTCGCCGCTCGACGACTACATTCCCTTCGTCAAGGAAATGGTTATGCCCTACCTTCTTTGGTTCGGTATGATGCTGGCGGTGCTTTGCTACCTGCTCATCCGGGCCCCGGCCGATTTCATTTCACTCGCCATATTCATGGCGGTAATGGAATTTTCCGCCTGTATTCTCTATGCCCTCTTGCCAAACGGGCATGGCGTGAGACCGATCGTTGCCGAAAACGATTTTTTCTCCGGACTGGTACGGTATATACACAGCGTTGACCGCCCGACCAACTGCGTTCCCAGCCTCCATGTGGCCCAAACCCTGGCCTGTTTGATTGCTTGCTTGAAGCACAGGAATTTCGGCAGGGCGCGCAGACCGGTTCTTTGGGGTATGTTCATTCTGTCGCTTCTCATCTGCATGTCCACCGTGATGATCAAGCAGCATTCAATCCTCGATGCCGTTGGCAGCTTCGCCATGGCGGCCGCTTGCTATCCGTTTGTATATGTTTTCCGCAAACGCCCTTTGGAGGACAAAGGCTTCGTTTATCCCTATCCCTGCTTTTTCAAACCGCGCTCAAGTCGGCGCAATCGATTCCATCCGCGGTAACGCTGCTGCCGCCGGTGACGATGCATAGGTAGGTTCTGCCGCGGGACAGGGCCAGTGGGCTACCGTCCGGGTGCGTGTAAACGTAGGGGGCTTCGGCCTCTTCTTTGGCCCATAGAATGGGAATGACCTTGCCGTCGCAGGCGTAATATCCTTCGCCGGCGCCGGTGGTGCGGATGGACAGGCGCCCGGCGTCGTCGCCGCGGATTACATTGATGTCGGTACGCAGAACCAGCAGGTTGCGAACCGCTACCTGGGTTTCGGTGTTGCCGTCCATGAACGGCAAATCCCGTTGCGAGAAGTAATACAGGCCGTCATCCCGGTTGTAGTTGAAGACGCTGGCAAGGCTTCCGGGGATGCGGGAGATCAGCTCGGCGGCCGGTTGGCCGTTGGCCGTTGACGGCGTGTCGGCAAACAGAAAGGGCGGGGCGTATCCGTCGGCGTGGTGGATGGGGTAATGTATCGTTTCCAAAACCGTTTCGGCTTTGGCGCTGGTTAAAAACAGGCTGTGTTCCAAACCGGCCCTTCTCCGAAGCTCTTGGTCGCGCCAAAACATCCGTCCCTCGTATCCCCTCAGCGCGTCGAGGGCGGCCATATTGCGGGAATTGATGGCGGTGTAAGCCTGAGGGCTTGCGCCGCAGTGGATTAAAATGGCGTCGTGTCCCTGCGCGATGTCGAGAAAATACAGCCGCGTGGAGCGCACCGTGCCGATCTCCGGCGCGACGGTGAGGTTCTGAAAGATTCCGATCATGCGGGTGATGCCGCCCTCGATGGGAACCTCGTAAACAATGTCGGCCGCGGCGATGCCGTACATGGGCAGGGCCGACCGCATATTGTTGAGCATGACGGCAACCGGGCGGCGGTTCTCGTAGGCCGGATCCATCGGCAGGCCGGTCAGCGGGTTGGTGCCGTCGTATTGGTGTTCGGGCGGCGCGGGCGTGGGCAGGGGAGGCGGCGCGGAGGGCTTTATGTATGGCAAAGCAATGTCGGCGATGTCGATGATCGGCTGCGCCGTTTCGCTTGGGTCGGCCGGTTCCGTGCCGCAAGCGCTCAGCAGGGCTATGCAGCACACGAATTGAAGCATTGGTCGAAATTTCATCAAAGGGCCTCCTGTGTGATCCGCTTCCGGCAGGGATGACGGATTGAAATGCCGGTATCATCGCACCGCAGCGCGTGTGAAACCCGACGATTTTATTATATCATAGCCCAAGGGGCTGTGATATAATTTGGCCATCGCCGTAGGCGGGCCATTGAATCATGATATAATACCCGCTTGCGGTTATTATATCACACAAACGAAAAAAAAGGAAGCCGCTTTCCGAAGTTTGTCCGTGTCAAGTAGTTGTAGGATATTTCTGAAAAAATATTTCAAGCGGGCCAAAAAGCTGATTACGCGAATGCTTTTAAGATTTTCTGCGTTCCAGTCACCTTTCCTGAAAGCGGTAGCGTCCCAATAGTGCGAGGAGCGGGGAGACCGCCCGTGCCCCTGCGGAACGCCTTCCTCGCGCTCGTTGCGGCGTTCCGCAGGGGTACGGGTAACGAAGAAACGGTTGGCGCCGGAGCTTTGCACACTTCCCCGCCGGCCAGCATCGGAGCAAGCTGTAAAAGTGTGCGCTTACTCCACGCCATTGGGCGGGAACTCAACCGAGCCGACAAAACATGGCTGACATGCGGCTCCGTGCAACCTCCGTTATTGGCGGAAGGGTCTTTTGTGCAAATACTGATCCCCGAAACAAAATTCTTCAAATATCTGGCGTTTTCAGAGATGTTTTCAGCCCGCTCAGGCAGTTGGCTCTCCAAGCTCATTTTCAGCTGGTCAAAAAAATCTATCTCTTCGCGGTCTAACGCTTCCCGGATTTCTTTGTCAAAAAGCCTTCGGTCGGATTGAGTCAACCCCGCCGTCATGCTCTTGATTGCCTTGTTTTTATGGTATTTATCCAGAACGAATATCGAACCCGGAAACCATTCCAAGCCTTTTTGCACCCAAGCCCCGCCGTCGCCATGCAAGTAAATGTTTGTCCCGGTCAATTCGTACCGACTCTCTACCTCTCTCAACGCCTGCTCCCACAAATCATCCGGTTTCTTCCCGTATTCGCTGATATGGAACACATTTTTGCAAAAATGCCGCTTCCCTCGCTGCTCTATGCCCTCGTACACGCTTATCAGCGGCACTTCACTTTTTTTGCCGCCGCACATCGTAATGTGCGCCTCATCCGCGTCGATGTGAAGCTCCGGCACTCGGCGTAGCGGTCCGGGCGCGGGATTCCGGCAATAGCTCCCACGGATTTTCCACATCACCGTCTGACGACTCACTCTTCCGCCTGTTATGTGGGCGCTGGCCTTGCCGTAGGACATATCTTTAGCGGCATTTACCAGCGCCAAGGAAAGGCCGCAGCTCACATGGTCTCCTTTATCCACACCGAGAACCGTATCTGCAAGATACTCATATCCGCCGGAAGCTTTTTTGAAATATGTTCGCCTGTAGGAAATCTCCCCGATTAAGCTTTGCACTCGGCGTTCATCTCCGCGACGCTCAACCACATGTCCTGTTTCGCGCCGGGCAGACTTGTCGGAAACCAATGCTCCGTCTACTTTTTCTGCGTAGGCGCCCACCATTTCAGCAGCAAACTCTTTCGCTTCGCGCAAGGCGGTCTCCTCTATCTGATGCATTGTTCCGCCCCCCGACACCGTTTCGATTATTTTTCTGATGAATTTTTCCGCTATCTCTGTTATAATTGTTTCCACAAGAGGTAGCCTCCTTTGTGATTTTTGAGTCCCATAACTCTATTAAATCACTTTTTGGTTCCCTCTTGTACCTTTTTCTGAATCTCCTACTTTTATTTTACACCGAGGACACGGGGGTTAAAAAATATTTTCAGTGCTTTCGGCACAGGGCGCAACGGGAAAAACACATTTTATATTGATCTTCACGGCTTCTTCAAGCGGCCCCGGACTTGCACGGGGGAACCGAACATGGTATACTGCCCGCAAGCGGGTAGTATACAGTTTTATGGCCTTTTTCTCCCGCCGTTCCTGCGGAACCGGAAAAGATGCCGAGTATACCATGTGAACATGGTATACTGCGGTGAGCGCAACCCAAATCAACGCATTGCGAGGTAACGCCATGTCCGACCGTATCGACAAAGTCAACGAGCAGGTTTTGCAGGCCCTGTCCGCGCTGGTACGCACCCTCAAAGACCCACGCTTGAATCACTTCTATTCTCTCACCCATGTGGATGTGAGCCGTGATTTTCGGTTCGCCAAGGTCTATGTCAGCGTTTTGGCCAACGAGCGGGAGGCCAGGGAGTGCTTGAAAGGCCTGTCCAGCGCCGCCGGATTTCTGCGCCGCGAGCTGGGCCGCGCCCTGCCGCTGCACCACACCCCGGAGCTGACCTTTCTATGGGATCATTCGATGGAACACGGCGCCAAAATCAACGAACTGCTCACAAAAGAGGCGAAGAGCGGAGAACCGGGAAAAACGGGGGCGCATCATGACGAGAGCTGAAGCGGCCGCTTTTTTGGCAAACGGCAGCGACTTTTTGTTGCTCTGCCACCGCAACCCCGACGGCGACACGACAGGCTGCGCCGCCGCCCTTTGTTTGGGCCTTCGCAGCTTGGGGAAAACCGCTTATCTTCAGCCCGACCCCCACTGCACCGACCACCGCTTGACCGCCTATCGCGCGCCGCTATCGCCGCCGGACCGATACCGCCCCCAAACGGTGGTGGCGGTGGACACCGCTTCGGCCAAACTGTTGCCGGAGGGCGGGCCTTCCGCCATCGACCTTGTAATCGACCATCACATTTCCCATCGGCCGTTCGGCAGGTTCGATTACGTGGAACACGCGGCGGCCTGCGGCGAGGTGATTTTTCTGCTGTTACGGGAAATGGGCGTTGCCTTGGATCAAAGCATGGCCGAGGCGCTCTATCTGGCCATTGCCACCGATACCGGTTGCTTTCGCTACGGCAACACCACGCCCCAAACCCACCGCATTGTTTCGGCGCTGATGGAGACCGGCTTCGATTTCTTTTCGGTCAACGAGCGGTTTTTCATCATTCGGAGCGCCGCCCGATTGAAAATCGAGCAAAGCGTGCTGTCCAACTTAGAGCTTTTGAGCGGCGGCAAGGTTGCCATTCTTACCCTGCCGTTGTCTTTGGTGCAGGGGCTGGGCGCCACCGCCGCTGATACCGATGAGCTTTCGTCGTTGCCACGGCAGATCGCGGGGGTGCAGGTGGGCATTACCATCCAAGAGAAGCCCGATCATTGCAAGCTGTCGGTTCGCACGGCGCGGAACCGTTCGGCTACGGAAATATGCGCCCAACTGGGCGGCGGCGGACACCGGCAGGCCGGCGGCTGCACCGTAGCCGGGGACATAGAAACAGCGCGGGCGGCCGTTTTGAACGCGCTGGCGCAGGTACATCCCGATGCATGGACTGGCGATTGTTGACAAGCCCGCCGGGTGGACCTCCCACGACGTGGTAGCCAAGATGCGTCGTGTGCTGGGTACCCGCCGGATCGGCCACGCCGGAACCCTCGACCCCATGGCCACCGGCGTGCTGCCCCTGCTGGTCGGACGAGCCACCAGGGCTTTGGATTATCTGCCCGGCGGCAAAGTCTATACCGCCACCCTGCGGCTGGGACTGGAGACCGATACCCAGGACAGCACCGGCCATGTGCTGGCCCAAAGCAACTACCGGCCCGGCGAACAGGAGATACGGGCGGTATTGGCGCGGTTTGTCGGCCCGCAAAAACAAATACCGCCCATGTACTCGGCGGTAAAGGTCAACGGAAAACGGCTCTATGATTTGGCGCGGGCCGGGGTGGAAATCGAGCGCGCGCCGCGCGCCGTCCGAATCGACGAGCTAACGGTGCTGTCCTGCGACGGCGACACCGTTGTCTTCCGCGTTTCCTGCTCGGCCGGGACATATGTACGCACCCTTTGCCACGACGCGGGCAAAATGCTGGGCTGCGGCGCCGTGATGACGGCGCTGCGGCGCACCATGGCCTGCGGCTATACGCTGGAAAACGCGCACACGCCGGAGAGCTGGCAGGACGACCGTCCCCCGCTACTGCCGGTCGATACCGTTTTCGCGGCCCATCCCGCCGTAACGGTCTCCCCCTCGGCGGCGGCAAGAATCCGCAACGGCGCGGCGGTGTCCGGCATTTCGGCGCCGGACGGGCCGGTGCGGGTATACGACGGCGCGGGGAGCTTTTTAATGCTGGGCCGGGCCGAAAACGGCCTCCTGATTACGGTAAAGAGTTTTTTCGAGGTGTAGAAACGGCCGCGCCGACCGCGTCATTGTGCCGCCGCGCTGAAAAACATTGCGTATAACGCCTTGACCGCCGCCTCGAAATCGTCTGTCCCAACGCCGACGACGATGTTCAGCTCGCTGGCCCCCTGGTCGATCATATGCACGTTGATGCCGGCCTCGGCGATGGCGGCAAAAACACGCGCGGCCGTGCCTTTGGCGTGGATCATGCCGCGGCCTACCACGGCAATCAGCGCCAGGACGTGCTGGATTTCACAGTGGTCTATCCCCGCCCAAGCCGCAAGGGCCTGCTTGACCGCGTCTTCCTTGCCCTCCACGCTTTGGGTTTGCACAACCGCCGACAGGGTGTCGATGCCCGAAGGCATATGCTCGGCCACAACCCCGTGTTCCTCCAGCGCGGTCAATACCTTTCGCAGGAAGGCCGGGTCGCTTTTCATCTTGTTTTTTTCGATGGTGACGGTGGAAAAGCCCTTCTTGCCGGCAATGCCGGTAACCGGCCGGCCGCCCTTCCGCGCGGCCTTCCCCACAAT
>Ga0099364_10012949_pt1 | contig 11220 bp, 9 predicted proteins | sample TergutTh196P3_FD_73070 | JGI IMG/M metagenome (GOLD analysis project Ga0099364, IMG submission 73070) | Microcerotermes parvus P3 segment gut microbial communities from Pointe-Noire, Republic of the Congo - Th196 P3 | ecosystem: Host-associated > Arthropoda: Insects > Digestive system > Gut ... | reverse complement strand
CGGATGCTTCGCGTCGGAGTGCCGCGAGCTTGCCATTTTTTAGCCCCCTAAAACAGATTCGTAAACCCAAAATCTAATAGTAATTATAGCAAAAAATGGTGTTATGCGCAAGTAAATGCCACAATTTTCCATTAATTGGCGTATGGGATACTTGCATCCATTTCGAGCGGCGAACAGCCCCTAATGCTAAATCCCCCAACCAGCCGTTCCAGCTCAAAAGACTGGCTGCTCATCTGCTCTGCGGTGGCGGCGCTCCTCTGGGAAGTTTCAGAATTGCGCTGAATGACGTGCGCCACCTGGTCAATGCCAGCATAAATGTTCCCAATTGTTACAGACTGCTCATCTGAGGCGAGGGCAATTTGTTCGACCATTTTGTTGTTATGCTCAACGCTATCGACAATTTCTTTTAGCGAAGCAGCCGTCTCTTTTGCGATGTTCATTCCAAGGGTCGCCTTTTCCATTGTGTTCCTGATAAGCTCGCCTGAGCTTTTGGCCGCTTCGGAACTCTTTACCGCCAGGTTTCGCACTTCCTCCGCAACAACGGCAAAGCCCCTGCCATGCTGCCCCGCACGCGCCGCCTCGACAGCCGCATTGAGCGCCAGGATATTTGTCTGGAATGCAACATCGTCAATCGCCTTTATAACATCACCTACTTGATGGCTGGCATCGTTGATATCCATCACGGCTTTCATCATGTCATCCATCCGCTCGCTGCCCTTCACTGCATTCGTCATGATCCTGTTTGACAGCCCGGTTGCTTCCTTTGCCACATCAGAGCTTCGGTTTGTCTTTTCCCTGACATCGCTGATTGAGGCTGACAGCGATTCAATCGCCGTGGTTTGATCCGCTGAGCCGTTGGCGAGGGACTGGGCATCGTCGGATAGCTGCCTTGAAGCGCCGGATACCTGTTGGGACGCAGAGCATATATGCGAAATCGTGTCATTTAGGGCGTCTAGTGTTTTTTGGAGGGAAGCCTTTATCGGTGCAAACTCCCCAACATAATCAAGGTCAATGAGAAAGCTCATGTTCCCTTCAGACATTTGCCTCAGTTTTTGGGAAATGTCGCCAATATACTTTTTCAATTGGGAGGTTTGAAATAGAGCGAATAATGCATTTAGGATCTGCAATAACACAACAATGGAGATGAATACAAATGTCAACCTCTCGGCCCTCTCGGATACGGCAATCATATCGTCTACGGTTTTATGTGCGCGTTGATCAAGCATTTCAAGGAATTCGTCCTTTAGGGCACGTATCTGGGTGATTGTGGTGTGGTAGTAATCGCCGTAGACTGCTTCCAGTGCTTCATCCCGCCGGTGCTCTGCAGCCAATTCCATAGCTTCAACTTCCAGCGGAACCAGGTTGTTCGATAATGCGGACATGGCGTCTATCTTCGCTTGCTCATCACTTGTAATGCCAATTTCCTGCATACGCGCAACTCCGATGTCACGGTTTTTCGCAACGTCCAACTCGTGCATATAACCATCGTAGTGTATGCGGTTGCCCGTTGCCGCATAAGCGCGGACCTCATTGGTCAAAAGGGCTGATCCGTTCATGAATTTGTTCGCATTGAAGGCCAGATCAAACCTGTCTACGTTCAGCTTGTCGATATTAGCGTTTATTGAAACAACATTCATAAACGAGATGATAGTGGCAATAACCAGAAGTATGGATAGCGTGGTAAGGGCAACGGCAGTTGTAGATTTGTTAATTGATCCGTTCATATAATTATCCTCCGCTTCTTAATTTATACCAGAGAGCGAAAAGATTTGCGGGTTATTGCATAGGATTTTTGCCGCCATGCAAGGCGTAAAACGTAGTAACGCTTTGTGCCTTGCAAGTCGTGACAACGAAGCATGGCAGCAAAAAAGGCAAACAATAAGCGCAAATCTTTTCGCTCTCGGATATATTATAACCAGTTGACGACCATACTGCAAGCAACTCACAATCGTACGATTGTTGAGCAACACACAATCGCATGATCGTCGAAACGCCATGCAGGGCGTCAAAACGTTGTAATACTCTGAACTCGCAAGTTTTGACAGCTAAGCCAGATAGCAAAAAGGCAAGCAATAAACACAAATCTTTTCGCTCTCGGGTAAAGATTTCTGTAACAGTCTACCGTTCCCCTGCTATACCTTTGCTTTGTCTCTGCTTTTGCTTTGCCTTCTCTGCTTTGCCTTTACTTTGCCTTCTCTGCTTTGCTTTTGCTTTGCCTTTGCTTTGCCTTTGCTTTGTCTCTGCCTTCGCTTTGCCTTTGCTTAGCTTTTGCTATGCCATTGCTTTGTCTCTGCTTTTATCTCTGCTTTGCCTTTGCTTTGCCTTTGCTTTGCATTTGCTTTATCTATGCTTTATCTTTGTTTTCCTTCACAGTTATTTGCCTTCCTGGCCGCTTTTTCTCATCTTCATGCGCTGTTCATGTGAAAGGATGCGTTTGCGCAGGCGCAAACTTTTTGGAGTGACTTCCAATAGCTCGTCGTCAGCGAGGAATTCCAGTGCCTGCTCAATACTCATAACAATAGGCGGCGTCAGCCGCAATGCGTCGTCGCTTCCTGCGGCGCGGAAGTTTGTCAATTGTTTTTGCTTGCATACATTAACCGCCATATCGTCGCTTTTTGCGTTTTGCCCCACGATTTGCCCCGCATAGACCATAGTCCCCGGGCCAATAAATAGGGCACCGCGGTCCTGGGCAGAATGAAGGCCATACGCAACCGCCTCGCCGGACTCGAACGCGACAAGCGAACCGCAGCTCCGTAGCTCGACTCCGCCTTTGAGCGGAGCGTAGCCCTCATGCACTGAGGACATGACCCCTTCGCCATGCGTGTCTGTTAAAAACTCGCTTCGGTACCCGAACAGGCCCCGCGACGGCACTACAAACTCCAACCTCATACGGTTGCCAACGGGCGACATATGCACAAGCTCGCCTTTTCGGGTACCCATTTTCTCCATCACCACGCCAACCGACGCTTCCGGCACGTCACAAACCAGCCGTTCTTGCGGCTCGTGTGTTTCGCCGCCAATTTCCTTGTTCAGCACCCGGGGCGTGGACACCTGAAATTCATATCCCTCCCGGCGCATTGTCTCAATTAGGATTGACAAGTGCATTTCGCCGCGCCCTGCGACGTTAAAACTCTGAGTTGAGCCTGTGTCCGACACGCGCAACGAAACATCCCGCAACAATTCGTTGAACAGGCGGTCCCGCAGGTTTCGGCTGGTAACGAATTTGCCTTCGCGCCCAGCAAATGGGGAGTCGTTAACGGAAAACGTCATCTCTACCGTTGGCTCGGAAATGTTAGCAAAAGGAAGCGCCTCGGCGCATGACGGGTCGCAGACCGTATCGCCTATTTCTATGCCCTCCACACCTGAAAAGCAAACTATCTCGCCCGCTGCCGCGCTATCTATCGAAACGCGGCGCAGATCCTCAATTGCGTAGAGGTTGACAAGCTTTGCCCTATATGGCTCAGCACCGCTAGCCTGGTTGCAGATTAAGACATCTTCCCCGGCGTGGGCCGCCCCGCGCTCAATGCGGCCGATGCCGATCCGCCCGACAAACTCGTTGTAATCGATTGAGCTAACAAGAAGCTGAAAAGGGCCCTCAGAGATAACCTCCGGTTCAGGGACATGCCGGAGAATCGCGTCGAACAATGGTTCAAGGTCGCGTCCCTCGCCATCCGGCGTAAGCGATGCCGTCCCGTCCCGCCCGGAGCAATAGAGTATCGGCGAATCAATCTGCTCCCCTGTCGCGTCCAAATCCATAAGCAGTTCAAGCACCTCGTCGACTACCTCGTGAACGCGCGCGTCCTGCTTGTCCGTTTTATTGACGACAATTATAACCTTGTGTGAGAGCTCAAGCGCCCGTGCCAGCACAAAACGCGTCTGGGGCATTGGCCCCTCCGCCGCATCCACCAGCAACAGAACCCCGGAGACCATTTTTAAGATACGCTCAACCTCGCCTGAGAAATCGGCGTGCCCAGGCGTATCCACGATATTAATTTTTGTGTCTTTGTATCGAACCGCCGTGTTTTTTGCCAAAATAGTTATGCCCCGTTCACGTTCAATGTCCCCAGAGTCCATAACGCGCTCAGCCGCTCCCCGGCGTTCCCCAAAGGCTCCGGCTTGAGCCAGCATCTCGTCAATCAGCGTCGTCTTTCCGTGGTCAACATGGGCAATAATGGCGATATTCCTCAAATTCAAATCCAGCATTCTCCTTGACTTATTTATTTTATGGCACAGCACCGCAATGGCTTATTGGCTTATTGGCTTGTCAGCTTATCAGCTTATCGGCTTATCAGCTTATCGGCTTATCAGCTTATCGGCTTATCAGCTTTATTGGCTTATTGGCTTATTAGCCTATTTGATTATTGGTTTATTGGCTTATTGGGCGAATATTTCAGTCCAGGCACGGTCGTATTCCGCTGTGAAATCGCCAAGGTCTAGAAACACATCGCATTTTTCCAGCTCCTCTTCGGGGGGCCAGAAAACGGAATCGTTTTGCCACTCCTCGGGCATTATCTCATAGGCGCCCACGTTTGCGACGGAATAACCGATGTATTCCGCGTTTAGAGCGGCGATATCCGGTCGGCAAAGGTAGTTAATGAACATTTCCGCCTCTGTTTTATTTTTGGCGGTGTTGGGGACGACCATGGAGTCGAACCACAGGATGCCGCCCTCGTCTGGGATTACGTAGACTAAATCCTCGTTTTCCATGATTCCGATCATTGCGTCGCCATTGTATGCCGCCGCAAGGGCGCCCTCTTCTCCAATCATTTTGTCTCTGCCGTCGTCTGCCACATACGCCTGCACAAGGGGCTTTTGCAAGATAAGCTCCTCTTTGGCTTCTTCCAGGTTGCTCAGGTCATGCTCGTTTGCGGAGTACCCAAGCCTTTTTAGCGACACGGCGAATGATTCGCGCATTATATTAAACATAAAAATCTGTCCTTCGTACTTTTCGTCCCAGAGTATGTCCCAGCTATCTACTTCTTCGTCAACCATGGTTTCATTGTACAGTATTCCAAAAGTGCCCCACATGTATGGCACGCTGTATTCGTTATTGGGGTCGAAAGGCAAGTTTTCAAACCTTTCCCCTACGTTTTCAAATTCAGGGATGTTTGAAAAGTCTAGTTTTTGCAAATGCCCCTCCCGGATCAGCCTCTCTATCATATAATCAGAAGGGAACACCACGTCATAATTTGACGCCCCCCTTGTGATTTTGACATAAGCGTCTTCATTGTCGATATATGTTGAATATCTAACCCTTATGCCCGTCTCCTCAGTAAACGACTTCAATATGTCCGGGTCTATGTAGTCGCCCCAGTTGAACACGTTTATTGTTACCGCGCCAAGATTGCATGAGGAAAGCAGAATTGTGGCTGCCAGAAGGCAGCAGATAAGCGTAATCCTTTTCATGTTAATAAATACTCCTCCTTTGGATTGTGTTTTTTATTGTTGCTTGAATTATTGATGTCGCTTGTATTGGCTATATTTATTGGATTATCGATTTTGCTTGTATTGACCATATTGATTGAATTATTGATGTTGCTTGTATTGGCAATGCTTGTATTGTCAATGCTCGTATTGGCTATGCTCGTATTGGCAATACTTGTATTGGCTATGCTCGTATTGGCTATGCATGTATTGGTTATGTTGCTTGTATTGGCAATACTTGTATTGGCAATGTTGCTTGTATTAGATATAAAGTTTGTACTATTTCCTTGTCTAGTTCTTCTGCTTTTTTTTGAATCGCCTTTTGGGTTACCTGAATTATTTTTTCTGTTTTTCGAATCCCATGCGTTTATTGCGTATAACAAAAGAAGCACGACCACAAACATAATGGTTGATAATGCATTTATCTTCGGGCTGATGCCCAAGCGGGCCATAGAAAATATAAGGATAGAAAGGTTTGTGCTAGACCCTGCTGTGAAAAAGCTGACTACAACGTCGTCAATTGACAGTGTAAACGCGATCATCGCGCCAGTAATAATGCCGGGCTTTATTTGCGGCAACGTCGCTTTGACAAAGGCGGTCAAAGGGGGCGCCCCAAGGTCAAGGGCCGCTTCGTAAAGGCTTTCGTTAGACCGGCGTAGCCTTGGAAGCACGGACATTACGACACAGGGCACATTAAACGAAATATGCGCCAAAAGCAGAGTATAAAAACCCATTTGCCCAAACTGTAACGCATTCACGCAGTGGACGAAAAGAATCATGAGCGATATGCCCAAAACAATCTCGGGGCTTGATATTGATAGGTTTGTTAGGCTTTGAAGGACATTCTTTTTAATCCGCGTGCTTTTCCTCTGGCCACGCAGGCTGTGGAGGCCAACAGCCGCCGCAGTCCCGATAATAACGGCGAAAACCGACGAGAGGGCCGCAATGAGCAACGTGGTAGTCAGAGCACCCATAATTTGGTTGTCTTTAATAAGCTCCGCATACCATCTCAGGGTAAGGCCGCTCCAGGTCGATCGCGACTTCGACGCATTGAAGGAATACGCCATCAGCACGGCAATCGGCGAATACAGGAAAAACAGCATTAGCCCAATATACGCATACTTAATAGCCTGCTTGCCCCGTGTGCCCCTTTTCAATACAGCACACCCCCTTGGTCCTCTCCATCGGAATCCTTGTCAACGAGCGAAAAAATCCCCATAGACAAGAGTACGATAGCCATCATCACAACAGATAGAGCTGAAGCGAACCCCCAGTCGCCAACATTCAGGAATTGCCGCTCTATTATGTTGCCTATTAGGATAACCTTCCCGCCGCCCAAAAGGTTCGATATCACAAAGGTGGTAACCGCAGGCATGAAAACCATGGTCACTCCCGAAATGACGCCTGGCATACTTAGGGGGAATACAATCCTGAAGAAAATCTTACGCGGGCTTGCGCCTAAATCCTGCGCGGCTTCGATAATACGTGTGTCCATTTTCTTTAATACTGTGTATATTGGAAGGATCATAAAAGGGATAAAGTTGTAAACCATGCCGAGGATAACCGCTTGATCCGTATACAGGAGCGTACGTTTTTCAAGCCCAAAAAACTCAAGCAAGGTATTGATAAGCCCGTTGTTTTCGAGAATGGTAAGCCATGCGTATGTTCTTAACAAAAAATTCATCCACATGGGCACTAAAACTAAGAAGAGAATGAATGTGCGGGTGTCAAAGTCCTTCCCCGCCAGTATATACCCGATCGGGTAACCCAGGATAAAACACATAACTGTGCTTTGTACAGCGAGCCAAATTGACTTCCATACAACATTTAAATATATTGGCTCAAGAACGCGTTTATAATTGCTTAAAAGCCCCCCGTCCGCCGATTGCACGCTGTAATACACAATTAGCAACAGGGGTATGACGGTAAAGATAATAATCCAAACTGCGTAAGGATACACAAAAAATCGTCTTGTCAAGTCGGCGCCCTTTCTCTTTGCATTTCTTTATTACCGTTTTCAGGTTTGCTTTTCTTCATAACATGTATTGCATCAGGAACGATTTCAAGGCCAACGACGCTTCCGACAGGCGACATTTCAGTGCTCTGCACGTTCCACGTATAACAAAAACGCCCGTCATGCCCAATATGCCTGTTTTGCCTGTCTTGCCCAACATACCTATCTTGCCTATCATGACTGTCTTGCCCAACATACCTATCTTGCCTATCATGACTGTCTTGCCCAACATACCTATCTTGCCTGTCTTGCCTATCTTGCCTGTCTTGCCCGACATGACTGTCTTGCCTATCATGCCCATCATGCCCATCATGACAGTCTAGCCCGTCATGCGTACCTTCTATATTAATATGCGTTTCAATGTACATTGTGTAATGGCTTCCGGTGAAGGTGACGTTTTTAACCGTTGCCAGAACATGCCCCCCAGATTCGCTTGTTATTCGAACATCTTCGGGGCGGATGACCACGTCTACGGGTTCGCCGGGGGCAAAGCCACTGTCAAGGCATTCAAAGGTAATGCCCAAAAAATTCACATAATAATCTGATACCATATAGCCGTCTAGAATATTGCTCTGTCCAACAAAATTGGCTACAAAAACATTCTCAGGCTCGTTATAAACGTCTTCAGGCTTGCCAATCTGCTGAATCACACCTTGCTTCATTACTATAACAGTGTCCGACATTGCCAGGGCCTCGTCCTGATCGTGAGTGACGTGTATGAAAGTTATCCCAAGCTCCCTTTGCATGTTCTTCAGCTCAATGCGCATTTCTTCCCGCATTTTAAGGTCAAGTGCGCCAAACGGCTCATCCAACAGAAGGGCTTCCGGCTCGTTTGCAAGCGCACGCGCAATAGCGACGCGCTGTTGCTGCCCCCCCGACAGAGACGAAATCGATCGGTTTTCGAACCCGGGCAAGCCGACAAGCTCTAGCATGGCGGCGACCTTTTTCTTGATAACGCCCTTGTCAATCTTTTTCATGCTTGGGCCAAAACCAACGTTCTCCCCTACGTTCATATGGGAAAACAGCGCGTATTCTTGAAAAACCGTGTTTACGCGCCTTTTGTGCGGAGGCAAGCTCGACATATCGGCTCCCTCAAAAAACAATGTCCCTTCAGAAGGCGTCTCAAAGCCGCCAATAATCCGCAAGATTGTCGTTTTTCCACAGCCGCTCGGCCCAAGCAGGGTCACAAATTCGTTCTTCCTGATGTATAGATTAATGTTGCTAAGCACCATGACGCCACCGAAGCTCTTGTATATGCCTTTCATATCTATTAACCTTGCGTTTTGAAATGGAGCCGCCACTCGTCAGAACCCCCACATAATCATTTGTATTCAGTACTCAATAAAATACAACAAACATCCCCGTTTTGTCAATCAATAATCAATAATAATAATTTTTTGGAAATAATTTTTTCCTCTTCACAACAATGAACCCGGTGCCCCCACCCGTATAATATTAGAATATTTTCAGCCTCACAGAATGATTTGTTGGATATTGTAGATTACCTTACGACATTATCCTTAGACACTGAACTACGGTATTGTGACCTTATTATTTATTATTAATTAAATTGCAAATTACATTGCAAATAATTGTAAGCGTTTAGGTAAATGTTTACTCTAATATAAAACACACTCAATGATTTGAGAAGTGGTGGACTTCATGTGGAGAGAGAGTGTAGGATAGTATGGGTTTACAAGAATACGGGGTTGTGTTTATCGTTGTATCGTTCTTCTTTGGATATCGGAGATTTCGCCATCGGTAGTATTTATAGAATTAATTTCATTCGCGGCAATGTCTTCGTTAGCGTTACAGGGTATGATGAAGTTGAAATAGATGTTTTGGCTAGAGTAATAGACACACACATTTTAGAAATACTAAACGCAACATGACGCCATCGGCAGTATAACTAAAGAGACAGCAACGAAGGACGGGGCTATATTAAAGGCAATAAATTATTCGAAAACATTATCCTTACCAAACTTCTCACGTAGACGCTCAACGTCCGATTTTCGTGCATTCGCACAGTCTATTTCCTGCCGTATTACAAGAACAGATTCAAGGCAATCCTCATAGAATTCCCTTGTATATATTTCATAGTCAAACGGATATCGTGAGTCATTCAGATATTTTCGTATAAAAGCCAGTTTGGGAGCAAGTGTTTTTAGATCCACTTCATCCTTTATCAAATTACCCAAATTTATAATATCGTGGCTGTTCAGAAGTGGATTTGACGGTTCTTTACGTTCAACAAGTGATTTTAAAAACAGTTCACTCGACAAACATAACAATGTAACTGCCAATCTATACTTCTCAGAAGCAGCTAGTACTTCTGCTCCTTCAAGTTGCTCACATGCGTTAACGTAATAATCCACTTAGTCGTACCCCCTCATGAAGAATCGGTCTTATAATTGTATCGCCCTTAACTTCACGTTCAAACACCTCTTCTGGAAGGAAGACCACATCGCAGGCAATATTTGCATTCCAATTACGTATAGAGTAATCAATACGCCATTCGTCCTCTGGATGAAGTGCTTCTGCTACAACCAAAGCAACATCAATATCGGAGTGCTCCGATACACTCTGTCTAGCACAACTGCCAAACAAGATAATATCCTTTACTATAGGAAAATCACGAAGCTTGTCAATCATAATCATTATTGTTTCTTTATGTAATTCTGGCAGAGATAATTGATTTATATCAGTAATTGCTGTCAAAAGTGATGCGCTCCCTCCTATCATTATCAATAACACCGGATTATCTATTAGCTAGAAAAATCCTGAAATTATTGCATTATGGACACCATAATTAGAGCCTTCTTCTTACCCGGATGTATCAGTTGTTTTTGTTGTTTTTGCCTAGCTTATACAGTGATGATTTTGAATTAATATCTTGCAGTAGATCCGTTTAGTCAAATATACTCGTTTCATATGGAAGACAACGACTATTTTGAAACTTACCATTGTTAACAATAACACAAAGCTCCATTCCTATCAAGTTCTCTGCAATGATTTTTATGTTCATGACTCCGCAAAAGTAGCAGTCAAGGAACTCCTTCCCTCATCTCTGGCAATGTGTATGCCCGGCAATACGGCAATAACTGTCTATGGAGGTGAATCTTCAGTTCAATTCGAGATGGGCTTGTTAGGTTTGTTGATGAAGCCCAGAGATGGGCTAAGTTCAATGGTACGCTGGGTATTGTGGATATATACGGTAGCTTCGCGGAAAACAACACTGGCTAACTGGCTATATCGTTATGGAGTATCTTGAAGGGCAAGATATAAGAGCATCCTGAACTCAGCAACAACGCAGGGAACACAAGGGAATCGTCCCTCTGTGTTCCAAGAGAACGGTCCCCCTGTGCTACTGAACTTCGCTGCAACGCAGGAGAAACAAGAGCCGTCCCCCTGTGTTACCACAGACAACAACGATATCAACATGGTTAATGAGAAACTGCGGGGAAAGGCATCATGCTTCCCCCGCAGTTGTTTGGCTCATTCTCAAAGCAAAAGCTCCAAAACTACTTAACCTCAAACTCATATTTGAATGATTTTTTCATCCTCTAATTTTATCATACACCTTTTATGTCGTATTTTTTTGTTTGAACTTCTTAGTCCATTATTTAAGTATGGTTTGCGTCGACGCTATGTTCATGGTTGCCACCTCATCCATAAAGCCGGGCGTATGAAATTATCGCTATCAATACTAGCGTCGGCATTATTGGTTTGATTTTCTTCAAAGCCTAAATTGTCAATCCTAGTTACGGTGCCTGCATGTTTGC
>Ga0099364_10012948_pt1 | contig 11220 bp, 8 predicted proteins | sample TergutTh196P3_FD_73070 | JGI IMG/M metagenome (GOLD analysis project Ga0099364, IMG submission 73070) | Microcerotermes parvus P3 segment gut microbial communities from Pointe-Noire, Republic of the Congo - Th196 P3 | ecosystem: Host-associated > Arthropoda: Insects > Digestive system > Gut ... | reverse complement strand
CGTATAGGTTCAACAGGAGGAAATGGCCTCAAGAACTCTTTATGCGCTTACTACAAGCATGTGTATCTGCTAAATCCATTACATATAAACAGATTGTATATGGACTTGAGGTAGATTGATAATCACAAAAAATATTGAATTTTGCTGCTGTGTTAAATGCCGCTTGACTTTAAAGTTAAACAATTTCATAATCTTGTTGCAAGAAAACGAGGGATAATAAATTTAAAATTTCTAAATTAACGCTCTTGGAGAATCAAAAATGCAAAAATTTAGGATACTGCAATTTCCCGTAAGAAATACAGCCGGCGGTTCGACCCAGTACGCATTGAACAACTGGGAGTATATTGATAAAACGCGATTCCAATTTGATTTCGCCACTTTGGACGGCAAGCTTGATTTCGAGGAAAAACTAACCGCGCAAGATTGTAATGTACACTACATACCTTGCAGCGCGGAGAGCGACCTCGACCGCTTTATCGCCGGGTTTAACGCGATTCTTGACCTCGGATACGACGCCGTCCACCTGCATACAAATTACTGGAAAAGCTTTACGGTCGAGGAATTGGCTAAAGCTAAAAATATTCCCGTCATAATCGTTCATTCTCATTGTTCCGGACTCGGCGGGGCGGCGGCAAATGTCGACCGTGAAGAAGCGATCGCCCGGCACAACAGGCAAAAGGCAAAATTCGATCCCGCGCTGGCGACTCACTTTTGCGCTTGTTCCCGCCTTGCCGCCGATTGGTTGTTTGGGCCGCAAATACCGAGGGAGAAGATTCGGATACTGGCGAACGCGATAGATGTGGACAGATTTTCGTACAACCCTCATGCGCGAGAGCGTTGCAGGCATAAACTCGGCTTGGAAGACAGCTTTGTCGTGGGGCATGTTGGGCGTTTTGAATATCAGAAAAACCACGATTTTTTGATTGATGTGTTTGCGGAAGCAAGCAAGCAGATTCCAAACGCAAAGTTGATGCTGATTGGCATTGGAACGCTTTTTGACGAAGTAAAAGCCAAAGTTCGGCGGCTGGGCTTATCGGATAAAGCGATCTTTCTCGGTAAAAGATCCGACATGGCGGAGTTATATCATGCAATGGACCTGTTCGTATTGCCTTCCAGATTCGAGGGGTTGCCTATATCAATGGTTGAAGCCCAGTGTTCCGGGTTGAAGTGTTATGCCAGTGAGAATATTGCGGATGAACTAAAGATAGCAACTTACGCTCATTATCTTCCTCTCAGCAATGAGGTGTGGAGCAAAGAGATAATAGAGACCGCTCATAAAAGCTGCGAGCGCCGTGATCGTTCCGCTGAGGTCGCGGCGGCGGGATACTCGATCCATGAACAGATAAAAGTGTTGGAAAGAATTTATTCGGGGAAGGAATGATTAAAATTGTACAACAATCTAATTTTGGTTTATCCTCCAAGCCTAACGACGGATTATGCCGGCGACGTATCTCTGGCCTTGTTATATTTGGCTGGAGCGGCGCGTGATTCCGGTGTTTGCGATCATATAAGCATATTTGATTTTAATGTGCCTATTGGAGTTGGGAAAACAATTGAAAATTTGATAGATACTATAGACTCTCTATCAGAAGGAATAACAGTCGTCGGCATCAATTGTTTATTTTCCGCCCTGTTTCCATCGGTTCGCGAGATATCGACAAAAATAAAAGAGAAATTTCCAGGCGTTAAAATTGTTGTTGGCGGCATGCACCCGACATTGTTCGCAAAGGAAATAATAAATAATTGTCCGGATATTGACGCTGTGGCGATTGGAGAATCGGATGTCGACTTTCCGAAGTTATTGCGTCATTTCTATGAAAAAGAAAGCATCGAGGATCTGGAAGGGTTTTGTTTATGTGTCGACGGTAAAACGATTACTAAACCTAAAACACGTTATATACATGATTTAGACGCTTTGCCGCGTCCCGGATATGAATTCTATAATTTCGAGGATTACGCAATCGGCGCAACCCTTTGGAAGATTCCAGACGGAATAACGGTTAGTCCCGTTCGTCTGCCATTACTGACCAGCCGCAGTTGCCCGAATCGTTGTAATTTTTGCTCCATGCGGCTTGTTATGGGCGATAAATTCAGGGCAAGAAGCGCGGAAAATGCATTTGAAGAGATAAAATACTTATATGATTCATACGGCGTTAATCACTTCCAAATAATGGACGATAATCTTACAATAAACCGCGAGCGAATTATTGGAATTTGCGAAATGATTGTTGAAAGCGGGATGAAGGTTTATTTTGATGCACCGAACGGCCTTTTTCTTAAAACACTTGACGAAGAGCTGCTTCATTTAATGAGGCGCGCCGGTTTCATGTTTGCTAACTTGGCTGTGGAAAGCGGTTCGGATTATATTAGAAATAAAATAATGGTGAAGAATTTGTCGCGGGAACAAGTTATTGATGCGTTTAAGATGTGCCGTGCGGCCGGAATTAAGACACAAGCACTTTTTATCATTGGTATGCCGGAGGATACGGAAGAAACGTTAAAAGAAACGGCGGAACTGATTCAAAAAATTGACGCCGACGCAGTTTCCGTATTTACGGCGACGCCATTTCCAGGCACACGGTTATTCGAACAGTGTGTTCGCGATAAATTACTGATTGGTAGTTTTGGCGCCGATGAACTTTGGACAGGTGAAGAAGACAGAGAACACTATAAATATGATGATTTTGGAAAGATCGGTTACAATCTTTACCTAAATCTAGGACAACATTTTTTTATTAAACCATATAATCTTTCTATAGAAAAGCTTTCGAAAATTGCTTATGAAATTAAGCAAATTGCATCTGAAAAAACGAAAGAGGGCATCGGTCAGTAATGATTAAAGCATCGCCTTGATCAAAACCCGGAGGCGCATATATGTACGACTACTTAGAGAAGTTCAAGTGTTAAAGATTAACTGTAATAGGAGGAAGGACGATTGATGATACCGCTTGAGATTGATTGCGTAAGATCGCAATTTCAAGAAATAATACTCTCAAAAAGGTCCGTTCTGCTATTCGGCTTCGGCTTTATCGGCAGGCATGTCTTTCACGCACTGCGGCAAAACGGCGTTCCGATACAGGCAATTATAGACAATGACACGGAAAAACAGGGAATGAAATATGAGGGCGTACCCATTTTGCCCCCCCTGTCTTTCCTGGGGAGCGATGTCCCGGTTGTCATAGGTATTAAAGGCAATTACAGGCCGATTTTACAGGAATTGAACAGCCTGCGATTGGAGCATATAATCCCTCATTCATTCCCGTTGACGTTGGATCATACCATTCCTTTTTCATCCCCGTTGACTTGGGGATCTGACAGCCGTTCAAAACAGAGTTTCCTGAAGCTCGATATGATCCATTTCAGCAACGCCGCCAGGCAGTTGAAATTGAAAGAATCCGAAAGATTAACGCTGCGTAGCGTGGATTTGGTCGTTACGGAAAAATGTTCTCTCAGGTGCGCCGACTGCTCCAATCTGATGCAATATTTCGCGGCTCCGCGGCACGCGGATTTCGGCCAGGCGATCAAATCCCTTGACACGCTCATGGGCGCCGTAGATTTTGTTGAAGAATTGCGCTTATTGGGAGGCGAACCCTTTATCAATCCGGAATTGGACGGCTACGTAAAATATACGCTATCATATCGTAACGTGGGGGCAATCGTTTTATACACGAACGGCACGGTGATTCCAACCGAAACCCAGATGCGGGCGTTGAAGCATGAGAAGATATTCGTCGTTATCAGCGACTACGGTGACGCAAGCCGCAAAGCCGATGAAATGGCGAACGTATTATGGGAGCATGGCATTAGCGCAATTATGCAGCACATAGAAACATGGCAGGATTGCGCTTTGCTCAGGTGTTACGGACGTACGGCGGAGGAAAACAGGAAAATCTTCCAATCATGCTGTATGCGGAACACGCCGTCCGTTAAAGACGGCAAGCTGTTTCGGTGCCCATTTGCCTCAAATGTGGCCGCGCTCCGGGCTGTACCTCCCGAACTAAACCAGTACGTGGAACTTATAAATCCGATAGAATCTGCAAACCTGATTCAAGGTGTGAAAGGCTTAATGGGTTTAAGCGTTTTAAAAGTCTGCGATTACTGCGGAGGCCGTCCCAATAATGCCTTCACTATTCCAGCGGCAAGGCAGGCGCCGCACCCGTTGTCCTATACGCGTTTTGAGGAGGAACGCGCTTGTGGATAATATATGGCTGAGTATCATTATCCCGGTCTACAACCGGGAGGAAAAAATCCCGGCATTCTTGGACAGCATTCTATCCGCGTCATTCGATGTGCTTAGGAATATTGAAATTATCATTGTTGACGACGACTCCGCCGATGAAAGCTATAGCGTATGCGAAGCGTTTGCCCAAAAACATGATATTGTTTCCTGTATCCGTTTGGACGCTAATCAAGGCCCAGGAGCGGCCCGTAACCGCGGTATGGATGCCGCTCGGGGAAATTTTTTGTTCTTTCTGGACAGCGATGATTTGATTGCCACTGAGAATCTGGGAAAAACCATACAGTTGTTGAAAAACTGCCCTGATACCGACATATTTCTATTTCATGCTACGCTGGAGGGCGCCGGAAGTCCCCGCGTCAGAAAGCACAGCTCTGCTGCTGCCGTTGAAGGTTTTATACCTTTTGAAGAATTTATTTCCGGCGCTCCTGCCATTCCCATGACCTGGCAATGCGTGATAAAACGGGAATTTCTGATTACAAATAATCTTCGTTTTATTCATATTTATTATTGCGAGGACACCCCCTTTACAGCTTCCTCACTGTTTTACGCGAACATTCTTTACCTGGCTTCATATACTTTGTGCCGGCATATGCTCGGCGTCGCGGACTCACTTATATTCAATGCATTTTCAAACAAAAAAAGATTATTTGACGATTACGCTTGCGCGTTGAGCGCCTTTGAGCGTTTATATAGGGCCTCAAATGATTCCGGTTGGCACAATACTTTGTTAATTCAATTGTATGAAGTGTTGTTTTTTCTGATCGGCGCTCTTTCCCCAAGTGAACTGCAAGAACTGATCAGTGAAAGGAATTCGATACAAAAAGCGGATTTTTCTGAACTTTCCTATAATATTTACAGTCAATTAGGGCTGAAAAGAATGATTTCCACACTTCTTATTTCAATTTTGGATAAAATAGATGTTCTGTGCGACGGCGGCAACCGCGCTTTTTTCCTGTGTCCCGCCTGCCCGAGGAGTATCATGTTCTCTGAAACTTTATCTCAAGCCGGAGTCGGAATCGACGGTTTTCTGGATAACAGCCCGCGGGACGATAATCCCGCGGCGCGCTTGTGCAGGGATAACGGATATCAGGTCCTCCGCCCTGAAGATATTCTTGCGGAAAAGCCTGTCGTATTTATTATCTCCAACTCAAATGTGGTTCGGGAGTTGCGCGCTCAATTCAGCGCAATGGGTTTTTTAGAGGGGAAAGATTTTATCTCCTCTCTTTCCAGCGTGTTATGACTAAAAATCTAATTCTGGTTTATCCGCCCAAAATAAGCAGAGGGTTTAACTGCGACGTATCGTTAGCCCTGCTATATCTGGCCGGCGCGGCACGCGATTCCGGAGTTTGCGATAATATCAGCATATTTGATTTCAACGCTCCTTCCGGCGTGGGAAAAACACTTTGCGACTTGGTTGATATAATTAAATCTCGTGAGGGGACAACAGTTATCGGTATCAATTGCCTGTATTCGGCGCTGTTCCCGTCCGTTAGTGAGATCGCGGAAACATTGAAGAAAAAATTTCCCGAAATAAAGATCGTTATTGGCGGGATGCATCCTACATTATTTGCCGAGGAAATTATTGACAATTGTCAGGAGATTGACGCAGTGGCAATTGGAGAGTCAGACATCGATTTTCCAAAGTTGCTGCGTTATTTCTATGAAGGCGGAAACATTGACGATCTGGAAGGCTTCTGTTTGAGGATCGATGGCGAAACTGAAACCAGGCTAAGAACGAATTATATACGTGATTTAGACGCTTTGCCGCGTCCCGGATATGAGTTTTATAATTTTCAAGAGTACGCGGTGGATACTGGTAAATGGTGGAGTCCTGACGGAATAAAAATCAGTCCTTTCAAATTGCCGCTGCTGACAAGCCGCAGTTGCCCCAATCGGTGTAATTTTTGCGCAATGCGGCTTGTTATGGGTGATAGATTCAGAGAAAGAAGCGCTGAAAAAGTGTTTGAAGAAATCAAACATTTATACGATACGTTCGGCGTCAATTATTTTATTGTGGAAGACGACAATCTTACGTTTAACCGAAAGCGGATTGTCAAAATCTGTGAGATGATAATCGAAAGCGGGATAAAAGTTTATTTTGACGCTCAAGGCGGAATAAGCATAAAAACCCTGGATTCAGAGGTAATAGGGCTAATGAGGCGCGCGGGTTTCATTATGGTCTCGTTAGCTGCCGAAAGTGGTTCGGATTACATCAGAAATGAAATTATGGGGAAACACGTTGAGCGTGAAAAAATTATCAATGCGTTCAAGATGTGTTGTGCTGTCGGAATAAATGTGAATGCGGTCTTCATTATTGGGATGCCGGAAGAAACGGAGGGAACTCTTAAAGAAACGGCTGATTTGATTAGGGAAATTGACACTACAAGAATTGCCGTAAATGTAGCAAAGCCGTTGCCCGGTACCAAACTGTTTGAACAATGCGTTCGCGATAACCTGTTGGTTGGCGGGTTTAATGCCGATACGTTATGGACGGGGGAAGCAGAGCTTAATAACATGAAGAAAGATGAATGGTATATGAAACATCTGTTAAATCACTCATCCCGGCAATTTTGGATAAAACCATATAACCTTTCCATAGAAAGACTAATGGAAATTGACGTGGAATTGCAGCATATAGCGTATGAAAAAACAAAATTGTGGGTTGAGCATATGCGAAAGAACAACATTTCATGTGAATGAAATAAGCAAATCCGGAGGTATAGGGGGGCAGGGATTTTACGTCTATGTGTTCTTTATCAGTGCGATATCTAAAACAGCTTCATAAAATCCGTCATCTATATGATGAGGTCCGTTTATTTTTAAAAGAGTTTTGAAATAATCGTCCGGAACACCAAAAAAATCGTTCATACTCGATATGGATTTTAAATTTCCTCTTCCAACAGCGACCTCAAATTCATGATAACTTACTCCTCTTCCCCATCTGGCAAAGCTTAATATATCATCTGCGCTGTTCTTATCAAATCCTTGATTGAAACGGTTTCTCGATGTAAATTTTGCATAATCCATAGCTAATTCATCCGGCAGCCAATGAAAAAAAGGTTCCAGGCTCGTATGTCCGTCTGTATGCCATAACCTGTTTGGCGTTTCAATTATAATTATATACTGACTATCATCAAGCATTTCATAAGCAGCTTTGATTGTTTGTATTCGCTCGGTATAAGTCATATGCTCCATTGATGCCGAATAAATAATAAAATCAAAACCGCCGTGAAACCTCGTTTTGATATCGACAGCGCTTAATTTCACAATTTCGGCGCTCAATCCATAAATCGATAAACGCTTCCCGGTTATCTTCATTGCCTGTTCATCGAGGTCTATCGCAGTAACACGCGCCCCCTGTTCGCAAAGAGGAACGGTAAGCGCGCCGGTACCGCAGCCTATCTCTAAGATTTTAGAATTTTTTATGGGGCGTATGCTTTCAAGCCATGGAATCGTCCGCTTTCGAAAGTAATCAAGTCTCCTATATAAATGATCGAGAAAATCATTTTTACCTTCTTCCGTACTCATATATTCTTCATTGCTGAATCTCGTTTCAAGCAAAAACTCTTTCAGAGTATCTTCGAGTTTATTGTCCAATTGAAGAAAATTTTTCTCCACTGCGGAAATATAGTATTCACAGTTTCCTCTCTTTTCTTTGTCAGGGAGTCTGTCAATTATAAGTTTTTCAATACATCCGTCATAAAAATCAGAATCGTCAAATATGCCTTGCGAGATCAATTCGTTTTTTACTTCCAACGAATTACGGGAACCTATTGATATAAATATCGTAAATTCGCCTTTTTTATATTGAGCTTTCACTTCATCTATATTTTTTACAACGACGCTCGAAATGTACATACCTTTTTTTAAAGGATCGGCATCGCACAGACACATGACCGGTATCTTAAAGAAATTCATTTTCTCGACAATTCTTTTACCGATCTTGCCGGCGCCGTAAAGGATCAATTTTTTTTCCGTCATTTTCCCCGCTCCTCATTACTTCCGAAGTTAGTAATTTGCCTTGTTTTTATATCTTATCAAATTTAAACATAGAATATCATGTTTGGAACGTAGTTCTATGCTACCTTTTCGGAGTAACTGACGACAGCAATTTCCGTAATAGCAGTGGCGGTAACAACTTCCACAATTTTTTTTCAAGCTGTTTAGCTACTGTGCCACTGTACCATATTTCGCCGCATTGAGAACAGACCTTTGCGGGAACACTTTTTACGATAACGATGCAGTTGTCAAGGTCAACGGTATGCGTAGCTTGCCGGTCTTCCATATCGCCTGTTACTGTCCAGCGGGGAGAATGCATGAAAATCAGGCGTTTTGCCCCTTAGTATTAGTCGCCCAGGGCAAAACCTTGCCTCACACCCCAAAAAAGACCTCACCAGAAGCCCCCAGGCGCACGACTTTGGCGAAGGGCATAATTTATACCACCTTCAAAAAAAATTAAAAGTCAGAGTAATTTTATGCCCCCGGTCAAAAGGAAATTAAAGAAAATCGTTGCCGCGTCGGGGCGCGATGATATCATAAAAAAGTCCCGTGAAAACACTGTTGTTAAACCGGCGAAAGTTCACTTTTCAGGAAACCGTGGGACCTTAAACAGTATGTTTTGTAGATTATTCTATCAAATGATCCTCCGCCACTTGCTTTATCTGATTTCTATCAGTAATATTATGAGAATAAAGCAGATGCTTTTGACGGACGTCATTTTGTGAGGATTTCAAATGCAGAAAAAACTACCTGTCGGGATTCAGAATTTTAGGGAAATTATAGAGGAAGGCCATGTATATGTGGATAAAACGCAATATATATATGACCTCATCAGCGGTGCAAAGTATTATTTCCTGTCCCGCCCCAGGCGGTTCGGGAAATCCCTGTTGCTAGACACCATAGGGGAGGTTTTTAAGGGTAGCAAAGAGCTTTTCAAAGGGCTTTTTATATATGACTCGGATTACGATTTTAAAGAGTATCCCGTGATAAGACTTGACATGAGTAATATACCGAACGATACGCCGGAAATATTTAAAAGTTCCATTTTAGACGATCTGAAAACACCCATTGAAGAAGAAGGGTTCAGCATAGCTAACGATAACCCTGCATATGTATTTAAACACCTGATAAGAAACTTGCATAAAAAGTATAGCCAAAGAGTAGTTGTATTAATAGACGAATACGACAAGCCGATACTTGACCATATCACAGACAATGAAACTGCTGAAGCCAACAGAAGAATAATCAGGGGTTTTTACGGCGTGCTCAAATCCATGGATCCTCATCTCAGATTTATTTTTGTCACGGGAGTATCCAAGTTTACCAAAACGTCGTTATTCTCCGAACTCAACAACCTGACGGACATAACTTTGACGGAAAGCTACGCCAACATTTGTGGCATTGATGTGGAAGACCTGGGCAGTCATTTCGGCGAACATATAAAAAGTTTATCGGCTTTGGAAAATTTCAAGGACCTTAGCGACATACACGGCGAAATACTCAGATGGTACGACGGTTATTCCTGGGACGGCAAAACCAGGCTGCTCAATCCCTTCGGCCTGCTCAGTTTCTTTATGCAGAAAAGGTTCTCGAGCTTTTGGTATTCCAGCGGTTCGCCCAAGTTTTTGCTGGACTTGATAAAGGAAAATCCGGAATCCTTTACGGCGCTTAAAAACCTTGAGGTCGCTGAAGCAGGCCTTGATATTTTTGAAATTCAGCGGATGGAAATAGAGCCTCTGTTGTTTCAAACAGGTTACCTCACGATAAAAGAAATAAAGTTTACGGGGGGCATACCTGTTTACGTTCTCGATATGCCCAACTTTGAAGTCAGAGAAGCCTTCAACCTGCACTTGATAGCGGAATTTACGGACAAAGGCAGAATGTTCGCGGAAACTTCCCACAGGCGGATAAGCGAATCCCTCAAAACGGGGGATCTCCTCACAATGCGCGATATACTACGGAGCCTTTTCGCGTCGATCCCCTACAGCCTCCACATAGACATGGAGGCCTATTACCACTCGATATTTTACGCCGTAATGAGCATATTGGGCTTTGACATGGACGCGGAAGTATCGGTTTCAAAGGGCAGGGTTGATGCCGTGCTTGAACTTGAGGACAAAGTATATGTACTGGAATTCAAATATAAAGACGTAAAACCGGACACAAGCCCAATAGAAAAGCAAGAACTATTTGAGAAGGCTTTGGAAGAAGGTATGGAGCAAATCAAAGACAGGGGCTATCATAAAAAATACGAAGGAAGCGGCAAAGCCGTATATCTTTCGGCCTTCGCTTTCCTCGGCAGGGACGATGTCGAAGTGAAGACGGAAATACAGTAAGTTACATTATCGCCGAATCAAACGGGCGAACGCAGTTCGCCCCTACAATATCACGCGGATACATTGTGTAGGGGCGAACTGTGTTCGCCCGTCCGGTTCTCAATAATTCGCGGCTTTGACGTGGCCGTGTTACGAAATATGAACCGTATTGACCGTATCCGCGCGATTCGAAAGATGATAAACTATAGGTGTTGGGAGGATTTCAAATGCTGAAAAAGCTGCCTGTAGGGATTCAGAGTTTTGAAAAAATCATAGAAGGCGATTACGTTTATGTGGATAAGACGCATTTTATTTATAAACTCATAAACGACGCAAGCTACTATTTCCTGTCCCGCCCCAGGCGGTTCGGGAAGTCTCTGCTGCTTGACACCATAGGGGAGGTTTTTAAGGGCAGCAAAGAGCTTTTCAAAGGGCTTTTCATATATGACTCGGATTACGATTTTAAAGAGTATCCCGTGATAAGGCTTGACATGAGCAATATACCGAACGATACGCCGGAAATATTTAAAAGTTCTTTGTCGCAAGAACTGACCGTCCGCATGACGAAAGAGGGAATCGGCATAAACGGAGGCGAACCGGGAAGCTTGTTTAAACTCATGATAGAAAACCTGCATGAGAAATACAGCCAAAGAGTCGTGGTATTGA
>Ga0099364_10012947_pt1 | contig 11221 bp, 2 predicted proteins | sample TergutTh196P3_FD_73070 | JGI IMG/M metagenome (GOLD analysis project Ga0099364, IMG submission 73070) | Microcerotermes parvus P3 segment gut microbial communities from Pointe-Noire, Republic of the Congo - Th196 P3 | ecosystem: Host-associated > Arthropoda: Insects > Digestive system > Gut ... | reverse complement strand
TTGTAAGCGGAATTTGTTCATTATGGACTTGAAGAAGCGAATGAAGTCGTCGATTGGACAAGAAAATATTATGTAAATTGTTAAATATAAATGATGAATTTAAAGAGGGTTTTAGGTGTATTACTGGCTTTCACGGCCGGGTGGCATCTGGTGGTTGCCGATGAAGGCATGTGGATTGTCAACGAGATGAATGACAGGACACTGGCGCGAATGGAAGCATTGGGCTTTACGCCCGGTTATCAGTTTATTTATAATAGCGACGCGCCCGGTCTGGCAAACGCCGTCGTCATTTTCGGCGGCGGATGTACGGGTATTACCGTTTCGGAAGAAGGGCTTGTCTTCACGAATCACCATTGCGGTTACGGGTCGATTCAGAAATTGAGCAGCGTCGAAAATGATTACCTTAAAAATGGATTTGTAGCACACGATAGTGCAGGCGAATTGCCGGTTGAAGGACTCAATGTCCGCTACCTGAAAGAGACGGTTGATATAACGGACAGTATCATACCCCGGATTTCACATATCGACGATGAGTATAGACGTATCATGGCGGCCGATTCAATTGGCGAGATACTGCGAAAAGCGGCAGGACAAGATCAATTTACCGATGTGGCGGTCGTTCCTTTTTACAGCCGTAACAAATATTATCTGATCGTCTATCATGTATTTCGCGATGTGCGTCTTGTTTTTGCGCCACCCACCTCAATCGGCAAGTTCGGCGGTGATACGGACAACTGGATGTGGCCGCGTCATACCTGTGATTTTTCCGTATTTCGCGTGTATGCGGATGCCGGTAACAATCCGGCCGAATACAGCGAAAACAATCGTCCTTACCGGCCTGCATTTGTTGCAGAGATATCCTTACAGGGCTATCAGGATAAGGATTTTGCAATGACAATCGGTTTTCCGGGAAGTACCGACAGGTACCTGTCGTCATGGGGCGTACAGCAACGGATCAAAAGCATCAACGAGCCCCGCATCGAAGTACGCGGTATCAAGCAGGCGATCTGGAGGGAAGCCATGCTGGCCGACGATGCCATACGAATCAAATATGCTTCCAAATATGCAGGCAGCTCCAATTACTGGAAAAATTCGATCGGCATGAACCGGGGCCTCGCCAACCTTCGCGTCCCTGAACGAAAACAGACGGAAGAAGCCGTATTCGACCGATGGGCGCAATCGGACGGCAACAAAGCCGTTTACGGACAGGTGTTGGACCTCCTGAAAGAAGGATATACATCCGTTGATGAAGACAGGAAATACCTGACCTACCTGAGCGAAGCCTTTGTAAACGGAACGGAGATACTCAACCTGGCGAACATATTCGGACAGGCAGGTAACAAAGACTTGTCCATTATCGACATTGAAGAGATACTCCGTGAAAGGATTCGACCGTTTATGAAGGATTATGAACCCGGTATGGATCAAAAAGTACTTGCCGCCATGCTGCAAATCATCAAAGAACGGGTTCCGCAAAAATACCTGACCGATATTTATTCCGGTATCGATAAAAAATACAAAGGCGACTATGAGCGGTATGCTGCCGATCTGTTTTCAAAAACTGCCCTCCTCTCGGAAAGTAAGATGGTCGAACTGCTTAAAGATAAAAAGAAATATGATCGCTATGTAAAAAAAGACCCGGCTGCCGGCCTGTTATCATCCGTGATGATGACCCTGTTGGAGATACGACAGCAAGTGGCCAGCGCCGAATACAATATCACCAAAGGCAAACGCCTGTTTTTTGCAGGATTACAGCAAATGTATCCCGACAGCGTCTTTTATTCGGACGCCAACTTCACCATGCGGTTAAGTATCGGTTCGATAGGCGGTTATCGCCCTTTTGATGCGGTCCGGTATGATTATTTTACGACCGACCAGGGATTGTTGGAAAAAGAAGATGCCGCGAGCCATGAGTTTTACCTGCAGCCGGAGATCATTGACCTGGCGCGAAAAAGTGATTTCGGGATGTATGCCAATGAAAACGGAGACCTCCAGCTGTGTTTCCTGTCGAACAACGACATCACCGGAGGCAATTCGGGAAGCCCCGTTTTCGACAAAAACGGACGGGTCATCGGCCTTGCTTTCGACGGCAACTGGGAAGCAATGAGCGGAGATATCGCTTTTGAACCCGACTTGCAACGCACCATCAGCGTCGATGTCCGCTACATCTTATGGATGATCGACAAATGGGGCCGTTGCCCCCGCATCCTGAATGAATTGAAAATTGAAAATTGAAAGTTGAAAATTATTGTTCATTGTTCAACTTTCCCGTCATTGCGAGGCACGAAGCAATCTGAATAATTGCTAATAGATTGCTTCGTTCCTCGCAATGACGGCATACACAAATATAGTCAACTTAATGCATAACAATTCCATAATTCATAATTCATAATTCATAATTCATAATTAATCATTAATCATTAATCATTAATCATTAAAATCGTGTTTTTTTCAATTATAGTACCTGTTTATAACCGGCCGGAAGAGGTTAATGAGTTGCTCGCAAGTCTGTCGGTGCAGACATTCACCGGGTTCGAACTTGTGCTGGTGGAAGACGGATCGACGAAACCTTGCGATGCCGAAGTGGAGAAATTTCGCGAGCGGTTCGCCATCAATTATATTGTTAAAGATAATTCGGGGCGTAGCGATTCGCGTAACGTTGGCATGAAAAACGCCAGAGGCGATTATTTTATCTTTTTTGATTCCGACTGTATCATTCCGCCACACTATCTTGAAGTCGTAAACGACAACCTGCAAGATGATTATACCGATTGTTTCGGCGGGCCTGACAGGGAACATCCGTCATTCAACGCCATGCAAAAGGCGATTAATTATGCGATGACGTCGTTCTGGACGACCGGCGGGATTCGCGGCGGAAAGGTAAACATGGAGAAATTCAAACCGCGTACGTTTAACATGGGGTTCTCGCGCGAAGTGTATGAGCGGGTAGGAGGGTTCAAGGATATGTACGGCGAAGACATCGATCTGAGTATCCGGATCGGCCGCGCCGGATTCAAAACAAAACTGTTGCACGATGCTTATGTTTACCACAAACGACGGGTAAGCCTGAAAAAATTCTACCGGCAGGTACATATTTTCGGACAGGCGCGCATTAACCTGTACAAACTCTATCCCGATTCGCTTAAGCCGGTGCATACCCTGCCCGCTTTATTTGTCACGGGAGGGATTGTCATCCTGCTGCTTTCCGTATTGGTTTCGCCCTGGCTGCTCGGTTTTCCCGCTTTTTACATAGCGCTTTTGTTCGTCGATGCGCTTTTCAAAACAAAAAATATTCAAATAGCCGGCCTTTCTCTTATCACTTCCTTTATCCAGCTTACCGGGTACGGCCTCGGTTTTATCAAGGCATTTGTTCAAAAAATCATCTTCCGCAAAGGATTGGAAGACCTGGAAACTATCAAAAAAGTATATAAATAATTTTTTTTTGAAAAAAAATGTGCCTAATTAAAAAAAAATATCTATTTTTGCATTCTTGAAAACGATGTTAGAGAAGCAAAGTGAGCTTCGACGCTTGTTTTTTTATAATGTATAGATTATAAAATTTTTTAATTATTAACAGACATGAAAAGCAAATGTAGATTACTTGTCATTTTACTGACGGCTTTGTTTTCGGGAAATAAAGCCATGGCACAAGTGAGTGAAAGAGGGATACCCGCCAGTTTTGCGTTCAGTAACACGATTGAATTACGATCGGCAGAAGAACCTTTCACTACCCCGATACTGTTTAATGTAGAAGAATTGAAGGCGGAAGACAAAATCGCAGAGGAAAACAATACCCCTTTACGTACGGCTGTCATCATTCCGGTTGATTTGGATGCCAAAAACGACGGCGAATGGACGACCTTACCTGACGGGCAGCAAATATGGAGGCTGACCATCCAAGCGTCCGATGCGATTGCCATCATGCTTTATTATGATGAATTTGTGATCCCCGAAGGAGGTAAATTGTTTATTTACAATGAAGACCAGTCGCACATTATCGGCGCTTATACCAGCAGGACGAACCCGACCGACGGCGCTTTTGCAACCGAGTTTGTGGCGGGCGACAGGATTACGCTGGAATACAATGCGCCTTTTGTGTCCCCCGTTTCATCAACTGGAGACATACCGGTTATTTACAGGTATCCGGCGCCAAAAATCAAGATTTCGGGCATCGGTTACGGGTATAATTACCTGAGGATAAGCCGAAATCAAAGCATACTTAAAATCGGAGAATCGGACGCCTGTCAAGTAAACATCAACTGCCCGGAAGGCGACGACTGGCAAGACCAGAAAAAGGGAGTAGCCAAAACGGTAACGCCTATTGGCACCGGTTCCTATTTATGCACTGGGACGCTTATCAACAATACCGCGCAAGACATGACGCCGTTTTTTCTGACGGCAAGCCATTGTATTTGGGATGGAACTACAACAATTAGCGCTTCAGGTATGAATCAAATCGTGTACTATTTCCATTACGAAAGTCCGACTTGCGTTACTGATTTGCCGTTAGCGCAGCGAACGTTAGTAGGCGCGCAATTGTTGGTTGATCTCAGGATTTCCGGAAGTTCCGACGGCGTTTTGTACCGGTTAAACTCATCCATACCACTTGATTGGGACCTGTATTTTAATGGATGGGATCGCAGCAACACACCGGCAACCAGCGGCGTAGGTATTCATCATCCTGCAGGGGATATAAAGAAAATTTCCACATTTACAGGACCTGTTACCAGCGCTACATGGAGCGGAAGCGGCGCTGTTGGCGCTACTAATGCACACTGGCGTTTCGTTTTTACTGCAACTGTAAGCGGTCATGGCGTAACCGAAGGCGGTTCTTCAGGCTCCCCGATGTTTAATCAGAACGGCTTGGTCGCAGGCACATTATCAGGCGGAAATTCGGCTTGCGACTATCTGAATGGTACCAATATGTATGGCAAATTTTGGTATCACTGGGACCATGTTACTTCGACCAATCCAAGAATAACGGATGTAACCAAAACGATGGGCGATTATCTCGATCCTTTAGGTACAGGCCAGACGACATTGAACGGTACATATACCGTCAACAACCTGCCTACCGCGTATTTTACGTCGAGCAGCACAAATATTTACGCGATTGAATCCATCGAGTATACCGACTTTTCCGTGGAGGCTACTTCCTGGCAATGGACATTCCAGGGGGGGACGCCTGCAACCTTCACTGGGCAGACGCCGCCGCCGATCAGGTATAATTCAGCCGGCAGTTATACTACTACCCTGGAAATTAACGGCGGAGCAGGACCACAGGAGACGATGACCGAAAACATAACGGTTACGATAAAAGGTACGCCTGTACCGCCCGTTGCCGATTTTATGGTTCCTGATATGTTATATAGCGAAGGATTTGATGAAGTGTCTACCTGGCCATCGGATTGGACTGTTGACAACAAGCCCGGACATGTAAGCCCCAATTCATGGGTAAGAGGAAACTTTACTCAAAATTTCAACGCCATTGATCCTACCAGTACAGTCTCTGCTTGTATTAACTGGAATGCTGCAATGGCCAATACATGGTTGATAACCAACCAAAGTTTCCCGATAGGTCAGGGATCGTCTATTGAATTTTATGCCCTGTATGACGGAGTTTATCTGGACAACACACAAATGAATTTCTTAGTTTCCGGCGACGGCGGAACGACCTGGACGCCACTGTGGACAACAGGCAATACACAAGCCAACTTCAGCCACAGGTGGGAAAGGAATGTCATCGACTTGGCGGCTTATGATGGCCAGAGTCTGATGTTTGCATGGCAATATGTTGGCGCAAATGGATACTACATGGCCATTGACGGGATAAAACTTTTTGGTCCGGTAACCAATGTAACGATCAATGTGGGCGATTACCTTACCCCGATAGATATGTCAACCGGACCGCCTGTCCTGTGGGATTGGACTTTCAACGGAGCGACGCCTGTCAATGAAACCGGCGAAGCGCCCCGCGTCCAATACATGACAGCCGGCGTTTATGATATCTCCCTGACGGTGGAAAACACCATGGGCACAGATTCAAAGACACTTACCAATGCTGTGACGGTAGTTGATCAAACGCCCGTTACTGCCTTTAGGGCGGAAGCGCCGGGTTATACGATGCAGGAAAACTACGGACCTTATATGATTCCGGGCAACGCAGTGAACTTTTTCGATGTAACGGAAAACTATCCGTTATCCTGGAATTGGACTTTCAACGGAGGTTTGCCGGCAAGTTCAACCATACAGGATCCGTCGGGCATAACCTACGACGCTTCCGGACTTTATGATGTTACACTTATCACAGATAATACCGCAGGACCTCAAACAAAAACCGAAACCGGATATGTCAAGGTAGGGTACGACAGTGCTACACGCATCTGGAATATGTCGTACGGAGAACCTGTTACAAGTTATAGTTCGGGCTCTGCAGCTGCATTTGGCTCTAATGCTAACAGTATAACCATGTTCTCGGAGCGTTTTGAAGCGCCCCTGTCGGCAGGTTATGTTTCGGCAGTGGATATAAAATGTTATAAGACGGCTAATTCAGACGGAAACATGACCGTCGCACTGTTTACCGACAACAACGGCTTCCCCGGAACCCAATTTACTACCGTTGATGTATCTATCAACGGAGATATCCCCACTGCGACAAGCGTCGCCGGCGCTCAATATGTAACGGCTACTTTCCTCACGCCTGTATTAGTGTCGGGTCCCTTCCACATTCGAATCAGCGGTCTTAATTCGACCAATTCGGGAACAACGGGCAGGTATGTCTATATCGCATCCTGCGCAGGTCGGGGCGATATGGCTAAAAATACCGCTAATGTTTATTATAGCGGTTCCTGGCGAACAGTTAACAGCGTCTTCGGACTGAATTTGTCCTTGGATATTGTGCCCTATTTCGCCTACTCATCCAACTCGGTCGTTGACTTTGAAGCCGGACCTGCTTATACTTTAAAAAGCAACAATAACCTGTATATTCCTACCAATGGAACGTTAAACTTCACCGACCTCACGGCAGGCATACCTCCCGACGTATGGAACTGGACCTTCACCGGCGGAACGCCAGCCACATCCACCCAGCAAAACCCGCAGATAGTGTACGGTACGGCGGGTGATTATGATGTGACGCTTGATGTTACAAACCCCGAAGGCGGTTCGGGCACGCTTACGAAAACAAACCTCGTGAGAGCAGCGCTTGATACATATAATTATATCTGGAACCTGCCTCGAGGAGAAACGGGAACAAGTACTTTTACATGGGCGACCGGCCAATATGTTTCCGGACATAACTCGTATGGCATAACGGCTTTTGCCGAACGTTTTGAAGCGCCGGTACAAGGAGGAAAAATAACAGGCGCTCAAATACAGTTTAATCGCATATCCGCCACGCTTTCCGGCGCTATTACTGTCAGCGTTTATACTGATGCAGGCGGATTCCCCGGAACCGAACTTACTTCTGTTGATTTACCGGCCACTACGGCTAATTTCCCAGCCAATGGTACAGGTGCAGGCAATATGAAAACATTCAACTTCCCCACACCCGCTTTAGTTAGCGGCCCTTACTTTATCGTAGTGAGCGGTTATTCCGGAGCTGCAACGGGTGGCGTCCGTAATGTATCTGTTTGTTCGTCTGATATACGGGGGGACGGAATAAATACATTCTTTTTCTTAGAACTGGGAACATGGGTTGATTTGGAAGATGATAGCAATATTTGCCTGTCGCTCAACGTTGCTCCAAACTTTGCCTATACGAATGACATCGAAGCGGGTTTCGAAGCCGAATATAAAGGATATATCCGTGAAGCAAACTACGGACGGTTTATCCCGACCGATGTTACACTTGATTTCTTCGACCGCACTGCCGGAACGCCTGTGGAATGGAACTGGACATTCCCGGGTGGGACGCCGGGCGCATCGACCGATGTGAATCCGTTACAGATAAGTTATAACACAGCCGGCAACCATGTAGTGAGATTAGATGTGAAAAACGCTGCTGGGGCAACCGATTATGTGGAAACCTTCAATTATGTGAGAGCAGGTTACGATGTTGACGACCGGATATGGAACATGACGCCCGGCGAGTTAGGCGACCAGTTACATGCATTCGGATCAGTCTATGTTACCGGGACAAATACGTTTGGAGACATTGCCTACGCTGAACGCTTCGATGCCCCGTTAGTATCAGGTTATATGTACGGCGTTGACCTCATGCTTGAATCATTTGGCGTTTCGGGTACGCTCGAAGTATCTATCCGAAAAGACGAAAACGGTATGCCCGGACAGATTTTGACAAGCGAAATTTTAGATGTAAGCACTATAGTTTCAGGCGATTACACGCGGGTGATGTTTACAAACGATGCTTATACCGATGGCGCTTTCTTTGTGGTAGTAAGCGGCTTCGATGCTTTTACTGCCGGTAACGAGGTAGTCATTTATTCATCGAATGTATTACCGGCAAGCGCTAAAAATACGGCTTATGTTTATGATGCGGGGAATGATTGGTGGGGTGTGTTGGAGGCATATGGAATGAACAATTCCCTGTCATTGAATATAGCGCCACTCTTTACCTATCATATACCGACATTCTCGGTCGACGGCGTCTCGTCACGCTTCCTGCCGGGCGACCTGTCTGTTACGCGGAAAAATGTCGACGCAGTGGAGGATACGGTGAGTGTTATATCAAGCGTACCATGGACGGCTACCACCACAGCAAGCTGGGTGACTATCACTAACGGCTCCGCATCGGGTAATGCTGAGTTCGAGTTCTCTGTCGCCAACAATACAACGCCTTACCCGCGGTTAGCGAAAATTATTGTAGCTCCTGTGGGTCTTGACATGCTGATGCAAGTGATAACCATTCGTCAGGCAAGTACATATCCTGCTGGGCTTACTGCCGCTTTCGATTCAAATGGCGACGTAGAACTCGACTGGACGGCGATGCCTTTGAGCGCTCCTGCGCCTGTTAAGCCGACCCCCTTTGAGGTGTCGTTAAGGTCTTCTCCTGTTAAAAGGGAAGTCTCCGGCGACCTCTTGTCGGCAGGATTAGCTATCAACGCTTCGCGATTGACAAGCCTGCATGCAATGAATTCAAATTTGAGAACCGAAAGGTCGATAATGCTCGAAGGCGAAACGGAAGCCATAACGCCTCCGGTTGGAAAAGTCGTCAACGAAATGGATTCTCCGCCTCCAAAAGCAAAGAGTTCGTTAAAGGCTGCGCCCGCTGAAACCGTTATTCGCTGGGATGATGGTACGAATGCTAACTCAATAGGAATTAGTAGCGGCCAAAATTACAAATTGGAAGCGGCGACACTTTTCACAGCAGCCGATATGGCAACCCAACTCTTACCTTCCGGAATAAGCAAGATAAAGGAAGTGGAAGTTTATATAAACGACTTGCCGATAGATGGAATTACATTGAAAATCAGCCAGGGAAGTATTGTCTATCGACAGGAAGTACCCAATAGTCAATTGATGTCTTACTCGTTTAATACAATCATATTGAACGAACCCTTTGTGCTTGACGGTGTTTCGGATACCTATATCGGTTATGAATTTTATGTCAATGGCGGTATGTACGTAGCCGGAATTGATGCCGGGCCGGCAATAGCAGGTAAAGGCGACTTGATTTCCGAAGAAGACGGACCTTACTTCACATTATCTTCCGCCGGTCTCTCTGCTAACTGGAATATTGCAGCTAAAATCGAAACAGGCAAGGTGGATAATTATGTACTCTATCGCGATGGCGTCGAACTCACGCGGACAATCCTTCCGACCGCCACACCGTCTTACTTGGATACCGACAACCTCTCGTTTGGCAACCATTGCTATTGCATAGCAGCCCTATTCGAAGACCTGGAATCGACCCCGTCGCCCGATGTCTGTGTGTTCCAGCTTTCGCCCGAGAACAATCTGTTTACGGTTGCGCCATCCTCTCTACAGTTTGCCGCTGGCGGGGATAATCTGGATCTCACAATAACGATTAACGATCCGAGTGGTTATATCTCTACCTATTCGCTTAATTTCTATAATGATCTACCCGCATGGCTTACCGGTCCTACCATTGTAGGTAATACGTATACTTATACTGCCGCCGCCAATACGACAGGAACGGTACTCAGCGGCGATATTCATATTTGGCTGAGCGCTTCCGGCAGCAGTACATATTCTACTACCAATGGTTATACAATACCTGTCAATCAGATGCTTCCATTGTCGCCCAGTATGTTTGACTACGATCTAACCAATCGTATCTATAACGGTTATGCGCAGCCGGTAAGCGTGGCGCTCAATTCCGCTTACTCTGGTCTCGGCGCTATTACCGTATTGTACAATGGCTCGACTACCGCTCCGGTTAATGCCGGTACGTATGACATTACTATCAATGCGTTGGCCGGATCTAATTTCGGTGCGGTGACAGGTCTTAGCTTAGGAAACTATACGATTGATCCGGCGCCGTTGACGATACGTCCGTATAACGTGACCCGTCCGTATGATACAGCTAACCCGACGACGTTCGATGTCGAATTTATAACATTGGTTGGCCCAGATACACCGGCAGACATTGTTGGACTCACTGTGTCAACGACTGCTACGACAGCCAGCATGCCCGGACGGTATCCGATTACGGCAAGCGGAGGTGTGAATCCGAATTATACCATTACTTACGTTGAAGGCACGCTTACAGTGGGCACTATCGACCAGACCATTGAATTCCCGTCGATATATCCGCTGTATGTAGGTGATATCTTTTATGCTAATGCGACTTCTTCTGCAGGCCTGCAGGTGTACTTCTCAAGCGATGATCCCGCTATCGCCACAGTGACTTCCAGCGGTAAAATTACAGCAATATCAGCAGGCTTGGTAGAGATTACCGCATATAGTAACGGTAACAGCACGTATGGCCCTGCCTACGCTACTATTACTGTTTTGGTTATGGAAAAACCAACTGATCCGGTAACTCCGCCTGACGACGACCCAACCGGTTCCGAGTTTATCTCAAGCCAGGAGATCACGGTCTACCCGAATCCTGTTTCCAAATCCGCTCCTGTTTATTTCAGTGCAAATGTGGATGAATCATTACTTGCCGGCGCTGTGATAACGGTTTATTCCGAATCAGGCTCGCTTATTAAGAATGTACAGGTAACCGGTAAACTGACAAAAGTAGACCTGTCGGTTGATTCGGGTACTTACCTGTTTGTCCTGAAAGGCAAAG
>Ga0099364_10012946_pt1 | contig 11221 bp, 7 predicted proteins | sample TergutTh196P3_FD_73070 | JGI IMG/M metagenome (GOLD analysis project Ga0099364, IMG submission 73070) | Microcerotermes parvus P3 segment gut microbial communities from Pointe-Noire, Republic of the Congo - Th196 P3 | ecosystem: Host-associated > Arthropoda: Insects > Digestive system > Gut ... | reverse complement strand
TGGCGATGGATATGTTTCGAGATTTGTATTTGCCGCTACGTTATCAAACAATTCAATCGCTACACCAAGTAAGAGCAGGATAAAACTACCACTGGGATGCTACTCTCACGAAAAATCTGGTACAATGCCCAAGATACGGTCCACTTTTAACATTTATCTAAGGAAAATTCCAATGAAATACGCAAAACGACAAATGAAAGATGCATTTCGATGCGTCATCACCGGTGCAATGATCGCCTCCCTACTCCTTCAGGGGTGCATTAAAGTACCACCACCCACACCACCTCCAACTTCGCCGGTCTACGTGGTTTTCGGCGACCAACAAATTGAAATAACCGATGATATTCGGTCATCCGTGGAGAGAAAGGCTGCCTTTGCGGAGAACCTACCGACAGTACTCGCGTCAGCTGAAGCAAAATTTGACGGCAGACAAACACCTGCATGGCTGAATGATCTGAAAAAGGAGCCTACCCCTGAAAAGGCGAATGAACTCCTTGAAAGCACCAGAGTACAATTGAAGGCAGCCCAAACGAGTTTCCTGGCATCGATTAAGGATGTCAAAGATGACATCCCCGTCGCAATCTACGATGAGTTTCAGGATGCTGTCAACGAATACTGCAAGACGGCAGATGAAATGGTTGACACTGCTTTGAAAAACCTTGACAGTTTGAATTCTGAAGAACCAATATCGGCGAAGGCTATCAAAGATATTCTTGAAAAATCGATGGGGGGAGACGCTATCACAAAACTTGGTGAACAGGAAAAACGCATAAAAGAAAACGCTGTAAAAGCGGTCAACACACTTAACTGTGACGGAAAAACAGATAAAGCTGATAAGATCAAAGAAGAGACCCTTGAATTGGCTAGGATTATTGCTTCTGTTACACTGTTTGCCGTTGCGGTTGTGGGGAGCGTCTTTGGAGGGGCACCGCTAGTGGCAGTTTGGGCTGGTTTTGGGCTTGTAATGCACTATATCTGGGGTGGAAAACCAAGTGACACACCGCCTACTATCCCTGGACCAACAAGCTATCTAGATGACGACTGGCAGAGTTATACTAGTCCAGACCAGGATACCATACCTCCTCCCGTCCCTCTTCTTCCGCCCGGCTTCACCGAGACAGTGGCATCAGCACCCGCCTCCTCCTCTGACGGAACATGGCAGTACCGAATTTTGACCAAACCGGATAGTCCGCCAGTGTTCCAGATTTGGTCGAAAGCGGACTTCACGAAGGCTTGGAATCTTACTCTTGCATCTGCATCCAAACATGACGCAGAACGAGAACGGGTTGCAAAACTCGCAGAAATTGCTGGTTCACTGAAAATTATCGGTATTGGTTCCGGTGAAGTACCGAATTTCCCCGTTCAACTGACCTTCTCCAAGAACGACGGAAAACTGTTCGAAGGTTTTACTTCCAACACCATCACTGCCCATTGGAATGACATTGAATCGGTCGCATGGATGGACAGCATTCTCTCTGAGGGTGAAGAAATTGTTCCTCTCACCGGGGAATCCAATCTGCCGGACGGTGTTCGACTGAGTATGGTCAAGGAAGAGGATGGCAAATGCTCTCTCCGGCTAGCCTTGCCAGGTGAAACGTCCCAAGTGATTCCGGGGTTGGAGGGACTCATCTTAACGAAAGACACTAGATGCAGTGTTGAAATTAACGAAGACAGTTCCATCTCTGTTACGATTGACAACTTGCCCCTATTCCGTTACGTCAATGAGGGAGGATTGAAACTGAAACCGATGGAATAGCCCTCGGTTGCGTGTGAGAAGGCGGTGTTTATCTCAAATGAACGAAACACTGCCGCCCCCATAAGTGTTGCTGGGAGAATTGAAAATAGTTCCAAAACGTGAGTCAACAAAAATCATGAACAACAAACAGTTAAATTCATTTCTGACATTACTTTTCATCCTATCATTGGGTGGATGCGGGCTGGGATGGAAGGGATGCGGTTACGATTCAAGCAAACCCGCAATTTCGCCTCAAGATGTTATAAATATCTACGATGAAGCACACCGTTTTCGCGTAAAAACAGGCGAAAACGGGGAGCTCACGGAGGAAGATTTAAAGGGCACACACAGAATTTTGCTCTTGGAGAAAGGAGGAGAAGATATTCACTTTGCCGTTGACCAAATGTTTAAGAGCAATCCCTCTTTCGAGGTAGAGATCAGTATTGCCCCTCTGGCGGAAGATATCAACAGGTGTGTCAAAATGTCGTTCTATCCTGAAAAAGGCAAAGTTCAGGGCGTAACTCTGTCCCCCTCAGAACTGACTCCCCAAGGAAAAACTGTCCGCTGTACCGTTACCGCAAGCCGCAGTGGCAGCCCGATATTCCAAAGCACCTTCGACTGTATTGTTGTTGAGCCAGGAACGGAACGATCGGATATCATAGAGGTCGAAATTGACGTTCCCTTCAAATCATTTGTTTCAGGAAAAGAAGATTCAGTGACGGTACATCTCACGGAAATGTTTAAGTGGGACCCAGAGGAACTAGTTTTTAATTTTCCAAATACTTCTGCGGAACTTGGACTGACATTCAGTTACAACAAAGAGGAGGGGATAGTAACGGTGAACTATGATAAAACGGAGTCGCTTAATGAAGATAAAACAGTCACACGTAAAGTTACTGCGGAAATTGAGGGCAGACGGGATATTAAATCCGAAATTGATATCCAATTTGAGATTATAGGGAAAAGAATCCGTTACTACGATGCTTTGCAAGAGAAACTGGAAGAATACAAAGTCCTTTTGAGCAAAGTCGGTCTAGACGAAAAAAAACCGTCCATAAATGGCATCAAAGAAGCGTTGACCGTTTTTCAAGAGAAACTCGAACAATGGTTGAACGGTGCATCAATGGTAGGCACCGTTGATCACAATCCCAACAATGTCATTGCAGTAATGGAGAAACGACAGCAAGACGCAATTCCTGCCGCCGATCGAACAGTGCTGGATGGAGCGATTCGGCAGATCAGGGAATACCAATCCGTCAAAAACGACTGTCTCTCTCAATTTGAAGAGATCAAGGGAAACGTTCGGAATTTTAGAGAGAGTATCGGTGTCGTCTTGGAAAAAATTGGGGAGTTCGAAGAAGATAACGAAACCCATCCTATAGCAGTTGCTTATGGTGAAATGGACAAATTGTTCGATGTGGAACATGGTATTTTCGCTAACATGGCATCTGCCTCCGTAAAAGCAATGCTGCCGCCTATGGACAAACTCTCAGAAGGCGAAACAGGGGATGTCCTAATAAAATGGCTTAATGATCAAACGGGTTATCCTAAACGCCAAAAAGCGTTTGACGAACTGAAATCATATTTGACGCACCAAGACCGAAAATTGCATGAAGATGAAGAGCGTTGGGGAGATGGAGTTGTCAATGCGGTTCGGAAATTTATTGGCGAAGAGGAAAAAGACTTAGAAACACACAAAAATTCATCGAGAGCACTGGAGACACTCTGGAGAGATTGGAGTGAGTTGATGGAAGACAATCCAATTATGGGTATTCTTCTTCTCCCTGGATTCCTGTTGGGGACGGCTTGTGAGATTACCATCGAAATTTTGAAGGGTATTTGGAATTTTTTTGAACGGCTTTTTTGCGGCGGCGGGGGGAAAGGCGGCGACAATCACACGTCAACAGCACCGGAAAAGGGGAATGGACCACCTGTTACTCCACCGGAACCAGAGTCCGAAAAGCGTCCCAAAGATTTACCCGAAATAGCAAAGCCGGTAGGAGGAAACCAGGGAGACTGGAAAGTCTGGGCGGTCTATGCGGATTCACCCCCCTATCTCTATGTATGCCACAAGGACAGCCTGGATGATGGAAAACGCCTAAAATTTGTCCTCCCCAATGAAAACGACCTTTTCAGATATCGGGAATATGCGCTGGTAACAGATTTTTCATCGGGATCTGTACAATTGTCTAAAGTAGGCACGTCGAAAAATACTGCACAACCAGATTATCCAGATTATCCCCTTACCGTCTCATTCACAAAAGCAAATGGGGGGAATTTCGCAGACTACAACATGTTCGATGCAAGAGCCCAACCAGCAAAAGAAATCTCAGTTGTATGGGATAACAAAAATTCTTTCAGTGTTGTTGCCGACGGTCCGTCGATAACACTAAAGGAAGACGAGAAATTTATAGAGATTCCTGGTTCAAGTTCTATCTCAAAAGGAGGATTTGGTTACTCTCTGTATAAAAATGAAACAGGGGGCATGGTTGGCTTGGTTGTTGTTTATCGCAATGATGACGGAAGTTTCGACCATGGCAGAAAGGTGGATGTTAGTGATATTCAACAAAATATGCAAAAACTTCCTCACGTGGCGATAGAATCAACAGACGGAAAGGAACTTATCAAGATTTACATAGACAACCTTCCACCTTTGCCATGTAAACTCTCAGAAGACAACAAAACCTACATACGAATAACACCGCCAGCCCCTTGACAAGTTTGTTCCCAAACCGTCATTCCGGCTTTCGACGGGGTGACGAAAAATTAAAGCTTGCGATGGACAGGGTATAGCAAAATGAGAGAGTGGTGACCTATTTATACATTTGGTCTTTTTGACTATTTTAGTGTTGCCTATTTTCCCAAAAATGGTCTCATTTGGCAAAATAGGCAAAATCCATTGGTGCGAAAATCGCCAATTTCGGGGAAATCTATAAATAGATCACCACTCTCCAAAATGAAGGAAGGGGAATCAACTACTTATAAGGAGTCAAGCAATGTTTAACTCAATGTCAGATTCATTTCTAGATTTATGCTGTTGCGGGTTGGGAGGACTTCTTTTGTTGATGTTCCTCCTCATCCCGCGACTGAATTCGACACAAGGCGAAAGCAGCGGAGGACTCAAGCCTGTCATTGTTGTGGACTTCCATTTTCCTATGGGTGGTGAGTGGGATACGGGTGATGGTTGGGATTATTTCAAACGTGTTTTTGGACTGCACATTGTAAGTTCAAGCGGACTATCATTCGACTTTGACAACGATTTTAACGGCGAAGATGGATTTGAGGGTAAAGGTATTTCAAGAGATAATTTTAAGGATAACTCCTCACTATTTTTCCTGCGAGATAAAACCGGTGGCGAAAATGTATGCACGGTAGCAATTTCGAAAGGGACGATAACAATTCTAAGGATGCAAACACATTATTGGAAGTTTTCCATCGAAATGCTTATGTCAGAAAACGACATTCCCGCCGAAGGTGTAGAATTTGCGATGACGGTTGATGTTGAGGCAGAAAACACCTCACTCAGTTTTCTGCTGGATATGTGGTATGCGTGTGAAGAAAACGTTGAACCGGTCAACACAGAAGGCATGAAAAAAACTATTAAAGATGATACTATCGATATTTTTCGTGAAACAATTTTGACAACTCAATGCACAGTCAGCTGTTTTTCGGGTCAATCGGAAAAATCGTTGAAGAATATTGAGAAGCAAGAAACCTATGCAGTTGTAACGTTACGAGAAATCGCGGTCAAAAACAAGAAAACCAAGACGGTCTCAAAGAATAGTTTACCCCAAAACCAAGAAACGGCACATTTTAAGGAATTTTTCCAAGGAAAGGGGGTGATGCAGGAGGACAACATGGCAACATACGCGATTTTTTTCCGTATAGAAAAAACCAATGCAGGTATTCAAATACAACCTGGTAGCCTGTTTTTCGGGCCGGCTTGGATGTATGATGACACTGTATCAGAGGCACCCGTACCTGATTTCGTCACGCTTTAGACAATAAAGCCCCCAAATAGCCAAGTATGTCCAATCATAATGTTACCAACCACACTCTTTCGTTGTTAGATATGCTCTGTGCAGCGATGGGGGGGGTTGCGCTCCTGGTTTTCCTCTTTGCCGCGATGCAGAAAAACATGGAAATCCAAGCAGAAGGCTCCTCGCAATCAATGACCCTGCGAATTGACACACAAGGTATGGACACGTCTGATCCGTTTTACATCGGGAAACATATCATGTTTTGCATTATTTGTGATAATGGTAATGGCGAAGCGTTTTATCAGGAAGGAGTAGGAACCGGCGGATTTGAAATAGTGTCGGAAAATGCTCATGCTTATCGTTCTGAACTCACAGCATTACGTTTTCACATCAAAGGTGATATAAGCCGAGCAACAATTGTCGTGTGGCTACAGCATTTTGCCCCAGCAAAACAAGAAACATTTCTCAGAAATGGCGGTCAAATAACCTACACCCTATTACGTGGGGAAGATGTACTGATCCAGCCCATTCGATTATTGCGGGCAAACAATTTTTATAGCGAACCAGAGTCTTTTGAGGTGCCAAGATGAACTTTTGGAAATACAAAGTTATTATTGTTTTAGTTTTTGGCTTGTCCCTTCTTTTTCGAGTAGGCATGGCGGAGGTCGCAGACTCTCTTAACCTTTCAACATTGTCGCAGGGTAGTGGACCAAACGTGTGGCAGTTGTTCTGGGATGATGGCTATCGTCAGTTGATGTCCCATGTACGCCGTGACGATCCATTGCCGGAGAATTTGAAATTTATTGTTATTGCAAGTGGCGCGAAAACCAATACAACTGAGGCATTTTCATTATTTATCCTTGACCTTCCTCGTAAAAAAAGAATGGAAAGTCAAATTGAGTTTGACGGTGAATTAAAAGGTGTATTACTAAGCTGGGCCAGGAATGACGAAGGGAGACGGGACGACCGTCCGTACTTTTTCCCTTTTGTGAGCAAAAAGCTGGAGATGACTAAATTGTTAAACGCCCTTTCTGACCGCGTTAACGGAATACCTAAAGAAAAAATAGAGGACTTTCGTCAAGCCAAGGAAATTCGCTTGATCGGAAAATTGCCGGATGCTTGGCAACTCGTTTTCTGGAACTCCAAGTGCGAGGGAATGGTTACGTACACAAGAGGCAACGAACGAGAATGGTGCGAGTTTGTAACGACAAATCTTACTGCATTTGACGAAAAAAATCTGTTAGAATTGCTGGAAAATAGCCGCTCAAAAAGGTTCAATTTTATTGCCGCCGGAAACCGCCGCTGCGTGGGCGTAACGAACGAAAACGAAATTATCTTTGATGGGACTGCTAAGGATTACAAAGATTTTGAGCGATACTATACTGCTCTCGACAATGCCATATTCCGGTGGAAACACGATGTCCGGCTCTTTTCAGACAAGTATTTAGCAACGGGATTGTCCGATAACGAAGGGTGGAAAGAACATTTCCGGCAAGACCCTTTGATTCCATGGACTTTTTTTGTACCTTCACCGCCCTGACGCCATTTTTACAGATATGAAACTTACTGAGAAAATATCAGCCTTTTTCCAAAACATCATACGATTTGTGGCAACGCTTCCCGCTTGGGCGAGGAATGTTGGTGTGCCTCTGGTCGCTTTCGGTGCCGCCGTTGCGTTTTTTTTGCTATGGAATTGTATTTTCCTTTCCGTACTTTGCAAGTCATATCCACCGGATAAAATAGCAGGAGAAGAACGTTCAGTGCCTGAAAAAAATGATTTACTGATATTTAGACAAATTTGCCCCGATCCAAAAGGTTCGGGAAACTCGGATGACTGCTGGTTCCGCGTACGAATACCGGAAAACGTCAAACCTCATGATGTATGTTGCAACAACAGTTCTTATGCCGTGAATTATTGCGTAACCAAGAAGGTTACGCTGCCACAAAGGAATAATTCAAATGGAGAAAGCGCAGCAAATGCGGAGGAGTCAACAGAGGAAAAGAAGGTAACGCCGTATTTCTTTGTTCAAGGACGGGTCGTAAAATCTTCCAGCCCGTTTTCTAAAAAACCATTTTTCGTTGCCCTAGATTTGGCAATACGTACAGAGTCCGCCCCTGGCAAAAAAATGTTAGAAATGTCCATTATAAATGGGAGTCCGAGGCTGCCCGAGGATGGCGGACCGCATCCAGGCCATCCCGATGGGATGAAAAGCAACATACCAGATCCTCAAATGATCCATTGGCATGAGTACAAAGGGATGGCGAAATCAAACGAAATCCTCTCGATAAACAGAGACAAAGGGATATTTCTGAAGGTCTCGCAACCAACTTCGACGGCTTCGCTTGTCTCTTGGTTGAAAAGTAACTGGAATTTTGAATATAAATCGCTATCGCTATTTAACATTTCAGAAAATGCGAACATAAATAAAGACAACATGGACAAAATCGTCGCGTCAGAATTGGAAAAAATGCTTCAAAAAGATTGGAGTGATCTCGACACACGTACTGCGGTAATCTGCCTTCGTATTCTTAATGGCGAGATCCAGTTTTGTACGGTTTGGTTCTTCTTTATGGGCATAGGATTCATTTTGGCTAGTTGGTGTGACTTGAAAGAAGACAAAGGCTTGCTTGATGTCATAAAAGACCATTTTGGTGTTCACAATTACTTGCATGCAGGAGTTTTATCGACCCCCTTCGATTGGGAGGGGGTTGGAAAGTGTTGGGTTCATTTGAGAAAAAGGTTAACAAAAAAGAAAATTCCAAAAGACGAGAAAGAGCGAGAAAATTACAGAAAGGATCTAGAGGATATTGCTGGAAGTAGATCGGTCATCCGCGTCTTTTTTGCATATGCTACTGAAGCAGCACGGCATCCAATTCCACCTGACCGTTCTTTTTTGAATGAGTTTTCACGCTCGTTAATCGATTCTGAAAGAAAAAAACAAGACAACACGCGATTTCGTTGGGCCTATTTTATCGGCAGCCTTGCGGGGATCGGTTTCCTAGGAACAGTTTGGGGAATTGGCTTAGCCCTTATGGGAACCGCAAGTGTTCTCTCAGATGAAATAGCAAAACAGCAAAGTGGCGTTTCTGATATTTCCCTTGCCTTGGGAACAGCATTTGACACGACTTTGGTCGCTCTGTTCCTTTCGTTGATTGCATCATTTATAGTCGCATACTTTATCAACAGGCAGAACCAATTGATTATCGAATTGGAAGATTTGTTGATAAAAATCACGGCGTTACAAGAAAACACGTATGCGTCTCAAGCCGGGCAACCAAAACCATCTTCGAGCAGCCAAGAAAAAAACAGTCAGCCTTCTGACAATTCTTGTAGTGGTGATAGCGCTGAAGCCTTTGTTCATGGTTTTAAGTCAGAAGTAGAGCGAAAAAAGGCAGAAGCAGAGCGAGAAAAGGCAAAATCCGCTGAGCAACGCGACAAAAGATCGACACAAAAAAGGTTTGCCAAAAGAATTAGGTTAGGGTGCGTTTTCCTGTTATTTGGGATTGTCGGCGGTACGTTGTGGTACAGTGGATGGCACGATACTGTATGGCACTGGCTTAAGGCATTCTTGACACAAGGAAGTTGAATAGGTAAGATGTCATTGATTTTGTGTGACATCGGAGAGAGTTTGTCTTGAAAAGAATCATGACCATTGCACTTGTGATTGCCAATATAGCGTTCCTTTTCATAATTCTTTGGAGGTGGTCTCGAGTGATCCCCCCCAAAAAAGCATTAAACAAGGAATTACGAGCGGTTGCTCTTGCTATCCGGCGTAGATTAACCGGCAGAACTATGTTGTGCGTCGCTTGCATCCTTTTGATGGGAATCTATGTTTTGAATATCTCGCGTCCCATCGCTGGAGTCGAACTCGACAGAGTCAAACTGCCCGAAGGAGTAAATTTCGTTACTGAAAGGATCGCTCCCGAACAGCTTTTGACAAGCCTACAGGAATCTCCTAATTGTGTTTTTCTTCAAAATTCATTGCAAAAAGTCTATAATGAAGCATCGCATGTCAGACTATTTCTCTTTACATTGTTATTTGTTGAAGTCTTTTTTATTGCCATTTTCTTTCTGTTTAGCTCGAGAGGAAATGTGCGTAAACTGTGGCGAGTTCACCGCAGGAAAAAAGTCACTTCAGGATTTCATGAAAAAATGGAACGATGCATTCAAATAATAGCATCAGAAGAATATTACCGCATGAAAGTGGAAGAGAGAAAAAACGACAGTTTTGTCGAGCGGAGAGGATACGATACCGAACCTGAACGTGAACTTTTTATCAATAGCGTTGTGTACGCTCAATGGAAAGGTCAGGAGGAAGCGAGATCGAAATGTTATGGAAAGATGCTGCTGGATCCTATTTTGGTTTCGGCACAATTTGGACAATGTTTATTCCTCACGGTGGTGCAATTCTTGATGTTGTTGGTGTTTGGGTTCTTTTTCGCTGTGTCGATAGACTATTTCACATACGGGGTGGACTATTACAAAATACAGATAGAATTACCGAATAATGGTGGTGAGGCATTTTGTGCTTTTCCCGATTCGTGTATAAAATACTTCAGTGTATTTGAACCGTGAGTACAATACTGTCGCTGAATCGTTCGCTCAAAGCCCTTCCACTTTCATTTATCGTTCACTCCCCATGCCCAACGTACAGCCCCCGAATCCTATATCGTTGATACGCTTTTTTCGCACCTTCCTTTGTTATCCGGCGACTAGAGCGTATTAAATTTTAGTTTGGAATATTGTTTTTCCATTGTATCCTGCGTGTTTGAAATAGTTTTTGCATTCATTGGGCGTAAAGACATCACAGAGTTCGCCGAGTTTTTTCCACAGTTCCTCTATTTTACGTACCTTGCTTTTTCGCACCAATGTATTCGGTTTTGAAAACACTAATTCAATCGGATTGAAATCAGGACGGGAAGGTGGAAGATGAAGAATCTTCGCACCTACCGATTCCATCGCCTCCTTCACGCCCGATACCTTGTGCGAACTCAAATTGTCCATCACAACAATGTCCCCCTCCGTGAGCGTCTTAACCAACTCCTGTTCAACATACGCCAAAAACCATTCGCCATTGATCGCACCATCAATCACCAACGGTGCCGTCAAACCATCGTGCCGTAACGCCGCCAAAAATGTGGTCGTCTGCCAATGACCATGCGGTACATCGTCCATCACTCGCTTGCCCATCTCTGCCCGGCCATACAGCGGTGTCATGTTCGTTTTCGTCCAGGTTTCATCGATGAAAACGAGTTTTTCTATGTCAAAAACTTCTTGGAGTTTTTTCCACTCCTCGCGCTCTTCGGCAACATCTTCCCGATGTCGTTCGGCAGCGCAATCATGACTAACAACAGAGCAAATACTTTGCTTGCGCGCGGAAAATTTGAAAAACTCTAAAATTCTGCGCACACTTTGCCAGCCTCAACCGTTGGTATTGGTAACTGACACACCCAATTTCGGGCAAAATTACGGCAAATGCTCCCAAAACTCGAGTACGGCACGCAG
>Ga0099364_10012945_pt1 | contig 11222 bp, 7 predicted proteins | sample TergutTh196P3_FD_73070 | JGI IMG/M metagenome (GOLD analysis project Ga0099364, IMG submission 73070) | Microcerotermes parvus P3 segment gut microbial communities from Pointe-Noire, Republic of the Congo - Th196 P3 | ecosystem: Host-associated > Arthropoda: Insects > Digestive system > Gut ... | reverse complement strand
AGGAAAAATCGATACGCTAAAAACAGAACTCAATCAACTCAACGATGTCCGCGCATGTGTTGAATTTGCTTTGGATGTAGTTCATAGTTTTGGCAAAAAAGCATACGTAATTATAGACGAGTACGACCATTTTGCCAATGATATTATCGCAAAAGGGACGGTTATGTCTGAAATTCAATTTAATGAAGCAGTTTGGGCAAACAGCATTACAAAAGATTTTTACGAAACTTTGAAAAGAGGGGCAAAATATGTGATAGATAAAATCTTTATTACCGGCGTCACCCCGATAATGCTCGATGATATTACAAGTGGTTTTAATATTGCGGATAACGTTTCGCTCGAAACCCGCTATAACGAAATACTTGGGCTAACAAGAGACGAGGTTGAGTGGGTAATGGAGGAAATACAGTTAGACAAATCGCTTATTACTATTGATTTAGAAAAAATGTACAATGGGTATCTGTTCAACGAATATGCTACAAATAAACTGTTTAATCCAACGATGATTTTTAACTACTTTCAAGGACTTATGGCTTCCGGGAACAAGTTTAAAGAGATTATAGATAAGAATTTAAAAACAGACTATGGCAAACTCAAAAACTTGTTTGGCAAACACAAAAACAAGCAAAAAATAAGAGAACTTATTGAAAATGACTATATTGATAGCATTGTTATCGACCAATTTTCGATGGAATTTATACATGACGATGAGAATTTTTATTCGCTTTTGTTCTACATGGGTTTAGTAACTATCGACAATTCCGACCCCACAAGATATGCTCTGAAAGTTCCCAATATTTCTGTAAAAACCATGTATTGGGATTATATAAAGCAAATTTTGACCAAAGAAGTTGAAGGCTTATCGTTAGACAACAAAATGTATATGAATTCCATTCGCAGTTTAGCCTATAACGACGAATACAAGTCATTTTTTGAGTATTTCAGCAAAAATGTAGTCAGTTATCTCTCAAACCGCGACTTGCAAAACACTGTAGAAAAAGACATGAAGTTTCTGCTTTTGCCGATGTTTATCAACAGTAATTTCTATTTCACGTATTCCGAAATTGAAAATTCCTCCGGCTATTCCGACGTTTATCTCCAGCGAAATCATCTGCACCCAAACGCTATTTCGGAATGGGTTTTTGAACTTAAATATGTGAAGCAGAGCGAGGCAGCCGACCAAAAAATAATTGACGCAAAGAAAAACGAGGCTATAACGCAGTTGCGCTCGTACAAAAATTCTAACATGTTCAAAAACAGAACGGATGTGAGATATCTTGCGGTGGTTTTCGTGGGAAAAACGGATTATTTTGTGGAGGAGGTGTTTTAGACAACACTATTCCATGTATAAATCCCAATTTACATTACCAAACCTGCGACCTGCGCTTGTATGACAACCAAGGCACATCAATCCTCTGAATCATTCACAGCGTCCGTTTCCACCTTCTCGGTCTGCGAAGCAGCTGCCGGCGTTTTCGGGTTGCTGCCGCGTCGTCTCTCTCTGCTGGTATAAGTTTTACTTTCTTCGCGCGGGCGGGCTTCAAACACAGAAATTATACGTCCGTCAAATTCAGTATGATTAAGTTTGGCGATGGCTATTTGACAAGTGTCTTTATCAGCCATATCGACAAAACCAAAACCCTTGGAACGACCGGTTTGGTGGTCTAAAATAATTTTTGTTGAGGCAACTTTTCCGAACTCCTCAAACAATTGCTTCAGGTCGCTATCAGTAACCCTGTAGCTTAAATTTGAAATATAGATATTCATATTTATATATTAATGTATAAAAAAATATTAGTTGCATAGTGCAGCTGCGCCCAGCAAGCTGATGTCGTCGCGGTTAGAAATCAATATTTGTATTTTCTTAACCGTTTCGGGATAATCAAAAGTTGCCATTTCGCGCCTCATAGCATCCTCAAAGTAAGGATATGCATTGGCTATGCTGCCTCCGAAAATTATAGCGTCGGGGTCGTAGGTAAAAAGGATAATTTTTACTAATACTCCTATATGTTTACCAAATTCGTCCCAAATTTTCAGGGCTTGGGCATCTCCTTTTTCGGCGTTTTGCGCTGCATCCATTCCTGAAGTATTGTGAAATTCTCCAAAGAATGCGCTTCCGCAATAAAATTCCAACGTATGCTCAAGGTACGGCAGGCATCCTATTTCTCCGGCGCCTGTATTGCTGCCGCAAAAGAGCTCATTGTTGATAATTATTCCCGCGCCCACGCCTGTGCCGAGGGTAACGCCAAGAACGTTCCGGAAAGGTTGTCCAGCTCCGCAACGATGCTCGCCTAAGGCAAAGCAATTAGCATCGTTATTGACGTGTACCGGAATGCCAAATTCGGCTTCCATGACGTCTTTAAGGTGCACCTCCTGCCACGACGGTATGTTGAAAACATTGTAGACGATGCCCTTTTGCATATCTACTACCGACGGTACGCCAATGCCTATCCCCGTCACCGACGGATTTACAAGCTTGCGTATCATGCCCTTAATCTGCTCCAGCACCTCATTTTCGGGACGGTCAGACAGGCACGGCTCAATCAATCGTGAAACCACACTGCCGTTGTCTACCAAGCCGCAGCGCACATTGGTTCCTCCTAAATCTATTCCTATTGTCATTTTCTATTTTCTATTTTCTATTTTCTATTTTTGATTTTTGATTTCATTCTTCATTCTTCATTCTTCATTCTTCATTCTATACAAAGTCTTCTTCGTTAATCATCACTCTTTTCTTGCTTGTGATGAACAGGTACATTGCCGGAATTACGAACAGCGACAGTAAAGTTCCAAACAGCAATCCTCCTATCACCGCTATTCCCATCGACACGCGGCTTTCAGCGCCTGCTCCGAGCGCGAGGGCTATGGGCAAAATCGCAAAAATGGACGAAATATTTGTCATCAGGATAGGGCGAAAACGCGAGGTGGCAGCGTCCTTAATAGCTTTTATTATTGAAAAGCCGGCATCGCGACGCTGATTGGCAAACTCGACTATCAGGATACCGTTCTTGGTTACTAAGCCGATGAGCATTATAATACCTATCTGGCTGAAAATGTTCCATGTCTGGTCGAAATACCACAATGAAAATAGTGCGCCTGAGAAGGCAAGAGGCACGGTAAAAATTATGATAAACGGGTCGCGAAAACTCTCAAACTGTGCTGCCATCACTAAAAACACTAACACTAACGCCAATATGAAGGCAAAAAATATGCTTGCCGAGCTTTCGTAAAATTCCCGCGCCTGTCCCGAAAGGTCTGTTTTGTAGGTATCGTCTAATACCCGTTTTGAGATTGCGTGCATTGCCTCTATGCCGTCGCCAAGGGTGAAGCCGGCTGCCATATTTGCAGTTATTGTTGCAGACACGTAGCGGTTAAAGCGGAACAGCGAAGGAGTGTTGCTCTGGATGGTATCGGTAAGCAGGTTGTCCAACTGTATCATGTTGCCGGTATTATTGCGCACATACAGCGCCGGCAGTTGTCCCGGAGCGTTGCGTTCGGTCCTCTCCACTTCGCAAATGATGTTATACTGTTTTCCGTTCATAGTGAAGTAACCTATACGTGTTCCGGCGAATGCCAACTGCATGGTTTGCGCTATGGACGTGGTGGAGACGTTCAACAGGCGCGCCTTTTCGCGGTCTATTCTTACCACAAGCTCGGGTTTGGTAAATCTCAGGTTCACATCCGAAAAAGCAAAAGTAGGGTCTTGTGCCGTTTCAGCCAAAAATGCGGGCAAAATATCCCTAAGTTTGTCCATTGACGTAGCCTGAATGACGTATTGCACTCCCTGTCCGCCGCGTCGGTCGCCAATAGTAGGGTCTTGCGAAACGGTTATTCTGCCTTTGGTCATGCTTCTGGTGTCTATTTGCAGTTTGTCGGCTATTTCCTGCTGTGTGCGGGTTCGCTGGTCGGGCTCGACAAGAAAAATACGCACAAAACCAAACCCGCCGCGCACCATGTTTTGCATACCTAACAGTTCGGGAACCGAATCCTGCACCATGTCGGCAACCTCGTCTACGAAGGTCAGCATGCTTTCATACGAGGTACCTTCGGGAACGCTTACTCTGAGCGTAATACGGCTACGGTCTTCTAACGGAGCCAATTCAGACCGTATGTTCAAAAACAACGCAACCATGGCTACAATAGAGCCGGTAATGATAATGAAGGCAACCCACTTGACGCGAATAAACCCGCTTAAGGCGCTGCTGTAAGCTCCTGTCAGAGCTTCAAAAAACTTTTCGGTAACGTTGTAGAACCAGCTTTTCTTTTTTTGCGATTTTAAAATTTTGGAACACATCATTGGCGACAGACTTAGCGCCACGAACGACGAAAAGACCACCGCTCCGGCAATAGTTATGCCAAACTCGCGGAACAGCCTGCCGGTGATGCCGCTGAGAAAAACTACCGGCATAAACACACAGACCAATACTATCGTAGTGGAAACGATGGCAAAATAAACTTCTTTCGCACCCTTGAAGGCTGCCTCCAAGGGCGTCATGCCGTTTTCGATTTTCACATAAATATTTTCCATCATCACAATAGCGTCGTCTACCACCAAGCCTACAGACAGTACAATAGCTAACAAGGTTAAGACGTTGATAGAGAAGCCAAACAAGAAAATGACGAAAAACGAGCCAACGATGGAAACCGGTATTGAGATTATTGGGATAAGCGTTGTACGCCAGTCGCGAAGGAACGCAAAAATGACGATAACTACCAAAAGGAACGCCAAAAGGATTGTTTCCTGAACTTCGGTGATAGAGCGTCGCACGAAGTCGGTTGTGTCCATTATCATTTCTGCCGTAATGTCCTCAGGTATATCTCTTTCGAGGTCGGCAAGCCGCTCTCGGAACAGGTCGGAAATTTCTACGTGGTTGGAGCCCGACTGCGGCAAAACCGTTAGTATAACACACGGCAAGCCGTTGTACTTGGTAATGCTTCTTTCGTCCTGTGCGGTTATTTCCGCGCGTCCTATATCGCCTATTCTTACCGGATTTCCGTTCACCTCTCTGATAATAAGGTCTTCAAATTCCTGCGGCGTACGTATCAGCCCCAGCGTTCTGATACTCAGGTTTATAGCCGTTCCTTCTATTGTTCCCGACGGCAGTTCCACGTTTTCGGCTGTCACCTGCGTTCTCACGTCGGCAGCTGTCAGTCCGTAGGCAGCCATCTTTGCGGGGTCTAAAAAAATGCGTATTGCATATCTTTTTTCGCCCCAGATGCTTATTTCGCTGATACCCGGCACGGTCTGCAACTGTTCTCTGAAAAGGCGGTCTGCCACATCGGAGAGGTCTAACAGATTTCGGCGGTCGCTGCTAATAGCAAGCATCAGAATAGGATTAGCGTCGGCATCCGATTTTATAACTGTTGGCGGGTCACAGTCTCTTGGCAGCCGGTTTTGCACGCGCGACACGCGGTCGCGCACATCGTTGGCAGCCGATTCCATATCCACGCCAAGCTGAAACTCTACATTTATATTACTGCTCCCGTCGCTACTGGTAGAGGTCAGCGTGCGAATACCCGCAATACCGTTGATAGAAGCCTCCAGTATTTCGGTTATCTGCGATTCGATAATTTCAGCATTAGCGCCGGGATACGACGTTCGCACGTTGATTATTGGCGGGTCCACACTCGGGAACTCTCTTACCGGCACCGAGGTCAGCCCAATAAGTCCGAAAATAATTACTACTAAGGACATTACGATAGCCAAGACCGGACGCTTAATGCTCGTTGATGATAAACTCATGTCAAAAAAATATCCAAAAAATATTCGCGGTAAAATTACTAATATTTTTTTATGTAGAAAAATATTTTTATCTTTGTGGGCAAATATTTTTAATTTTTTAACATAAACCAAAATTCATAAAAATGAAGGATGCAGTAGTAGGAATAGACATTGGCGGCACTTTTACCAAGTTTGGAGTTGCTGACCGCATAGGCAATGTCTTGGTAGAGGGTTCGGTTGCCACCGACCAGACGGATGATATCAATGTATATCTTTCCGGTTTATTCGCAGCGGTAGACAAGGCTATCGGCGAGTTAGGCAGCTCAGTGAGCATTAAGGGCGTAGGTATTGGCGCGCCCAACGGCAATTACAAAAAGGGCAGCATAGAGTTTGCGCCAAACCTGAAATGGGCGCACGGTAAGGTTGTACCCCTTGTAGAACTGTTTCAGAAGCATTATCCCATGCCGGTAGCCGTGACCAACGACGCCAACGCAGCAGCGATAGGCGAAATGATTTACGGAGGCGCAAAGGGAGTAAATGATTTTGTACTCCTGACCTTAGGCACGGGCTTAGGCAGCGGCATAGTGGTCAACGGCGAGTTAGTCTACGGACACGACGGGTTCGCCGGAGAGGTAGGTCACGTGCGTGTGAAGGACAACGGACGCCTCTGCGGTTGCGGACGACGCGGATGCTTGGAAACGTATGTCAGCGCACCCGGAATTAAGCGTACAGTTTTCGAACTGCTTGCCGAATATAACGGCAACAGCGAACTATCGCAGTATTCGTTCGACCAGCTGAACTCAGAAATGATTTTTAAGGCGGCAACACGCGGTGACAAGGTCGCATTAGAGGCGTTCCAGCTTACAGGCGAAACGTTAGGAGTGAAATTAGCCGACACGGTAGCGCATACCGCACCCGAAAAAATATTCCTTTTTGGAGGTTTGGCAAAATCGGGAGACTATATCCTGAAACCCACTCGCGAGAGTTTCGAAAAAAATGTGCTGAAAATCTGGCAGGGTAAAATAGCGATAGAACTATCGTCGCTATCCGAAGGAAACGTAGCCGTATTAGGAGCAAGCGCACTGATATGGCAAGAGCTGAACAAGCAGTAGGCAATTATTAGTTTTCCGATTTTTTTCGGGAAATACAGACGCATCGAACTGGTAAGAAATTCTTACCGGTTCGAATGTGCTGTGGATGATGGCGTTATGTCAAATCATGTCGCCAAGTCATCCATTTTTCCATTTTTTTCCATATTAATGAATTTGTAGAAAAAAAATTGCAAAAAAATTGGAAATAAAAAATAAATGTTGTAATTTTGCGGTCTGATATTTTATTTGTATAAATGAAGAAAATATTAATCTTTTTGTTACCTCTGATGCTGTTTTTAGCGGGGGTAGACGCTCAGGACAGGTTTCCCAAGCCCGATTTTGTGTCGGGGTACGAGTATCCGGAGGAGTATTTCCATGTTCCTAACGAGATAATGTGGATGACCGTAGACATTATATTATTGGTAGCGTTGATGGGCTTTGTCACCTGGGCTATTTTTAAAAAACGTATCCGAAAACCAATTATTTGGGTTTCAGTTATTTCGGTGGCTTATTTCGGTTTTTTCCGTAAGGGATGCGTCTGTAGCGTGGGCTCGGTGCAGAACGTCGCGCTGGCGTTGGCAGACAGCAGTTATATCATGCCCCTGTCGGTTATGCTGTTTTTCATTTTGCCTGTCCTGTTTGCCTTCCTGTTTGGGCGGGTCTTCTGTGCAGGCGTTTGTCCTTTGGGGGCGTTGCAGGAATTAGTGAACGTCAAAAATTACAGAATTTCAAAAGCTGTTTCGTCCGCGTTAGAAATCCTGCCGTGGATATATCTCATCTTTGCGCTACTGTTTGCCGTCACGCAGAGCCGTTTCATTATATGCCGTTTCGACCCCTTTGTAGGCATTTTCCGCATGGGGGGCGACTTTGTGCTGATTTCGTTTGGCGTTCTGCTGTTAATCATTTCTATCTTTACCGGACGACCATTTTGCCGCTTTTTGTGTCCCTACGGAGCATTGCTCAGCCTATTTTCGCGTGTGTCAATCTGGAAAATAGAACTCACTAAAAAGACGTGCATAAACTGCGAACTGTGCCATAACGCATGTCCGGTAGACGCTATCAGACCGCCCTTCGAAAACAAGGTGAAGGAAAGCAGAATGTATGGCGTAAAACGTATCCTAATGTATTTTGCTGTGTTGCCGCTGATGATTTTGGCGGGAGCATTGATAATGAGGCATTTTAGCGATAACTTTAGCCGCGTACACAAGGACGTGGCGCTCTACGAAATGGTGATACAACACGAAGAACAGCCGCAAGAGGTTATGTCGTTAGAGTTAGACGCCTTCTACGGACACGGACGGTCAATAGAGGAGTTGGCGCAAACATACAACGCTATTCAGGCAGACTTCAGGTTCTATTCCACAGTGGCGGGAGTGTTAATAGGGTTAGTAATAGGTATGTCATTGATAGGCTTTTCGTTGAAACGAACGCGCAAACTGTATGACATAGACCATGCAGCATGTATAGATTGCGGAAGATGCTTTAGCTATTGTCCGCAGAATATTAGTAACTGAATAATTGAGTAACTGAATAACTGAGTAACTGAATAACTGAATAATTGAGTAACTGAATAACTGAGTAACTGAATAATTGAATAACTGAATAATTGAATAATTGAAAATCAAAAATCAAAGATGAAGAAGTTGATTTATAGAAATATAGCAATAGTTTCGGCGATATTTATCGTAACGTTCTCTATAATGCTTGTCACCAATTACTTTCAGGTTCGCGGCGCCAATCCGTTAGAAACCGGAGTGATGGATATATTGCGGGAATTGAACGATGTGAACGCAAACAATCCAGAACTGCAGGCGCAAATACGCGAACTCGACCTGCTGGCGCGAAGAGCCTATTTTGCCAAGCATGACCGGCTTGCCTCCGGCGTGTTCATTTTGTTGCTTATGGTTGGCGTGTTTGTTTTCTGCGCACGCGGCTACTTCGAGGGCATTAAGGATATTCCCGACAAGGAAATAGACCCCGTAGACGAATGGGCAAACAAAACCCGGGCGCGCAAGTACCTGATTTGGGGTACGTCCGGCTTAGCGGCAACAGCGCTTGTTTTCGTGCTTTTGACCTCGCCCCACCTGAGAGCCTCAGAAAAAGTGGACGATGCCATAGCAGAAATTTCTCAAGAGTTTGAAACACAAGAGTTTGAGACAGAAGACTATGAGACGGTAGACTTGGAGACGCCGGATAGCGAGTTGCAAGACGGCGAAACGGAAGATGCAGAACCTCAGCCTTCTACATCAAGAGTTAATCACAACTTTTTTCGGGGCGCAAATTCCAACGGTCATTCGTCAGCCCGCAATATTCCGGTAAGTTGGAACGTCACTACCGGTCAGAACATTGCCTGGCGGCGGGCGCTCCCCCGTGAGGGAACAAGTTCGCCCGTAGTTAACGGCAACCGTGTTTTTGTGACTGTAGCCGACAATGAAGCGCGGGAGTTGCTGTGTTTCGACTTGAACAACGGCAATCTGCTATGGACGCACGCTGCAACAAATATTCCCGGTTCTCCGGCGCAAATGCCCGAAACGGCTTACGGCACCACCTTAGCCGCCCCTACCGTTGCCACCAACGGAACTCACGTGTGCGCTATTTTTGGCTCGGGCGATTTGGTTTGCACCGATATGAACGGCAACAGGGTTTGGGCAAGAGGTTTCGGACTGCCCGACAATCATTATGGTTACGCGAGTTCGCTGCTCATGTACGGCAATCTGCTTTTCGTACAATACGACAACAGGAGCAATCCCCGGATTATGGCTTTTGACATAGCCACCGGCGCCGAACGCTGGAGCCGAACGCGACGGGAAAGAATTAACTGGACCTCGCCAATAATAGCCTACACAAGCGCCAACAGACCTATATTAGTCTTGATGGGCACCCCAAATATGACCGCCTACAATCTCAACAATGGCGAAGAACTGTGGAGCGTTAATTTCCTTATGGGCGAAGTAGGTGCAAGTGCGGCAAGCGCGAACGGAATAGTGTTCGGAGCAAGCGATAATGCCCGAATGGTGGCAGTGAACGCCGACGATGGCGCCGAACTGTGGCGCGACAACTTTTTCTTGCCCGAAGTATCAAGTCCGGTAGCAACAAGGGATAACGTGTATATTGCCACAACCTACGGCGTGTTTGCAGCCTTCAATGCGCAAACAGGCGAACTGCGCAAAGAGCACGAATTAGTTGAAGAATTTTATTCGTCGCCAATGATTGTAGACGGAAAAATATACCTTTTCGACGAAACCGGCAAAATGCACATCTTTTCGACCGACAACGAGTTTACGCTTCTACATTCGTTCGAAACGGGCGAAGGAGTATGGGCTACGCCGGCATTCGTAGACGGAACAATTGTGGTGAGAAGCGAAAAAAGTTTGTATGTAGTGAGAGCAAGGTAATTTATGAAAAACAGTCAATTATTTGAACACCAGTATTTAACGCGCGAAGATGCGCGGAACCTTTTACGCGACATAGCCGACGGAAAATACAATGAAGCGCAGATTTCCAGTGTGATAACTGTTTTTTTGATGCGCAGTATTTCCATAGACGAACTTATGGGCTTTCGCGAGGCGTTGCTTGAGATGAGCCTTGCCGTTGATTTTTCAGGTTGCCCGTTCATCGATATAGTCGGAACGGGAGGCGATGGCAAAAATACGTTCAACATCAGCACAGCCGCCTGTTTTGTGGTCGCCGGAGCCGGTTATCCGGTAGCAAAACACGGTAACTATGGCGCATCCTCTATTAGTGGCTCCAGTAATGTGATGGAGTTATTAGGCGTTCGTTTTACGAGCGACGTCGACCGGCTTCGCAAGTCTTTAGACGTCTGCGGTATAGCTTATTTGCACGCTCCGCTGTTTAATCCTGCATTGAAGGCTGTAGCGCCGGTAAGGAAAAATCTTGGAGTGCGCACGTTCTTCAATGTATTAGGACCCCTTGTAAATCCCGCCAAGCCAAAGTTTCAACTATTGGGTGTTTACAGTTTGCCGATGCTGCGCCTGTATAATTATGTATATCAGCAGTCGGGCATACGCTTTGGGGTAGTGCACAGTTTAGACGGCTACGATGAAATTTCACTTACCGATGATTTTAAAATCGCCTTGCCCGAAAGGGAAAAGATTTACACGCCGGCGATGTTGAACATGGAACGCTGTCATCCCTCTGACCTGCATGGCGGGGAAACGCCTAAGGAGGCAGCCCTTATTTTTAAGGCTGTCATGGAAGGCTCAGCTTCCAAAGCGCAGATGAACTGTGTGATAGCAAATGCGGCTTTCGCGATTCAGGTTTTGTGTAAAGAAAAGAAAATCGATGAGTGTATAGAAGAAGCAAAAAATTCATTGATGAGTGGAAAGGCGTTGGGCGTGTTGAAAAAATTTGTGGAAGCGAACGGATAGTTTAGGACAATGGATATTTTA
>Ga0099364_10012944_pt1 | contig 11222 bp, 4 predicted proteins | sample TergutTh196P3_FD_73070 | JGI IMG/M metagenome (GOLD analysis project Ga0099364, IMG submission 73070) | Microcerotermes parvus P3 segment gut microbial communities from Pointe-Noire, Republic of the Congo - Th196 P3 | ecosystem: Host-associated > Arthropoda: Insects > Digestive system > Gut ... | reverse complement strand
ATTTTATTAATTTTATTAAAATATCTTGTTAAGTTTATAAAAATTACTTAAATAAATATTTAATTATTTAATATAAAAATAATATCGTGGTTATATGGATAAAGAATTAAGATATTCTTCAGAGGAAAATATTGAAATAATTAATGAAGGATTAGTTGAAATTCAAATACCTGTATTTGATAAAGTTTCATCTAAAGCACCTGTATTTTACAACTCAAAAATGGAGTTAAACAGAGATATATCCATATTAGTACTACAAACATTTCAAAAAGAAATTGATAGAGAAATCAATATTTGTGATGTTTTCGCAGGAAGTGGGGTGCGAGCCCTTAGATATAAAAAAGAAATAGATGATGTAGGTGAAGTAGCTGCAAATGATATTAGTCCCCTAGCTATTGAATATATATTAGCTAATGCCCTTGTCAGTGAATTGGATATTGAAATATACCAAAAAGAAGCGAATATAATGCTTAGAGAACATAGGGGAGAATTTGATGTTGTTGATATTGATCCATTTGGAACTCCATCATATTTTGTTGATTCTGGAGGATATTCTTTAAAAAAAGATTCTTTACTTTGTATTACAGCTACAGATACTTCTGCATTATGTGGAACTTACACAGAGCCATGTATTAGAAAATATAATGCAAAGCCATATAAAAGTGAGTATTGTCATGAGAATGGCATTAGGATATTAGCTGGGTTTGTAGCATTAACATTAGCTAAGTATAAGAAATATATAGAAATCAAACTATCTCACAGTACAGAACATTATATGAGATTATATATAAAAGTTAATAAAGGTTCGTCCTCTACTGATGAGTCATTAAATGAAAATATTGGATATATTGCACATTGTAAGGCATGTTTGTATAGACAATCTTTTAAGGGATTAGCTACTTCCACTCCAAAGGTATGTCCTATTTGTGAAGAGAAATTAGCTATTGCTGGACCACTTTGGATTGGTAAAATTCAAAATCATGATTTTATAGTTAAAATGATTAATTATTGTGAGGAAAAAATAAAACATTTAAATACTGAAAAAGAAGTTTTAAAGCTACTTACAGCTTGTCTTGAAGAAGCTAATGCTCCTATAACTTTTTATGATATTCATGTAATCTGCAGGAATCTCAAAATAAGTGCTCCTAAACTAGCTAATGTTTTAGACCATTTAAAAAAAGCAGGTTTTTTAGCTATAAAAACACATTTTAATCCAATTGGAATAAAAACTGATGCTGGAATAGAAGATGTAAAAAGAATAGTTAAATCTTTAGTGGATTAATAAAATATTTTCCATATATTCTTTTTTTAATATGTTTATACCTTTTTAAAACCTTAAATTGATATTTATAATATTTTTTAAACATGTCTGCATTATTATAAATATTTTCATGATGTAACACTAGAATTATCAGTAGGGAATTTTTGACACTATCTATTATGTAGTAAAATGCATAAATACTTTATAAAAATAATTAAGAGGAAAATAATGGTTTTTGATTCAAAAAAAACTCCATTTGAACCTGACAGGTCTGTAAATCCTAATAACTTTAAAGGTAGAGAAGACAAAGTTTTAGAAGCTACAAGATACTTTAAACAAGTAGTAAATGGAACTCCACAGTATTTATTTATTACCGGACAAAGAGGATTTGGTAAAAGTTCATTCGCCAGATATTTGGGTAAAATAGCTGCTAAAAAGTGCAATATGGTATCTGTTCATTTGTATCTACATGGAACATCAAATATTGATACTCTTATTAAAAATATTATAGAGAAAATTGTTTCTGAAACTGAAGAAAATTGGAGAGACAAAATTTCAAGACTTTTTGGAGATAAAATTAAGAGTGCAACTCTTGGAGGACTTAGTTTTGAATTTAACGCTTCAAAAGAAGACTTAGATAGTTTAAAACCTAATTTTGCAAATGTTTTAGTAAATATTATTAATAAAGCAGGATATAATGAGGATAATGGAAAAAAAGGATTATTCATAGTACTTGATGATATTAATGGACTAACTAATACTCCAGATTTTGCAAACTGGTATAAAAGTTTTGCAGATACGTTATCTACAGATTTTGATGGTAATGCTCCTATTTACATGGTAATATCAGGGTTACCTGAAAAACAACACAAATTATTTGACCAAAATGAATCATTTAGTAGGATATTTCATTATATGGAATTAGGAAAACTAAATGAAAAGGAGATAGAGGATTTTTATTATTCTTCATTTACAAAAAGTACTATGCAGCTTGATAAAACAGCCTTAGATACTATGATAAACTATTCTTCAGGGTTTCCAACAATGATGCAACAAATTGGTGAATCTGTTTTTTGGGAAGATGATGATTATTATATAGATGAAAATGATGCACTTAAAGGTATAATTGAAGCAGGAAACCAAATTGGTCAAAAATATCTTAGACCTATCATTGAATCACAAATAACAAACGAAGAGTATATTCCTATAATTAAAAAATTTGGAAAACACAAATTTCATATAGGCATGGACGAATTCACTGAAAATGAGATGTCAGTTGATTTTGAAGAGCAAGAAATTGTAACTTTTAAAAGATTTTTATCAAGAGCTGAAAAAGCAGGGGTCATTGAATCTGTTGATTTTAAAAAGTGTTCTTACAAATTTACTAATAATTTATACCCTGTTTACTTTAAAATACTGAAATTGAAGAATGAATATAAAATGTTGTAAAACTCAATAATTACAATTGAAAAAAAGTAAATGAATATTATGCCTTATAATAAAGCACAGTATTAATTTTTTACCATTAAGATTATCGATTTGATTATAATTTATCTGAAAATATTATGCAAGAATACAAGAAAATCGGTGTTGTATTAATAGCTAAGTCTTTAATAGAAACAAATTATTGAAAATTAATAAGTAAATTTTCATATTTTTATTTTTTTAATTTTTTTAAATACCTTTTTCAAATCCTAAAAATCAAGATATGATATTTTAGTTAATATTTTATTATTAATTATTATTAAAAATATTAGATAAAATTAAATACTAATTTTTACAAATAAAAAATTGTCAAAAAATTCCTATTTACAACTTATGTGATTTTAAAACTTTTAAATAATTATTTTTAATTTAAACTTTTAATATAATTTAAACTTTTAATAATTATTTTTAACTATTTTTATAATTTTTTAATATTTATTTTTTAATATTTAATAATTTAGATAATTTTTAAACTTTATAATGATTTTATTTTTTTTTAATTTTTCATTTTTTTAATAAAATTTTTTAATTTTTCATAAAAATAATAATATAACCACTTAAAAATCACTTAATAACTAAAAATTAATAGTTATTTTGCTTATTAATAATATTTAAGGGATATAATGGATTACTTCGAAGTTTTAGAGAAAGAAACAAAAGTCCTCTATGATATAGCTAATGAAGCTAGATCAAAAGGGCTTGACGTTGAAACAAAAACAGAAATTCCCTTAGCTAAAGATTTAGCTGAAAGGGTCGAGGGTCTTGTTGGTCCAGTAGGAATAGCTAAACATATAAAAGAATTAGAAGAGGACATGTCTAGAGAAGAAGTAGCTTTTAAAATAGCTGAAGAAATATCTTCAGGGGAAATTGATGAAAGTGGAGAAAAAGACAAGATAGATGGGGAGGCTCTTGCAGATCAAGCATTAAGGACGGCACTAGCTATTTTAACTGAAGGTGTGGTAGCTGCTCCACTTGAGGGAATAGCTAAGGTAAGTATTAAAAAAAACTTTGATGGTACAAAATATTTAGCTGTTTACTTTGCAGGACCTATTAGGAGTGCTGGTGGAACTGCAGCAGCATTAGCTGTTCTTATTGGTGATTGTATTAAAGTAGCTACTGGATTAAGTAATTATAAACCTATTGAAGATGAGATAGAGAGATATGTTGAAGAAGCTGAACTTTATGAATCAGAGGTTACTAATCTACAATATTCTCCAAAACCTGATGAAGTACGTTTAGCTGCTCGAAATATTCCTATTGAAGTTACAGGCGAACAAACAGAAAAAGTAGAAGTATCACACAGAGATTTAGAAAGAGTAGAGACTAATAACATCCGTGGTGGAGCATTACTAGCTATGGTTGAAGGAATAATTCAAAAATCTCAGAAAGTATTAAAATATGCTCATAATCTTGAATTAGAAGGTTGGGACTGGCTAAAAGAGTTTTCAAAAGATAACACTCCTAAAATAACCTCTGATGATGATGAAACAGAAGAAAAACAAAAAAAGATAAATGCTCCTTCAAAAGAGGATGCTAAATATATTCAAGATATTATTGGTGGAAGACCAGTTTTAGGATATCCTTCAGAAAAAGGAGGATTTAGACTAAGATATGGCAGGTCACGTAATACTGGTCTAGCTGCTATGGGTGTTAACCCTGCAACGATGGAATTATTGGAATTTTTAGCTGTTGGAACACAACTTAAAATTGAAAGACCTGGAAAAGGAACTTGTGTTGTTCCAGTGGATTCTATTGAAGGACCAATTGTAAAGTTAAAAAATGGTGATGTTGTTAAAGTATCTTCTGTTAGTGAAGCTAAGGATATTAAAAGGCAAGTAGCTGAAATATTGTTTTTAGGAGATATATTAATCGCTTTTGGTGAATTTTTAAGAAACAACCAAAGATTACTTCCATCAGCTTGGTGTGAAGAATGGTGGATTGAACTAATAAAAAATTCAGATAAATACAATGAAGGAGATTTAGATTTAAATTCTTTAGGAGATTTAACAAATAAGGAAAATAGCTATATTTCTGCTAAAGATGCATTTGAAATTTCTAAAAAATATGATGTTGCATTACATCCAAGCTATACTTATTCTTATAATGATGTATCCATTGATGAATTGAATGCTTTAATAAAGTGGATTAATAAATATAAAGATAATTTTGAAGAAAATGAAGATTTTAAATTAGATTTATCCTATGAAAAAAGAATTTTAGAAGTTATAGGAGTTCCACATAGGTTAAAGGATTTAAAAGTTATCTTAGCTAATGATGATGCATATGCACTTATTAACACTTTAAATAAAGAATTAAATAATGAACCAGTAGCTAATGATTTTGATAAAGATGATAATGCTCTTAATGCATTAAATAAGGTATCGGATATTAAAATCATGGACAAGTCTCCTATTTACATTGGAACTCGTGTTGGAAGACCTGAAAAATCTAAAGAAAGATTGATGAGACCAGCTCCTCATGGGCTTTTCCCAATTGGTACTGCTGGTGGAACTCGAAGACTTATTGCTGAAGCTTCTAAGAAAGGAAATATTAGTATTGATATTTCAAGAAGGAAATGTACTAATTGTCAATTAAGCTCTTTTCAATCATTATGTCCTCATTGTGGTTCACCTACAGTAATTGGTAATTCTGGAAGAAAAAATATTAATGTGTCTGGGCTTTTAAGGAAAGCTGCTGATAACATAAAAGTTAGGCGAGTTGACGAAGTTAAAGGAGTCAAAGGCATGATTTCTGAATCTAAACTTCCAGAACCATTGGAAAAAGGGATACTCAGATCTAAAAACGATGTTTTTGTTTTTAAAGATGCTACTATAAGACATGATTCTACTGATTTACCACTAACACATTTTACACCTTATGAAATAGGAGTATCCATTGATAAACTCAAATCCATGGGATATGAAAAAGATGCTTATGGTAATGAAATTCAAAATGTTAATCAAGTTATTGAGCTAAAAGTTCAAGATGTTGTTGTAAGTAGAAATTGTGGTGAATACCTAGTTAATGTAGCTAATTTTATGGATGATTTATTGGATAGATTTTATTCAATGGATAAGTTTTACAATATTGAAAAAAAAGAGGATTTAATTGGTCACTTGATTGTTGGATTAGCTCCACATACTTCTGCAGGAGTACTTGGTCGAATTGTAGGTTTTACCAATGCATTAGCTTGTTATGCTCATCCTTATTTCCATTCAGCTAAACGAAGAAATTGTGATAGTGATGAAGATTCTGTAATGTTACTTTTGGATGCGTTAATCAATTTTTCAAAATCATATTTACCTAGTACTCGTGGAGGGAGTATGGATGCACCATTAGTTTTATCTTCAAGAATTGATCCAGAGGAAATTGATGATGAATCTCATAATATTGATGTTTTAGAAAAGTTTTCATTAGAATTTTTTAATAAAACTCAAGAGAGTTTAAAACCTAGTGAAGCTTTAGATGTGGTTGATAATGTTTCAATGCACCTTGGAACTCCACAACAATATGAAAATTTAATGTTTTCTCACAATACCACAAATATTCATGCTGGTCCTAATATATGTCTTTATAAAACACTACCTTCTATGAAAGAGAAAGTCGAATCTCAAATAGCTTTAGCTGAAAAGATTAGGGCTGTGGATCAAAAAGGAGTTGTAGAAGGAGTACTGTCTTCTCATTTTTTACCGGATATCATGGGTAACTCAAGAGCTTTTTCAAAACAAAAAGTTAGATGTGCTAAATGTAATTCTAAATATAGAAGAATACCACTTACTGGTAAGTGTAAATGTGGAGAAAATCTTATGTTAAGTGTTTCAAAAGGATCAGTAGTTAAATATTTAGAAATATCAAAAGATTTAGTAAATCGTTATCCTATAAGTCCCTATTTAACTCAAAGGTTAGAAATACAAGAATTTGGAGTAGATTCCTTATTTGAAAGTGATAAATCAAAGCAAAGTTCTTTAGATATTTTCTTATGAATAGACAATTTTTAGCTAAATTATAGCAATTATTTTATACAAGAGCTATGATTTATATAACTTTGTTTAATTCATAAGATATTACTAAATAATACTTTTTAATTATTACAAATCTATTTTTTCATGATAATTTTGATTTTAAAGTAGATATAATGATTTATAAACTATTATAGTAAATTTTATATATAATTTTAGACATAATAATTTCATCTCTTTTATAGAAATTTTTATTTATTTTTTGATTCATATAGAGTATGATAATTATTATTTCCACAAGTTTTTGTAAATATTATTATTAGCTATAATGAATAATCAATAGGATTAAGTTTTTATTATTGGCTTTGATGAGTAGTCCATAGAGATTAAGTTTTTATTATTGGCTTTGATGAGTAGTCCATAGAGATTAAGTTTTTATTATTGGTTTTAATGGGTTAAACAGTTGGTATTAGGTTTTTATTGTTTGGTTTTTATTGGATTATGTAGTTGGTATTAGGTTTTTATTGTTTGGTTTTTATTGGATTATGTAGTTGGTATTAGGTTTTTATTGGTTTATGTAGTTGGTATTAGGTTTTTGTTATTTGGTTTTAATGGGTTAAGCAGTTGGGATTAAGTTTTGGGGTTTTTTAATGCAAGGTAAATCAAAAATTGTAGATGACATATTTGAAGATATTGAACTTTCTGTAAAGAAAAAAAATGGAATCATGGAAAGGTTTAGCTATGAAAAATTGGTCAAATCATTAATATTAGTTGAAGCTCCTTATTTTGAATCTGATAAAATTATTTCTAAGGTTGCTTCTTCTACTTATGATGGAATAACAACCAAGGAAATCAAAAAAATAGTTTATGAAGTATTATCTGATATAGATGAAGAAGTAGCAAATAAATATTTAGCTACAACAGCATTAAAAGTTAGAACTTCAAGGGATAAAATAGAACCTTTTGATTTGTCAAAAATAGCTAATACACTGGTTCAAGAAACAGGAGCTTCTCAAGAGACTGCTTTTGAAATAGCTTCTAATGTTTGGAAAGAACTTAAAAAACTTAATGTAGAGTATTTAACAGCTCCAATGATACGTGAGATTGTAAATACTAAGTTAGTTGAATATGGTTTAGAAGATTTAAGAAGCAAATATACTAGGCTTGGTATTCCTGTTTATAATATCACTTCTTTAATTGAAAATGGATCTCGTGATAATGCAAATATGATTCATAATCCTGAAAGTGTGCATAAATATGTTGCAGATGAAGCATTAAAGCAATATGCTCTTTTACATGTCTTACCTGCAAACTTAGCTGATGCTCATATGTCTGGAGACATTCATATTCATGATTTGGAATTTTTTGCAGGTAGGCCTTTAAATTGTATGCAACATGATTTAAGAATGTTTATTAAATATGGTCTTAAAGTTGATGGCACAGGGGATCATACATCAGTAGCTGGACCTCCCAATCATATTGAAACTTTAATGAATCATACTGGGGAGATAATGCTTGCAGCACAACAAAATATGTCTGGAGGACAGGGAATGTCCTTGTGGAATGTTTTTGTTGCACCATTTGCAAGAGGACTCTCTTATGAAAAGATTAAACAAGCTGTTCAAATGTTAATATACAATCTTAACATGGCTTATGCAGCAAGAGGTTCTCAAGTTCCATTTACAAGTATGGGTTTAGAGTTTGGTGTTCCTAAATTCTTAGAGCAGGAAACAGCTTATGGTCCGAAGGGACTATCTTCAGGTACTTATGGAGATTATGAAGAAGAAGTTAGATTATTACAAAAAGCATTTACTGAAACTTTACTTGAAGGAGATGCTGATGGTAAGCCACACTTATTCCCCAACACAACCTACACCCTTAGAAAAGAAACACTAAAAAAAGACTATGAAGATGACCTAAGAATGGTTCATGAACTCTCTGCTAAATATGGTTCTTCTTATTTTGTTAATATGTTACCTGACTATAGGAGTGATATGGCTAATTATATGGGTTGTAGAACATGTTTGCAAAATGATTGGACTGGGGATTGGGATAATGATTGTTTTAGAACAGGAAACCTTGCATATGTAACTCTTAATTTCCCAAGAATAGCTTATCAATCAAGAGATGAATCCGAAGTTTTTGAATATCTTGATTCTTATATGGACTTAGCTATTGAAACACTATCCATTAGAAGAGAACAAGGATTAAAATGTTTAAACGATTATAGTTTACTACCTTTCCTTGATCAAAAAGTTGAAGATGATACCTATTACAGAATAAACAATGCAACATTATCATTTGGTTTTGTTGGTTTAAATGAAATGTTAATGTCATTATTTGGTACTGGAATTGAGGATCCTGCGTCAAATAAATTTGGTATTAAAGTTTTAAAGCATATGGCTAGTAGAACAGCAGAATTAAAAAATGATACAGGATACAGATGGTCTGTTCTACAAACACCAGCTGAATCAACAGCTTATAGATTTGCTACATTAGATAGGGACCAATTCCATGATAAAGCTATTGTACAAGGTGAAAAAGGAGCAAACTATTATACTAACTCTTCTCATGTACCAGTAAATTCAAACACTTCGTTCATTGATAGAATTAGAATTGAAGAGCAATACCATAGCTTAACTCCAGGAGGACATATATTCCATGGTTTCATGGGTGAATCTTATTCTGATCCTGATTCATTAATGAGTTTAACAAATAAAATAGTTAAAAAGTCAGATATTGGATTTTGGGCATATAGCTCTGCATTAAGCTTCTGTATTAAGTGTAAAACCCTTATGAAAGGATTAAATAACCAATGCCCAACTTGTGGTGAACGTGAGGATGTTGAGTGGTATGACAGAATTACAGGATATGTTCAACAAGTAGGCAAAGCAAAATCCTCATCTGGAGGGTGGAATGCTGGTAAAAGGCAGGAATTATCTGATAGGCGTAGATTTGAAGATAGTTAACTATTATTAATACTCAAAATTTTGAAGAAAATCATAGTAAAGATAATACTCAATAAATAGTACTGCCGAATTTCACTAGTTTTGGGTTTTAGACTTTTGTGAAAAAATCGTTAAATTTACTTTCACTTATAATTCACAGAACTTTTGAATGGTTCCAACCAGTTGATTTTGGCAGTGCCCAATAAATTAAGGGTTTTTCTTTAAATTACAATTTTTTTAGCTTTTTTTTTTTTTTTAAAGTTAATTGATAAATTTCCTACATTCTTTGAATTTTTTCATGTCTTTTAAGTTTATTTCTGCTTTCATTTTTCTGGTGAGATTAAACTCATAATCTACTTTATTTCTATCTTCTTCCAATCTAGATAGTTTTATAGCTATTTTTTCATCAAAATTACCTTTAACAACGTATTCTAACTAATCGATGAATTAACTCTCTGTGTTTTAGTTTATACTTCTTTTTTAAGCAATAGTGCTATTGCCTATAAAACACATCATAATAAGAATGATTATAGAAATATTATACAGTTCATGATAAAAACTAAATTCAGCATCATCTAATGTTTCGATTGTTTTTTTAAATTATTATATCTGCTCATTCAATTTCAACACCTTCTTTATCTACAGTACTATAAAAAAAGGTTTTATATTTTACGTAATGTTTTAGTGGGATTATTATTGGGATTATTTTAGCAGAGAGATATTCTCCTGTTTCAAGAACAGTCCTAAATGTTTTACCATAGACCTCATCCCTAATTTCAAATTCATCTCCTACTTTTTAATAACAGTAAGTACATCAATATCAGATTCTACTGCACATCATCTATGGCAACAGAACCAAATAAAACAATTTTCATAATTTAGAGATGAATTTTTAAAGATTTTGCAAAATCAATAGCTAATTGTTTACTATCTACTATATTATCATTCCTTCAATTATTTTATTTATAAATATTTTTTATATATTATTTAATATATTTAATCCGTAAAATGTGTGTAATAATTAACATTAGAAAAACTAGCTTAAAAATACTAATTTTAAGAAAAAGTCTTTGATTCGAGGAGATGGCATTAGCTAAGATTTTTTTCAAATTTTTTAAAAAAAAATAGTATCTCCTTGAAAAAAGTAATAAAGTTTTTTTATTTTTTTTTAATTTTAGTATGTCAAGTTTTGATAATTAAAAGAATATTTGATGTAATATAAATTTCCTAATAATAATATATATTAGATAATTAGGATATATTTTTCTTATTTGTTCATGATTTACATTTATTATAGTCATGAGAGGAAAAATTGTAATTAATGTTTTGTTAAAATATCACTTAATTTCTAATTAATATATAAATAATATTTTTAATTTTAAAAATAAATATTAATAATTTTATTATTAGAAAAATAGAAAAAATAGTAAATTAAATTTAAAAATAACTGAATTTAAATATTTTTAAAAATTATCATTAATTAAAAACTTTATTTTTAGGACTATACTATAAGTAAAATTTTAATGAATCAGGATTAGGTAAAAATTAACTTTTTAACCTACTTTAAAT
>Ga0099364_10012943_pt1 | contig 11222 bp, 11 predicted proteins | sample TergutTh196P3_FD_73070 | JGI IMG/M metagenome (GOLD analysis project Ga0099364, IMG submission 73070) | Microcerotermes parvus P3 segment gut microbial communities from Pointe-Noire, Republic of the Congo - Th196 P3 | ecosystem: Host-associated > Arthropoda: Insects > Digestive system > Gut ... | reverse complement strand
AAGCTCGCTCTGGATGATGTGTCGCTGACACTGGAACCGGGAATATGGGGCTTGCTCGGTCCCAACGGAGCGGGCAAATCCACGATGATGAACATCATCGCGGGCATTTTGACGCAGACCGGCGGACAGGCGCTGTGGAACGGCAAGCCCGTCGCGGAATCGGGCGCGGCCTACCGCGCGATACTCGGGTTCCAGCCGCAGTCTCCGGGATTGTACGACGCGTTCACGGCACGGCAGTATCTGCGCTATATGTGTGTGCTGAAGGGTGTGTTCCAGAAAAAAGGCGAGAAGCGGGCGTTGGAGGAGCACATCGCGCAAACGCTGGAATCGGTCAACCTGACCGCGGACGCCGACCGGCGCGCCGGCACGTTTTCCGGCGGAATGAAGCACCGCCTCGGCGTGGCCCAGGCCCTGCTCGGCAGGCCGGAGCTGGTCATTCTCGACGAACCCACCTCCGGCCTGGATCCCCAGGAGCGCGTCCGGCTGCGGAAGATGATCGCGGCGCTGGCGGAAAACAAGATCATTCTGTGGTCCACGCATATCGTGAGCGATATTGAGAGCGTCGCGCATCAGGTGATCCTATTGCGGAAAGGCCGGTGCGTCTTTGCCGGAAAGCCCGGCGGAGACGGCCTGGAAAAGCTCTATCTTCAATACTTTGATTCCCCGGAGGAGGGAGGTGGGCCGGTGTGAAGCTGGTCGGGTATGAGCTGCGCAAGACGCTGTCAGGACGGTTTTGGTGGTTGGCGCTGCTGTTTCTGCTGGCCGCCAATCTTCTGTTGTACAGCGAGCCGTGGAATGGAGTCTCGTTTTTCAGCTGGAAAACGCTCTCGGAAGACTTCGCTCCCTTGAAGGAATTTGTCGCCTCCGCCTCCGCGGAGGAGTACCATGCCTATATCGCGGAGATGGAAGAAAGATACGGGGAGTATGATTACTTTTCATCCTGGGACAGCATCACAGACGACTCCCCGGGCCGCTTTGCCTCCACCATGACGCAGGAGGTGCAGCTTTTGGCGTATCACCTCAACCAGTGCGCGTCCTTTGAGCGGGTTGTCGGCGAGCGGGCGCGGATTGAAACAGCCGCGCGCTGGGCAGGCGGCACGGCATACCTGAAAAACGATGCGTTCGGTGTGCGGAAGAGCATGGATATGATCCGGCGTTACGCGGTCAAGCCCGCGATCATCCCCGCGCTGGCGACGGCGGAAAACAGCGGTCCGCCGTTTTCCGCCATGCCCAAATGGGGATGGATCAATTTTATAGACTATATATGGGGTGATGTCTTTGCCGTGCTGATGGCGGCCTTGCTGGCCACGCGCCTCTTCCCGATGGAGCGCAAGGCCCGGCCCATTCTGCTGGCCACGCCGAAGGGCCGGCGGCAGACGACGGCGGCCAAGCTGGCGGCGGCGGCGATCCTCGGGCTGGGGATGAGCGTGCTGTTCTCTGCCGTTACCCTGCTGTTTATCGGCTTTAAGGACGGTCTGTACGGCGCGGACGGCTCTATCCTGACGGTGGGCGCGATGACGTTTACGCCGCTGGTGGCCACCATCGCGCAGACGGTGCTTCTGTTCGCGCTGTACCGGGTCGCCGGCGTGGTGCTGGTATCGCTTGCCTGTGCGGTGATCGCGTACTTTCTGCGGGGAAACCTGCTGTCCTATATCGGCGGCATTGTCTTTGTCGGCGGCTCGTTTGGCTATTCTGTGCTGATAGGGCGCAATCCCTTTCTGCCGACAGCCCTGCGCGTTCTGCCGGATATCACGTCGCTCTCGCGTCCGCAATGGTTCTTTGAGACATACCGCGCGGCCAACCTGTTCGGCTACCCGGTGCTTTGGTCAACGGTCTGCCTGCTGTTCTGGACAGCGCTTTGCGCCGCCCTGGCCGGCTTTGCCGTCTGGCACAGCGGGTACAGCGGGCGGAGGCGGCGTGTATGACGGTCAGGCTTTGGCGGTATGAGTGGGGCAAGCTGTGGTTTACCTATAAGGGGATATGGCTCTTGCTCGGATTTGTGTTGCTGAAAACGGCCTTGCTCTGCGTTCTTCCGGAGATGACGGACGCACGCCTGGGGATGTCGAAAACGCAATATAACGAAGTCATGTACGGCGAGGCGTTGGGGTTTGTCGTGCATGGCGAGGCTGCGGCGGAGAAAGAGCGGCAGATCGCGGAGACCTATGCGTTTTACCAGAGCATGAGGATGGAAGACGCCCGCTTCGCGGAGCAAATGAGAAGGGGTGAAATCACGAACGACGACTATTGGGCGTTTTATCAGGAAAACGAGCCGGTCCTCTCCCAGATCAACCGGTACCATACCGTGCTGGAGATTGTGAATGAAAAACGGCTTCAATTCGCGGCCCAGCAGCGGGATGAAGGCCTCGCGCCGCCGGCCTATTTTTACGAATACGGCTGGGCTTCCGCGCTGACGTATATGGGCTGGCTTGACCCGCTGGCGTTTCTGATCGCGATGACACTGGCCATCCAGATGGTCTGCCCCGAGATCGCCTCGGGCGCGATGAGGGTCACTCACGCGACCCGATACGGGCGCGCGCCGCTGTTCTTCGCCAAGCTCACGGTGCTGACCGTGATCCTATGCGTAACCGCCGCCCTGAGCGCCGCGATGGAGCTGGGGCTATTTACGGCGCGCTTCGATCTCAGCGAAGGCGCTTGGCCGCTGTATTCTATTACGCCATACGCGGATACGCGCCTGCCGCTCTCGCTCTCGCTCTCGCAGGCCTTCGTGACGCTTTCCGTCATTCGCGCCGCGGGTCTGGTCTTAACGGGGCTGTTCACCTTCGCGCTGGCTTGCCTGGCGTCAGGCGCGGCGCAAACGGCGTTCATGGGACTCGCGCTGGTCGTACTGCCGTGGCTGACGCTGCCGGAGTTCGCCTTTACGCCGGGCGCGTGGCTTGCCGGCCGGAGCGTGTTTCTGACAGAACAGCGGCCCCTCTCCGCGCTGGTGATGGGCGTGATTGTTTTGGATTTGCTGGGAGCGGCGTTTTGGGTGAGATTCGGCAGAGCGCGCTGAGGAGGCCCGGGCGGCGCGGGTTTGCCCTTTGGGCAGAGGAGACACCGCCGAAGCGGGCCGCCGCGAGAGACCCAAGTATTAGCCGCCGGTTCAAAACGAACCGGCGGCTCTTTTTGTGCTGCCGCAAACCCCCGCGTATCTGCGGCGCACCCATGCGTTCAAAATTTTTTTAGAAAATTTTCCTTGACCTGCAACATTTTGGGGTTTTCATGGAATATAGAGGCAGAAAGGTTTTTGAGAGGAAGCGGACAGGTCGAGGTTATTGGTATATAACCCTGTCTGAATGCAAGGGTTTCCCTGTCCTGGAGTACATTTACATATTTTGAGGAAGACGGTATAATTTTGTCGTCTGAAGGAGGCGGCCTTATGAGTACCGACGCAATGCTGAGCCAGAGGATCAAGCGGTATCGTAAAATCCGCAACATAACTCAGGAAGAACTGGCAGAAGAAATCGGCGTCACGACGAACCACATCGCCAGCATTGAAGCCGGCAGAAGACAGATCAGCCTGGGAACTCTGGTTCGTGTTTGTGAGTGTTTTCATGTCAGCATGGCGGAAATGCTGCCGGTGAATGCGGCGGACGATTCAGCCCTGAGGGCGGATTGGATTGCGGAAATAGACGACACGCTTGCGTTGCTGGATACCGCTCAGCTGGGGCTGGTGTGGAAAATGGTGTGTGGGTTAAGAGGGTAGGGGCGTGGTGGAATAACGAGAAATATATGCTGGCAGCAATGGTGGCAATGCTATCGAGATATGGAATTCCTTGTTGTATGCTGTATAATAGACAGGAAGAAGGTTGGAGTTTGTTGAAAGAGGTACTTAGCCGGAAAGTAAAATATTATCGCACGCTGCATTCGATGACGCAAGAAGAGCTGGCTATGAAGATTGGTGTTGAGCCGCTGCATATTTCTTGTGTAGAGCGCGGTCAAAAAAGACTCGGCTTGGATAAATTGGAGATTATTTGCGATTGCTTCAACATCACGATGGCAGACCTTATGCCGGTTAAGCGACAAGACGACTCTGATACGAAAGAGGCATGGATAAACGAGATTGTAGAAACGCTCCGGTCCTTAGACACTTCTCAGATCGGAATGGTGAAGTCAATGATTGGCGGCCTAAAGGGGTAGATTTTCAGAGTCAGTCTGGCAATGCGCGTTTGCTTGATGCGATACAAAGGAACTCAAGTCCCAGACCGTTGAGTAATCCGGGTGGGCGGCTGTTTTCCGGCATAACCATGGAAACGCATGGCAGTCCGAAAGGACCTGCCAATGGCGAAGCCATATCCAGGGGGGATTCCGATGGATTTTCGATGCTGGTATGTGATATTCGTGATGACCGGGCATGAAGAAAAAGTCCGGGGGCAGCTCAAGGATAACTTGGCAAAGCAGGGCTTGCCTCCCGCAGAGTATTTGATCCCCAAGCGCTGGCTTCGGGAGCGGAACGCAGAAACGGGCGAATGGGAAGAAGTCCTCAAGGTGATGTTTCCGGGTTATGTGTTGGTCGGCACCGATGAGATTGAGCAAGTCGCTGCCATTGCCGGCGGGATAACGGGTGTATTGAAATTCTTGAAAACGGATGATGGCGAGTTTTACCAGCTGCCCATGGAAGAGATTTCGTGGATTGCGTACATGACGGAGAAGAACGATGTCATCGAAGAGTCGGAAGTCTATCTTGATGAAGACAATCGCATTGTGGTTCAGTCCGGGCCGCTGAAGGGCGAAGAAGGACGGATTAAGAGGTTCAATCGAAGGAGTGGGCGCGTAGCGGTTGAGTTTTTGATCGGTGCGGAGCGGCGGGTGGTTTGGTTGGGGGTTCGGGTGGTAAGTGATGATGTGAGGTAAAGTTACCCAATTAGAATTTTTTTGATTTTAAGGAGGTAGATGTGATGTCGATTGTACGGAAAGTAGAAAGAGCAATGGAAAGTCGTCGTTGGGAGATTCTATGGATGCTTTTGAGCTTTGTCGTTTCTGTTTTTTTTATGAAGAAGCATAGTGATATGAACCCAGATGGTAACCCTTGGATAAATGGACTAATCATTCTTTGTGCGATATTTCTGTCTTCTCTTATTGACTCGGTTATTGGTGTTTTCGAGAAAGGCAAAAAAATGGGAATTTCAGCGTCTCTTTTGATGATGATGGTGTTAGTGTTGACCGTCTTGTTCAGGTGGGCTATCCTGCACTTTTGCAAAGAGACTTTTGTGTTTAATATATGTGTTGCACTTGCATTCGTTATCACAACAATAGAAATCAGACACAACCTAAAAGAACAGAACTGATTGGGAGGGTTTTAATAGATGTTTGATGAAATTTATGATTTTGCAGAACGGAATTTCGGAGGTTCTCGTGGACTGATTATTGCAGGAGTAGTCATCGCGGCGTATGTGGGTATCTCTGCGTCACGCTCCATTCGCAAACGACGGAACGAGGAGAAAATGCCAAGCATCGACACAGCTGATCTGGTCGAATTGAAAAAATTGGTGCAGGAAAAAAATCAAGAAATCGCGTCCTTGAAAAGAACAATCCAAAGCGCACCGAGACACGTAATGAATCTTGAAATTCTTTTCGATCTAGGTGATCTTAAAATTTGTAAACGACACAATTCTCCCGGAAGAGAGCTTATGGATTTCTGATAAGCGGAAGCACCGCAAACGTGGTGCTTTGCATAAAGAATTTCTTAAAGAAAAGAGGTTTGTTCGGTATGAACGAGACAACCAAAAAACTGGAAGTCGTCAGTATGTTTTCGTACAAAGGCGGTGTGGGACGCACATATCTAACGGCGCAACTTGCCAGAATCCTAGCTGCACTGGGGAAGAAAGTCGTCATTTTCGACTGGGACATGGATGCCCCTTCTATCCCCGGAGTTTTCGATGAAAAAAACGCAGGTTATGATAACCCCGATAGCAACTATGGAAAAATAAAAGGGGGGTTTTATAATTTGGTCAGCAACTATGCCAAGAGGAGTAGGCGACCTGTATGGAATAGCCACAGACAAAAAGAGCTTGATTATTACCATGATTTCAAAGAGGATTTTGAGAAGTATTTGATTGACTGCGATGTCAAACTAGACGGGACGCAAATCGATCCTAAATTCGGAAGTAAAGGTTCCGGCTGGATAAAGATTCTTCCCGGCGGTAAAGTTACTGAGCCTACATACTGGGATAATATTGCTTCGTCTAAGTGGTTGACCGTCATCAACGACAATATAGATTTAGATTCTGCCGAAACACTCTTTGAGAATGCCTTTAAACCAGCTTTGAAAGAAATTGGAGCGGAATATTTACTCATCGACTGCAGGGCAGGTATCACGCATTACGGCGGATTGGTTCGGCGTGTTGCCAATCGACAGATTATGATTGTTACCCCGACTGACGAGACCAAGAGAGTACTGGGGGATAAGTTGATTAAGGCATTGTTTGCGAGGATGGATGACTCTAGTAGGCCGAAGTGGGACGGCTTTGTTTTTGCCGTTGGACGCGTACCTTATGAATACGCCGACAAAGAAAGGCAATTGTTCCTAGATACCAAGAAATTTCTTGAAGATAAAATGTATAATTCTGATCTTTTAACGCTAGCTAAAATTCTGCACATTAGTTCAGATATAGAAACATATTATGATCCGTTTATCCGAGTGTTTGATGAACGGTATCTTACAGAGCGGAATTCCATGACCCATCTGCACGAGGACATACTGAAAGTTTTCGCCGCATCGTTGCACGAAGAAGCAGAAAGTGTTTTACAGGAGTTCCTTGATGCTGGGGTGGAAATTGCCGTCCCCGAAGATATTTCCGAAGCCCTTTCCGAAGATGAAAGGGAGATGACCCGACAGGCGTATGCAGTGTGGCAAAAAATGTACGGTTATCCTTTCGACCGCGTGTCTAGGAACGTAGTTTTTGAGGAGAAATACAGTATAATGTATAACATTGAGGACAATGAGAGGAATGTAGCTTTCAAGGTTGATACATTCCTCAATTTGTTGTGCGAGATCGAAAAAAACTTGGGAAAAGATGCCGACTTAAGGGCCGCTTTGAATGAGGCGGGAAAAGAATGCGGTAATAACTTTGGGAAAGCGCTCTTAGGTCAGTGGGGGATTCTTGAAGAATCTACAAAAGCATCGCCCATTTCGGATAATAAGCTGAAAGAGTGGTGTAAATTCGACACACGTACAGGATTTGGAAGAATGACATACGAGAGTGGGGCCTTAACCATTGCCGCCCCCTTTGTTGTCGACAGAAAGAAGGGATTTGATTATTCCATTTTCTTAAATGGGTATGTAAAGGGCGTGTTGGATATGTTTGGGTATGAGATTGTTCCGAATATCTCGCAAAACGAAATATCCGACAGTCTCACATACAGATTTCAACCTAAAGTAGCGATTGAGGAGGGGCAAGCATGACTAATGCCTCCAAAATATGCCTGATCTATACCGGCGGCACAATCGGAATGTATCGTGATGGGCAAGGGACATTACGTCCACCGGAAAACCCGAAGGACTTCGTGGAACTTGCCCCGGAGCTTGATGCGGATGGATTTGATTTCATCCCTGTGTTGAACAAAGACAGCACTAATATGATTCCCGAGGATTGGACAACGATTGCGAAGGCGATCTATGAGCGTCGGGCAGATGGATATAAGGGCTTTGTTATTGCGCATGGTACTGACACGATGCACTTTTCGGCCTCAGCTATCGCATTGGCACTTGGAAGGAATTTAGATTTTCCGGTTGTCTTTACCGGTGCGCAAACCGCACCTGATGTATATCATGGTGACGCGCGCATAAATCTATTGCGAGCCTTCAAAGTCGCGGAAACGAACATCGCGGAAGTGGTGATTTGTTTCGGCGATTATGTTTTTCGCGGATGCAGGGCACAGAAGAAGGATGAACGCCGTTTTGAGGCCTTTGAATCCCCAGCGTTTTTTCCCTTGGCGCATATCACCGAAAATATCATCCCAAATGGTTCTTGGGCAAGAACACGTATGGAAGTGAACGGAGAACTCGTATTCCTCCCAAACTTTGAAAAGGGTATTGTTCAGCTTTCGTTGATACCGGGACTGGAGCCTTATCTGCTGGAGGGTCTGATAGAGAAGGAAGAATGTAAGGGCATTGTACTCCAATCTTTCGGTGCCGGCAATGTTCCGAGTGAAGCCGCTGGAAAAAAATATGCGTGGGAGAATTTTATCCGGCACGCAAAAGACTGCGGCAAGCCTGTTTTGATTACCAGTCAGTTTCCGGCGAACGCTACTTCGCATACGGTCTATGAGCCGGGAGTTGCGGCGATTGATGCTGGGGCCATTCCAACAGGCAATATGACGTCTGCGTGTGCGACCGCCAAGTTTCGGTGGGTCTTGGCACAAGTTGGTGACATAGAAGACAAGCAGGAGAAATTAGAGAAAATTCGAGACATGATGAATACGGATTATGTCGGAGAATTTGACATGGCGTAATGGCACTTTAATCTGCCATTACAAAAAATAAAAAAGGAGCGTATAGAAATGGCCCAAAAAAGAGTTCTGATGATTTGTACAGGGGGAACGATAGGGATGCTTCCCTCGAACAAGGCCGATCCCCAAAGCGCACTCAAACCCGCCAGTTGGAAAGAAATCAGGGACAACATGCAGTCGTTGGAGAACCTGACGTTCGATGTTGAGACAACGGAGATGGATTTAATTGATTCATCGAATATGTATCCGGGCTATTGGATTGATATTGCAAGAAAAATCCAGGATGAATATAGTGGATTTGATGGGTTTGTCATATTGCACGGCACGGACACAATGGCATATACGGCGTCCGCGCTTTCTTTCCTTCTTGAAAATTTGGACAAGCCCGTCGTAGTGACCGGTTCGCAGCTCCCTCTCGCTCAACCGCGCAACGATGCCGCGCAAAACCTCGTCACAGCTTTGAAAATCGCGGCTTCCGACGGGATCGAAACCGTTCCTGAGGTTACGATCATGTTCAACAACAAGCTCCTTCGCGGAAATCGCTGCCGTAAAGTGAGTTCCACCGGGTTCAACGGATTTGATACTCCGAATTTGGCGCCTTTAGCAGAAATCGGCGAACATATCAAGGTAGATAAAAGCCTCGTGCGAAAGGCTTCAGGAGAAGGATTTTATATCAATGAGCATTTAGAAGAAAATGTGATGCTTTTTGACATCTTTCCCGGAATTAGCCCCACAATCCTTCGGAGCGTTTTCAACATTGAAGGATTGAGGGGCGTTATTTTGCGGACATACGGTACCGGCAACGCTCCTACAACTCCGGAGTTTCTTAGTGAAATAGATTATGCGGTCAACGAAAAAGGACTTGCCGTTGTAAACATTACCCAATGCAATCAAGGGATGGTTGAGATGGGGCTGTATGAGGCAAGTTCTCAGCTTCCCCGTTTGGGCGTTATCAGCGGACTGGATATGACTTCCGAAGCGGCGTTGGTCAAGATGATGTTCTTGCTGGGGCAAGGCTATAATATCGCGACGGTTAAAGAACAAATGCAGAGAAGCCTGCGCGGCGAACAGAGTTACGGCGTGTTTAACTTCCTATATGAAAATGGCGCCACAAAGAACAATGTCTGTGCCTTGACACAGCAACAGTTCCCTGCCGGATTCAACAAGGAAAAGGTTACAAACGCCGTCATACGTTTCGATGGGAAGGAATTTCATGAATTCAAACTGGGTGAGGTATCGCCGGAATTAACTGTTTTTATGAATTACCCGAGAGTGTCACTGGAAACACCGACAAATACTCAGCAATGTCTAGGTACTGCTAGAAGGGATACGGATTATGTATTGAGGTGTACAGAAAAAGTGAAACAAATTGCAAATCCGAGTCTTCCGATGCAACTGACGGTCGTTTCCCGTTATGGGAATATCGAATGGGACAGCGTGGTCTTTTCGATTTATACGGATGTAGATTAAGTGTCGCAAAGGATTCAGAATGAACATAACGTCAGGAGATGTGGGGTTGAAAATATTGTTGTTGTCTACTAGCGGGACGATAGCATATCAGAACCTTTGCCCTGCTACTGATTTTATGAAGCAAGTGTTATTACAATTTATCGCTGCATATAAAGACAACAATCCAAACAGTGATGTGGAATTTTCTCTCGAAATTATGGACCATATTTCCGGCAATGACTTGGCGATTTCGAAATGGAAGGAATTGCACGACAAGATCAAAGCAATCTCAAAGCCAGAATACGACGGTGTTATAGTCACTCTCGAAGTCAGCACATTGACCCATATCGCGCCGCTATTTTCATTTCTGTTGAACCAAAGCGATGTGCCGATATTTTTTATTTCCGATTGTCAAATTGAAGATGTGATGTTTAACAAGCAACTGAGTTTTATTACTGCCGTTGATTTCATTGTAAGAATCGGGACCGCTGGTGTTTTCAGTTCTGTTGGAACGGAAATTTATCTTGGAACCCGTCTATGGATGATGACGTATGGATGGATGATTGGCGGAGAATTTGAGCGAAATCCTGACAAAAACAATCCTACAGTTGAAGATGTCGAAAAGAAAAGTCCAATTATTGTCGATTTTCCTGATGGAGAAAAAAGTCTGGGGAATTTTATCTACTTGACATCTCATGTTGGTCTAAATTATAGTCATATAAACATTGAAGCTCAAGACAATGACCCCCCTGTGGTTTTCCATGAGCTATACCTTTCGGGAGGTGCTTGCACGGATCCTGAAAATGAAGAGTTTTCAATCCTTGTTTTTGCTAAACGCTGTATGGCACAGGGGGTTGAGGTTTACGCTGCCCCATATAATCCACTACAACCGCATAGCAGCGCAAAAGATATGGCCGATGTCGGAATAAAACTGATAAACAGCATTTCTAGCGTTGCCGCGTATACCAAGTTATTGATTGCATACGGGGCGTTTTCTGATGCAGAAAAGCGGATGAAATTTATTGAGAGCAATATTGCCTATGAACAGTGGTGTCCTATGAAATCGAATTAGGCTACAGATGAAAATTTATTCTCCGATTTCTTGAAAAAAGCTTGACAACTGCTAGATTGTCGTGTAATATTAAAAATTAAGGGGTTTCATTTCTGCTGGCATCACTCCGTGGATACTGCGTGGTCAAACATTGCATGTTTTAGGTGGGCCTTTGCCTCATCAATGGAAATGCCGAAAATCGCCAAATAGTGACCTCGGCATGTGGAGTGCCATATCATATTATAGGGAGATGATTTCGGTTGAGTATTCA
>Ga0099364_10012942_pt1 | contig 11223 bp, 5 predicted proteins | sample TergutTh196P3_FD_73070 | JGI IMG/M metagenome (GOLD analysis project Ga0099364, IMG submission 73070) | Microcerotermes parvus P3 segment gut microbial communities from Pointe-Noire, Republic of the Congo - Th196 P3 | ecosystem: Host-associated > Arthropoda: Insects > Digestive system > Gut ... | reverse complement strand
GGGGGGGTAAAAAAATGGAAAAATTTTTAAAAAAGGTTAAAAAAATTTTTTCCCCCCCCCCCCCCCATGAATCGCCGACAAAATAATTGTTTAGCCATTCTTTTGCTGCCCCTTTGTCCGCGTCAAAAAGGCGGATTTTTGTTTTCAAGGCGTTAAAATTACGAGTAAGAAAGTGTGCGCCGGATTGAGTAATAAACCTTTCCGTTTCTTCAAGTGATTTTTGACTGAGTGTTTTATTCCCCATTGCAATATATACGGCGGAAAGCTGATTATAGGCACAAAAGATTATCTCTGAACTTTGGATAGCCTTTGCCTCTTCTTTAGCTTTTAGAGCGTGGGTTAGAGCTTCATCAAGGCGGTTTTTTTCAAGTAAAAATCCGGATGTAGTGCAGGCCAGTGCAGTAGCGTACAGATCCTTAAGCAAAACCCCAAAACTGCGATCCAGTTTCTTGGTATCACCTTGTACGAAAATTTCGGAAAAATCAAAAAAATCCCGAAAGCTGCGATGAAAAAAGGGCAGTTGTATGGATAAAGTTGAAACCTGATACCGTTTTTTAAGGCGCAAAATGGGCGGCAGCAGGGAGAATTCCTCTACAAGCTGGGTAAAGGTTTTGCGGTAGTCTGCCGCAAGTTCCAATATGACCGTTTCCAGCATTTGGGGATACTTTATGGCAATAGCCGGAAGATGCTCCCGCAGCTTATCCCAGGCAAGTTCAACCATTGCGGTATTGCCTGCAACCCAGGTGCCTTCCATGAGGGTGGTGTACAGGTAGGGAAGCCGGTCGCAGATTTCTTTCGGTAAAATGTCGCGGATAAAAATCTTCGAATATGCTGAATGTTCATCAAACAGTGGATTGGTGTGCTGATTGAACTGGTAAATCACCTTGAGGATAGTGGTATGATAACCACTCTGTATGGCGTAATGTCTTGCTATGACATATTGTTCCGCTTTAAGGTAGTATTCCGCCGCAGCCTTGTACAGCGGGTGCATGTTCATGCCGCTCTCTTTAGCCATGTTTCGCAGAAAATCCAAAAACAGGTGGTGATAACGGAAGGTATCTTTACCTGCCTTGCTGACAAAGGTATTGCTGGCGCACAGTTCACCCAGCACTTCACCGGCATCTTTGCGCCCGGTAAGGCTTGAGGCAAGTTTTTCGGTTATTTCATCAGCTACCGATGTTTTCATCATAAAATCCCGTAAACTTTGATCCCAGCTTTCCCATAGTTGTTCTCTGACATAATTGGCAAACACATACTCTGCTTTTATTTGTGCAATTTTTACAGAGGCATTTGCGGTACTTGCCATGCCCTTTTTTGCTATAGCGTTTATGCCTATGGCAAGACCGTTGGTAGCCATAAGGATAAACTCTGCTTCCTCATCCGAGAGGCGCAGCCCCAGGCTTTCATAATATAATTTAAGCTCATTTTCGGAAAACTTTAGGTCTTGGCGGCTGATAAGTGCAGTCTTTTTATCTTTGAACAGGTGGTACAGCGGCTGAGGAGGTTCGTTCCTTGATAAAATCAGTACAACAAAAGACATGGGCAGCCTTTTAAGCACCAACGGGAAGGATTTAAGAATGTCCTGGTTGTCAAGGAGATGAAAATCATCAAAAGTCAGAGTAAAAAAGCACTTATCAGGCAGTAATTCCGATATGATCCTTACCGTATATTCCACCGGGGAAGAAGAAAAAGCAGGATCGCTCAATATAGACAGCATAGCTTCATTGTCAGGTTGAATGGAACACAATACCGAGGCAAAAAGCTTGTAGAACACCGATGGCACATTATCGTAAACATCAAGGCTTATCCATAACGACTTGTGCCGCTCCGACTGCCGCAGTTCCGTTTTGCAGATGGTGTTCCAAAGAAGTGCCGAAACAGTTTTCCCGGAACCGGCGGGAGCCCCTATATAGATGAAGCGGCCTTCCGCCGCCAACTGAAGCTTTTTCATCAGTTTAAGCCGGGGAATGCAAATATCCGGCAGAGCCGCCGGGGTACATTTTTCGTTTACCAAAGAGATCATAATGTTAATTTTATCATAAATACATTAAAAACCCAATACCGTTATCCGGCAGAGCCGCCGGGTAAACTTTTCATTTACTAAGAGAACATATGTTAATTTTATCATAAATCCATGAAAAACCCAATACCGTATTGTTGTTATATTAAGGAAAAACCCCGAAAATTTAAAAAATCCTCTGCGGAGAACAGCAAAAAAAGGAAGTATGAAAAAGAAGGGTTTTAGATTTAGGGTTCTATATGGCATCATTCTCATTAATACCGTTTTTGTGATTATATCCGGGGCGACAATTCTTTCGTCCATGTGGATTAATTCAGAAAAAAACGCCAGGGAACTTGCGGGTGCATTAATAGAAGAAATACAGAACACTGTTGCAAGTCAAACTCTTGTTTACTTTAACTCTACTAAGACCGCCAATCAAGATATAACATTCATGCTGTATCGATATTTTACAGAACCTTTTAATAATATTGATAATAGAGAGTCATTGTTTGGGTATTACGAAGAAATAATGAATAAATATCCTCAGTTTAAAATGGTTTATAATGCAGATACTATAGGTTCAATGATGATGCTTTTCCGAATGAACGACGGGTCATTTTCAAAACGGAATGTCCATAATACAGGAACGCAAATCCATACTAATTGGGAACATCCCAATTCCGTAAATTACGGTGCATACCCCAATACAATCGATCCTGCGGAAAGCGGCTATGATCCGCGCAAACGCGGGTGGTATCAGCTTGCAGTTCGGGAGAGAGGTCCTGCTTGGACAAGTGTATATCTTTTTTCTACAGACAATCTTCCCGGCTATACCCATGCCATTCCGCTTTTTGATTCAGATGGAATCGTAACAGGGGTAAGCAGTATAGATATTGCGGTAGAAGAGCTTTCGCGGTTTTTAGGTACTATGCTCCCGACACCGGGAACAAAAATATTTATCCTTGACAACCAAGATAATCTTGTAGCGCTTCAAGCAAAAACGGAAGCAGATTTGAATAAACTATTTGTTGAAGTTACGGATGATCAGGGGAAGGTACTTTATAATAATGTAACTTCAGTTTCGGCTATCGAGGATGATGAGATTCGTTTTCTTTTGATGAAAACCCTTGAAAGTAATGAAAAATCCACCCTTATAGAATACGGCAATGAAAAATATATATCGGTTTTAACGCCTATTGTAATCGGCGATGGATTAGATTTAATTATCAGCATAATTGTTCCGGAAAATGATATTATTGGAAATGTGCGAAAAAATTTGCAAAGGGTTACGCTTATTTCTGTTTTTATTCTTGTCTTTGTAATACTTATAAGCGCGTTTTTCTCTCAGGCTATTGCAAAGCCCATGCGCACCCTTTCAAAAGAAATGGCTAAAATAAAATCTTTTGACCTGGATTCCATTGTTAATATTAATACCAATCTTACAGAAATTATTGATATGCGCGATTCATTTGAAAATATGAGATCGGGGCTTAAAAGTTTTAGACGATATGTTCCTGCGGATTTGGTAGCCCAGCTTATAAATGAAAGTTTTAGCGCAGACCTTGGCGGAGAAAAGCAGGAGCTGACAATGTTCTTTAGCGACATTGCCGACTTTACTTCTATTGCAGAAAGCTTGGATCCCGAAACGCTTGTGGAAAATCTTTGCGTTTACTTTGAAACTATTTCTAAAACCATTATAGAGAATAAAGGAACGATAGATAAATACATAGGCGATTCTGTAATGGCGTTTTGGGGTGCTCCAATGCAGATAGAAAACCATGCAGAAAAAGCATGCAGGAGCGCTATTCTTGTGCGGAGTAGTCTGCAAAGTCTTTTTAGGCAATGGGAAAATCAAGGGAAACCAATATTTTCTACCCGAATTGGCATTCATACCGGCAATGTTATTGTAGGAAACATGGGTTATATTGACAGGCTTAATTATACGGTTATCGGCGATGCTGTTAATATCACAAGTCGTTTAGAAGGAATAAATAAACTCTATAAAACAGATATTATCGTAAGCGAATTTACACAAGAACAATGCAAGAACGATTTTGAATTTAGATTTTTAGATAAAATTACGGTAAAAGGCAGGGATCAATGGATAAAAATTTATGAATTAATATCTTTTAAAAACGATATTAGTAAATCGCTAAAGCAAATATTCCAATATTATGAAAAAGGAATGGCTTGTTATTTTGAACAAAATTGGAATGAAGGATTAAAGGTATTTAATCATATACTGAAATACAAACCAAACGACAATCCCAGCATAATTATGCGGGATCGTTGTTTGATGTATCAAAAAAATCCGCCTCCGGCAGACTGGAATGGCGTTTTTGAACGGCGTACTAAATAAAAAGGAGATAAATAAAATGAAAAAAGGAATTTTGTGTGTAATCTTAGGTATCATGTTGATGATTTCCTGCGCGCAGACTAATCAGATGGATCAGCCGCAGCAAACGAGGCTTTCACCCCTTCAAACTGTACTGCAGTTGGTAGAAGAAAACAAACAATTTGAAGACAACCCGGTAAAAAGCACGGACTCTCATTGCCCTGAAATAAAAGAAATCCTTGACAAGGGTTATATTGTTTTTGGAATGAATGCGGCGGATGTTAAACCTTTTTATTACACAGATGAGGAAAGCGGGCAATTAATCGGTCTTGATGTCGAGTTAGCGTATGCTATTGCAAACCGCATGGGTGTAAAAGCGGTATTTGACCGCAGTGAAACAAGTTTTGACAGAATAGTCCAGCTTGTAGTAGAAAAAAAAGCGGATGTTGCTATCAGCAAATTAAGCCTTACCATGCGGAGGGCGGAGCTGGTTCGTTTTACCATGCCGTATATTACTTTTAGGCAGGCTCTTTTAATTAACCGGCTTGAATACGCAAAGATAGGAAATGAAGATCGATTGCCCGGCTTTATAAGAAATTTCTACGGGCCTTTGGGAGTTATTAATAATTCATCCTACATGAACTATGCTTTAGCAAATTTCCCCGATGCGGATGTAAAAGGTTTTGACAACTGGGATCAAACCGTAGATGCTTTATTTGCAGGCGAAGTGCTTGCGATATACCGCGACGAAGGCGAAATTCTTATTCTTAACACTACAAAACGGGATGCATCAATTTTAATGAAGCCTGTTTTTATCAGCGATAAACGCGATCCAATAGCAATGGCAGTTTCTGCGGATGCACCTCTCTTGCAGAGCTGGCTGAATATATTTCTTGATGATTATATTTTGATGAATCACAGGGAATTAACCCCAAGCCGTCTTATTGAACGGCACTATGGAACTAATTAATAGGAGTAATGATAATGAAAATTAATAAATCTATATTGAAACATCCGGCAGTCATTTTGGCTGGAGTGGCTATTGGTGTTATAATTGGTGTTTTAAATACCCCCATATCCAATGCTCTTGGAATGAAAAACTTTGCGCAGGTTCTTTCACTTCCCGGACAGCTTTATCTTTATTTCCTTCAAATGACGGTTATCCCAATTATTATAACAGCCATTTCATCAAGCCTTGGAAAACTCATGCGTAACAAAAGCAGTGCAGGTTTAATCAAAAAGATAGCAACTGTCTTTGTTCTTTGTATGATTGCCTGTGCCATTGTAGGGGTTGCAATCGGTTCATTCGGTAAACCCGGTTCCGGGCTTAGTGAAGATACCCGTACTCTTTTGGCAAAACTTCTTTCTTCCGAACAGGACGAATCCAGTATTTTGGAAATGGCACTTAGTTCGGGCGATGATGTTATTCAAGCGGCTCAACGCCCCGGCATGAGCAGTTTTTTTACAAGCATGGTTCCTTCCAATATTTTTCATGCTCTTTCTTTGGGCAGTGTAATGGGAATTTTGTTTTTCTCTATAATTTTTGGCGTAGCTATAGGATTTCTACCGGAAGATTCTTCTACACTGCTTATAAATCTGTGTACGGCGGTTTTTCAAGCATTCCAAAAATTAATAGGCTGGTCTTTGTATTTACTACCCATTGGTCTTATCTGTTTGCTTGCAGGACAAATTGCTATGGTTGGAATTCATATATTTGTGGCAATGTCTAAATTCATAATATTGTATTGCTTAGGTACTGTTGTTATCTTTATTATCTGTTCGGCAGTTATATGGATAAAATCGGGCATTCGCAGTCCTTTTAAAGTTCTTTCTATTCTTTTTGAACCAATGCTTCTTGCCCTTGCAACTCGCAACTCTATGGCAGCATTACCTAGCGCAATAAATAGTCTTGATAAAGGAATGGGCTTTAATTCTAATTCTGTAAATCTGACATTGCCTTTGGGCATGACTTTGGGGCGTTTTGGAAATATTTTCTTTTTTGCTTTGGGAGTTTTTTTTATTGCACAAATTTACGAAGCGCCTTTACTTCCCTTGAACTATCTAGTCATATTGGTAGGGGTAATATTCGCCGGAGCCGCAACAGCCGGAGCATCGGGGATTGTTACGCTTTCTATGTTAAGCATTGTACTTGATCCTCTAAGCCTTCCTTTGGAAGCGGTATTGATAATTTTCATGGCTATTGACCCTATTATTGAACCCTTTAGGACTTTCCTTAATGTGCATGTCAATATAGCTGCCACAACTCTTGTTGCAGAACGCGGAGAAAAAGAAATTTTTGCCTTGGAATCCGCTATCAAAGAAGCCGAACACAAAATTCAACGCAGTTCCAGAGCAAAACTTGCAGGCACTGCCGATGAAAACGACGAAAAAACATTCAATGAAATAACCGCAGAGATTGAACGGCTTAGAGAAGAAAAAAGACGGCTATTAAGCAAGGAAAAGTAATTATGACAGAATATTCAGAAATGAACAAAACCGAATTGTTTGCTCTTAGGAATGAACTTTTAAAAGAGTTTTCTGCGCACATGGCAAAAAACAGAAAGCTTAACATGACAAGGGGTGTTCCTTCTGATGAACAGCTTGCATTGTGCAATGATATGCTTACCTGCCTTACAAAAGATGATTACAAATCGGCAAATGGACCGGACTGCCGTAATTATGGCGGAATTGACGGCATCCCCGAAATGAAAAAGATATTTGCAGATCTTTTGGAGGTAACCCCTGACGAAGTAATCGTAGGCGGCAACTCTTCGCTTGCACTAATGTTCGATAATGTTGCCGTAAATATGTCGCATGGAGTAAGAGACGGAACCCCCTGGCAGAAACAAGGGCAGGTAAAATTTTTATGCCCTTCGCCGGGGTACGACCGCCATTTTACAATCTGCAATTATTTTCATATCGATATGATTCCAATTGCAATGGGGCAGGACGGCCCCGATATGGACACTATTGAAAAACTTGTTTCGTCCGACCCGTTAATAAAGGGTATTTGGTGCGTGCCAAAATTTTCCAATCCTACAGGTATTGTCTATTCCGATGAAACTGTTCGGCGGTTTGCAAATCTAAAACCTGCCGCCGGCGACTTCCGTATCTATTGGGATAATGCTTATGCCTTTCATGATTTTGGCACAGATACAAATATTTTAAATATTATCCGTTTGTGCGAAGAAGCCGGAAACCCAAATCTGCCTCTTGTTTTTACATCTTTTTCCAAAGTAAGTTTTGCAGGCGCATCCGTAACCTGCATGGCTTCTTCCAAATCCAACTGCGACTTTGTCCGCAAGCGGCTGGCCGTGCAGACAATCGGACCGGATAAACTTAACCAGCTCCGCCATGTCTGTTTTTTCAAAGATGCCGACGGCGTTAGATCCCACATGAAAAAACACGCCGCAATTCTTGGCCCTAAGTTCAAACTGGTCAACGACATTCTAACCCGCGAGCTTGGCGGCCTTGGCATTGCACAGTGGACAAATCCCGCAGGCGGATACTTTGTCAGCTTTAACGCTCTTGATGGCTGTGCAAAAAAGATAGTTGCCCTGTGCGCGGAAGCGGGAGTTGCTTTAACGCCTGCAGGAGCAACCTATCCTAACGGAAACGATCCCAACGACGAAAATATTCGTATCGCGCCGACCTGTCCTCCTCTTGCCGAACTTGAAGAAGCGCTTAATATTTTCTGCACGGCGGTAAAGCTGGTTAGCATGGAATCTTTTATTTAAACTAATTTGGAGATAAATGAAAACATTATTTAGCAAACTTTTATTATCATTTATATTAATAATTGTACTCATAATCGCATCAGTATTGATAAGTTTTTTATTTGTTTACTCCGGAAGTTTTGAAGAGCAGGTCATAGCGGAAAACAACCGACAGGCACTCTATATGGCTCAGTCTTTGTACTCCTTCATAAATACCGCGTACAAAACGGTTGAAGAACTTTCTTTTAACAATGACATTCTATCTTTAGAAACCGAGCGGCAGACTCCGGTTCTGGTAGAAACCATTAGCAGAAACGACTATTTTGAACTTCTTTATGCTCAGGAGATTGGCGGTATGCAGACAGGACGGTCTTCGGGCACTCGCGGCGATAGAAAACAGCGCCCGTGGTTTGTACACATGGAACGAATCCGGCAGCCTTTTGTTTACGAGTCATATTTTTCCGTGGCAACAAACATGCCAACAACTTCGGTATTCCACCCTATATGGGCAGGTTCGGAAATGATCGGCATTATAGGCGGAGACATAAAACTTTCGTTTCTTAATGACATGGTAATTGATGCCGCCTATGAAGGTTCATGGACTTATATCTTGGACGGTAATGGTGTAGTTGTCGCTCATCCCGACCATACCTATCTGGAAGAAATTTATAATTATGAAAAAATGACAAGAACCGTTGTCGTTACGGATGCATCAGGTAACCCTGCATTGGATGCAGCAGGAAATTTTATGACAGAAGAACAGCCTCTTGTTATTTCAGATGCATTTAGAGCCGCTATATCGGATATGATGACGGGAAACACCGGCACGGCTAAATTAAAAGAAGATGGAACAATTATATATCTAAGTTATAGACCCGTACAATTAGACGGCCATTCCGATCCTTGGTATGTACTTTCGGTTGTTGATGGTAATGTTGCTATGCAGACTAGGAATACTATTATCCTTATGATACTTGCAAGCTCTGCTGTCATAAGCCTTATAGCCATTTTTATAGTTTTTTCTGTATCTAAAAATATCAGTTCTCCAATAAAAAGCGTATATGCCGTTTTACGGAAATTAAAAGAAGGCGATTTAACCCAAGAAATAAAAGCAAAAGGCAAAGATGAAATTTCTCAAATGACTATGCTTTTAAAAGAAACTCAGGAAGGAATTAAAAATCTTATTCTAAATGTAAAAAGAGAAGCCGAAATGTTATCCGACATTGGAAATGATCTTGCAAGCGACATGAATATGACAGCTTCATCAATGAATGAAATCACCGGTAATGTTCAAAATATCAAAGAACGAATCCTTAATCAAAGTGCCAGTGTTACGGAAACTCATGCAACTATGGAACAGCTTGTAGTAAACATCAATAAACTTAACAGCCATGTAGAAAATCAGAGCAGCAATATAACGCAGGCTTCATCCGCCATTGAACAAATGGTTGTCAGCATTCAGTCGGTGAATACAACACTTGGCAATAACGCTGAAAATGTTACGAATTTAAATGAAGCCTCTGAAGAAGGCCGCGCAGGTTTACAGGAAGTTTCCGGTGATATAAAGGAAATTGCCCATGAGTCCGAAGGTCTTTTGCAAATTAACGCCGTTATGGAAAATATTGCAAGCCAGACAAATCTTCTTTCTATGAACGCCGCAATAGAAGCCGCCCATGCGGGAGAATCGGGGAAAGGTTTTGCCGTAGTCGCAGGAGAAATCCGCAAACTGGCAGAAAGTTCAAGTGAACAATCAAAAACCATCGGCACTGTCCTAAAAAAAATAAAAACTTCAATAGAGAAAATAACTAATTCCACGGAAAATGTTCTTAATAAGTTTGAAGCTATCGATTCAAATGTAAAAGTTGTAGCATTGCAAGAAGAACAAATCCGCAGTGCAATGGAAGAACAAGGGCAGGGCTCTAGACGGGTTCTTGAAGGCATGAACAATGTAACCGAAATCACCCGACAGGTAAAAAGCGGCTCCAATGAAATGCTGGAAGGAGCGCAGGAAGTAATCCGTGAAAGTAAAAACCTTGATAAAGCAACTGTGGAAATTACAACAAGTATGAATGAAATGGCAGCCGGAACTGAACACATAAATTCTGCTGTGAATCACGCCAATGGTATAAGCAACAAAAACCGTGAAGCTATAAGTGTTTTAATTAAGGAAGTTTCACGGTTTAAGGTGGAGTAAAAAAAAGGGGAAGCAGCCTTCCCCTTTTTCATTAACCGCTACTAGTAACATTATCCCCCATACACAGCAATCATTACCCCTGCCGCGATGGCGGTGCCGATGACGCCGGCTACATTGGGGCCCATTGCGTGCATTAGCAGGAAGTTGCCGGGGTCTTCTTCAAGGCCAACCTTGTTGGAAACGCGCGCTGCCATTGGAACTGCAGAAACACCTGCAGAGCCAATAAGCGGATTGATCTTTTCTTTTAAGAAAAGGTTCATGAACTTTGCCATAAGAACGCCGCCGCCTGTTGCTACACAGAAAGCTATAAGCCCCATTACCACGATGATTAAAGATTTTGAGTTAAGGAACTTTTCAGGAGTCATCTGACTTCCTACGCCTAATGAAAGGAATAATGACACAATGTTCATAAGCTCGTTTTGGGCTGTGTTGGAAAGCCTGTCAACAATGCCGCTTTCTCTAAGGAAGTTGCCAAACATAAGACAGCCAATAAGAGGAGCTGCCGCAGGTATCAATAAAATTGAAAGGACAAATACAACTATTGGGAAAAGTATTTTTTCTTTTTTTGGAACTTCTCTAAGCTGTTTCATTTTGATAAGCCTTTCTTTTTTGCTTGTAAGAGCTCTCATAATTGGCGGCTGAATCATTGGAACTAACGCCATGTAGGAATAAGCGGCTACCGCTATTGTCGCCATTAAATGAGGGGCAAGTTTTGCAGAAATGTAAATTGATGTAGGACCGTCCGCCCCTCCGATGATTGCTACAGCGCAGGCTTCTTTTAAGTTAAAAGCCACATTCGGCAGAAAGTTTGCAACACTGATAAAAAACAGAGTGCCAAAAACGCCAAACTGAGCCGCCGCACCTAACAGAGCGGTTTTAGGATTTGCAATAAGAGGACCAAAGTCAGTCATTGCGCCAATACCAATAAAGATAAGCAGCGGAAAGAATTCATTGCCTACACCGGCTTTGTAAATAA
>Ga0099364_10012941_pt1 | contig 11224 bp, 7 predicted proteins | sample TergutTh196P3_FD_73070 | JGI IMG/M metagenome (GOLD analysis project Ga0099364, IMG submission 73070) | Microcerotermes parvus P3 segment gut microbial communities from Pointe-Noire, Republic of the Congo - Th196 P3 | ecosystem: Host-associated > Arthropoda: Insects > Digestive system > Gut ... | reverse complement strand
TTTGATACTATCCAAAACTTCCGTAAATCCGAAATAACTGTTAAAGTTGGAACAGGCTGAACGCCGACTCATACGGTAGAGACTTTACCAACGCCCGCCATGAATCGGTTTTTTTGCTTTTTATGCCTCCTTGCCTTCACCGCCGGTCTCGGCGGAAATGCGGGTTGCAGCCGGCAACACTATCGGCATAAGGCTGACCAAGAGATTTACTCTGTCCTCCGGCAGGGGAATAATGATCCGCGCTGGAGAGTCGACGATTATAGAATCACCCCCGATGCAACGTCCCGGATGTACAATCCCTTCAATCCCGACGGGGAACCGATGCCGACGGATGACCCCGCTTCGCACCGGAAAATGCACAACGTCGGCGGCATGAAAGGCTCCCACGGCTGGTACGAGCATGGGCGCACCCAACACGTCGAAAATCCCCGTTGGCGGCAATATCTTCTCGTCAATGAAAAAGGGGAGATTCCCCTCGATAAAGAAAGGGCACTTGAATTGTCGATTGTCCATTCCCCCGACTATCAAGCCGCCCGTGAAAGACTTTATCTTGCCGCAATGGCGGTGTCGGAACAACGTTTTCGATATGATGTTCAGTATTTTGGCAATTCGTCGAATGGTTCGCCGCGCGGTTCACTCAACTACGATATTGATACTTTAGAAAATAGTGCCGGTTTTGGCATCAACAGAAGATTCGCGACCGGGGGTACGTTATTGGTGGATTTAGCAAATTCAATCACGTGGTCACTTACCGGAGAAGGCTCTTGGAATGCAGGAACAACTCTCAATGCCGTGATCACACAACCCCTCTTGCGTAACGCAAGCCGAAAGGTCGAACTTGAAAATCTGACACAAGCAGAACGCAACTTCCTTGCAGCACTCCGCCAAATGGTTTTCTATCAACAGGGGCATTACACAAGAATTGTTACAGGGACGGTTCCGCAAAATACGGGTGCTTCGGGCAGCGGCGGTTTTTACCAGTTGCTGTCAGAACAAATACAAATCCAGAATCAGCGGCAACAAATTATCGGATTGGAGGACAACCTGAACCGGTTTGACGAACTGTTTGAGGCAGGACAGAGCGAGAGAATCAACATTGAAGAAACCCGGCAAAGACTCTTGCAGGCTCAGAGCAATTTACTGGGACGGGTCAACAGTTATCAAAACAACATCGAAGCGTACATTCGGTCGCTGGGGCTTCCCCCTGACTTACAGGTTACCATTGATGATCCGCTGTTGGAGCAGTTTCAGTTAATATCTCCCACACTCACTCTCCTCATGGAAAATGTCGGCGGGTCTCTCGCGATAATGAGGGAGAGGGAACAGCCCTTGCCCGAAAATTTCAGAGAGCAGATTAAAGACGTAATCCGCCGCGCTGAAGGGGAAATTGCTGTTCTTCATCAAGATTTAGAAATGCTGCAAAGGGGCATGCCGGAAAGAATAGCGAATTTACAAAAACTCGAAACCGTTCTTGCAGAACGCATCGCCGGCGGCGAGCGGATCGCTCCTGACATCTATGACAGCGAAATCTTTATAAACAGAATCAACACACTTCGGAATGATGAAATTCCGCGTACTCTTTCCCGGCTTCAGGCTTCCTTCACACTGCTTCATTTGATAGCAGACACCGATGAGGAAACACTTCGGGAAATGATTCGGAACCGCTCATTTGAGGCTCCGGTACAAGAGGCACTCATGCTGTTGAATTTAAGTGACTCTGCCGATGCACACTTGACCGAACAACAACGGGAATTTGCACGAGTCGCTGAAGAATTAAAACAACTCCAAGAAGAATTAGGCGTGGAACCGACACCAGAACCGGACGCACAAAGCGTGATCACGGAAGTGCGGCGGAGAGATAATTACCGCGATTGGGTACGCCGGGCTTTTTCTGTATTCCAGAACGAATTGGTAACGCTGTCGCTTATGCAAACACGGACAAGGCTGGATACGATGACGTTAGTGCCGGTTTCTGTAACACCGGAAGAAGCGTTTCAGATTGCGTCAGAAAACCGGTTAGACTGGATGAACCGAAGAGCAGCACTCGTCGATGCCTGGCGGGAAATTGATATTATGGCAGATGCCTTGAAAGGTGTTCTGAATCTAAGGGTTGCCGGCAATTTAGGCACAACAGACCGTTATGGAGTACAATTCAGCAAAAACAACAGCGATCTGACGGTTGGTTTGACGTGGGCATCCCCTCTGACCCGGCACGCCGAAATGATGAATTATCGCAGCAGTCAAATTGCCTATCAGAGGGCGAGGCGGGACTATTACACCTATGTCGACACAGTACAAGCAGAATTACGGAACACTCTGCGAGACGTGCAAATGAGTCAGATCAATTTCGAAATCAACCGGAATGCAGTTTTGATTGGTACGATTCGGGTAGACGTGATGCAACTTCGGATGGAGCGTCCGCCAACGCGGGCAGGAATCGACACCAACATTTCGCGGCAGTTGATTGATGCGTTGGACGACCTGACGAGAAGTCAAAATGATTTGCTGAACACTTGGGTCACGTTTCAAACACGGCGGATGGTCTTGGACTGCTATATGGGAACCATGCAATTGGATGAACGCGGACGCTGGATTGAACCGGACGTGATGAGTTCGACCGCCGGCGGCATGCGGGAACAGGCTCCTTTCCTCTCCATTCCCGTGCCGATTATCGAAACGCCTAGACTTAACCGGCGGTATGTTGAAGAGTAGCAGCGTAAACGGGGGCGCAAAGAGCCTATTATTAGGGGTTCCCTCTACTGAAAAATCCGCATAAGCACTTGGGCAACAATTTCTTTATCGAATGGTTTTGGCAGAAAATCATCGGCACCGAATTTGAGTCCTTTAATCACATTTTTAGCGTCGCTTTCTGTGGAAACGAGGACAAATGGTGTGCGGTTGTACCACGGCTGCTGCATCAGGCGGAAACAAAACTCAAAGCCGTCCATCACCGGCATACTGATGTCCGAAAAGACAATGGTGGTCGTTGCCAGTTCGCTTTCGAGTTTTTCGAGCGCCTCTTTTCCGTTGACGGCTTCGCTGACAGTGAAACCGAGTTCCTGCAGAATGGTGCGAAAAATTCTTCGGGTGGGCACGGAATCATCAACGATAAACGCCTTTGGATCCGGCGGTAACAGCAATGCGGCTCTTTCGGAATAAGTAGAATCGGCAGACATACGGTAAGAGGAAATCTGATGAATCGACCGTGTATTGTACCATAAACTTGGCAGTAGTGTGGAGGAGCGATCTGCCTTTAACATATTCAAGATTTAACCGCAAAGACGCAGGGAAGCGCAAAGGGCGCAAGGTTCTAACTCCTAACTCCTAACTCCTAACTCCTTGCCTCGTCGGGAAACTATTAGCAGACTGGACAGATTGCCGAACAAGGAGTAGAATACCCTCTTGGATATTATACAAGAGTTGTAACCGCCGTGCCGAATCTGGAACACATCAAGGAAGAAATCTGCGACATTGGTCGCCGGCTTTACCATCGCGGTTTTGCGGCGGCAAATGATGGGAACATTTCTTGCCGAATTGACGAAAACCGCATCGTTTGCACCCCCACCGGTATCAGTAAAGGCTTTATGACACCGGACGATCTTTGTATTGTGGATATGGACGCAAACCAACTTGCTAATCCCCGGACATCGTTTTCGCCCTCCCCCTCTGGTCGGCTGCCGACCAGTGAAGTCCTCCTGCATATTACGATTATGCAGCACCGGAGCGATGTCAAGTCGGTGGTACATTGTCATCCGCCCCACGCGACGGCATTCGGGATGGTGCGCGAAGCCGTTCCGCAGTATTTGATGCCGGAAGCGGAAATTAATCTGGGGGAAGTACCGATTACAAAATACACGCTGCCTGGCGGGCAGGAATTTGCCGATACCATTTTGCCCTTTGTGGATAAGAGCGACATTATCATCCAGGCGAATCACGGGACGGTCAGTTACGGTCCGACGGTTGAGCAAGCCTACTTTCTTGCCGAGACGCTCGATGCCTACTGCAAAATTGTACTGCTCGCCCGTGGACTGGGACAAGTGAAGTATTTTACAAAAGAGGAGGCAGAGGAACTTTTGGAATTGAAGCGGAAGATGGGTCGCAAAGATGCACGTTTGAATGCAACGGGCTGCGAGCTTTGTACGAGTGCCGTTTTTCGCGAGAGTTGGCAAGAGACCGGCGTAGGGCACCGGGCATTTCCGCCGCCGATATTCCAAGAGGAGGGCGGTGCGGCAGCAGAAAGTCAGGCGGTCAATGACCTTGACCGTGAACGGCTGGTCAAAACGATCACCGAACAGGTGCTCAAGGCACTCGAAAAGAATCTGTGTTAGGGCAGACGGGAGACTTTGCGGTTAAATGCTCTTTTTTTAACCGCAAAGTGCGCAAAGATTATGCAAAGTGCGCAAGGAAAAACGTCCAATTTCTCCCCGTTTACAGCATAGCGAAAGCCCTATTCCGAAATATCGAACGTTTCCGTGAACGCAGAGGTGCCGACGGTCAATTTGAAACCGGAGGTCGAGTGATTCGCATACTTCGCCGGAAGGATGTTCTTCTGTTCCGTCGCCACGCCGCTGGGATCGTCCGACGACGGAGCGGGAACTGTATAACTTTCCCACTTCGTAACGGCAACGTTATACTCGCCGGGCAATACTCCCGGTCCACGCGCAGGGGTTTGCAGAGTCGCCGTACCGGAGGCATCGGTCAGTGCACTGGCAGAGTTGCCCTGTTCATCAGAAGAAGCGGCACTCACCGTTGCACCAGCAAGGGGACTCCCCTTCTGGGTGATCGTTACTGTAACGGGAGTCATTCTGGGACCCGAATCGCCGCATCCAAACATCGTCAGAGCGAGAAGAACCGCAAAAGGAATACAAAATGTTTTCTTGGTCATCATTATTGTTAATTGTTAAAGGTTGATGTTATGTTATGTTATGTTATGTACTGTACTGTAAACGGGGAGAAATTGGACGTTTTCTTTGCGTCCTTTGCGCATTCCCTTGCGAACTTTGCGGTTAAAAAAAAGAGAATTTAACCGCAAAGACGCAAAGAAGTGCAAGGTTCGCAAAGTACAATTTCATGCCGTTTACAGCATATGACGTTTGCTTACAGGCTCACACTTTCGCCGCCGTTTGCCGTACCTAAGGCACCCCAAACGCCCCACTGAGAGCCCGCAAGGTCACGAAAATCCGCTGTATTGGTCGAGTTGGGTAATCTCCTCGAGCCCGTTTCTGTACCTGTTGAAATCGAATCGGTGATAAATGAAACGGAGCCATCCAATCGGGCAGCACTGGCACCTCCCGAATGATTGCTGCTCACGGAACCCAGCACCCAAGCATCGGCATCGCTGTCGTTTGAATTGGCAAAATTACCGCTGTTCGGCGGCAAAACAGTGCTGAACCCAATAAACCGTGGTTCACCACAGGCAAAATTATGTCCCCGTTGAATACCGCCTGCATTGGTGGTTAGGTGGTCATTGGGGTTGACATATTCCCTCCTTGTCCAAAGAGCGGTTAGTTCCGACATTGACCTGTTCACCGGCGAAAAGTTGTACACCGCAGCGATGTCTTGTAAACTTGTCGGACGGCGAGCCTCGCCAAGAGCAATGGTATTACTGGTTCCATCCCTCACCGCACTCATTTCCAAGTGCCTTATTCGGGCATAAAAAACCCCTCGCGAAAACCCGCTCGAATCACGGTTGTAATGGGTGTCTCCCAAACAGAACACCGTGTTCGTGTAACCGAGTCCCAGTCCCGTGGGGGGGGCTTCGGTCGCATTGCTTGGGCAAAGGTAGGCACTCACTCTTGACCGCATAAGGTCATATCGCACATCGTTTGCGGCTGCGTCCCGGTGTGCCCCCCAACCGCCACTCGGTGCACTGTTAAACTGTTCATACAGGGCAGACTGCTCGATATAGGGCAGTAGATCAATGGTAATGGAAAACCGCCGGGAGCCATCGGTGTTTCCGGGACGCGGGATTCCCAGCACGGGCAGGACTTTTTTCACGTCATGGTAGTTGTGAATGGAAAGAGCCACCTGCTTAAGGTTGTTGGTACATTGACTCCGCCGGGCGGCTTCACGTGCCGCCTGTACCGCCGGAAGCAACAGGGCGACCAACATACCGATGATCGCAATGACGACGAGCAGTTCCACCAGCGTGAAACCGCGAGGATTTAAGGATAAATGATGTTTTGCCATAGTCTTACTGATAGTTGAATGTTAAAAGCAACAGAGCCGCAATCTTTAGATTGCGCATTGAATCTCGCAATCTAAAGATTGCGGCTCTGTTACGGGGTAATGCAATGTTAACGGGGCAATGCAATTACGGAGTAACGGATTCGCGTCCGTTTCTCGAACCCAAGGCACCCCAAACTCCAAACGGTGATGCGCCGGTAGTATCATCAACGCGGACCTCATCAGAGAGCGTAAATGAGCCGGCACCAATCGAATCGGTGATGAATCGCCCGGAAGCATCTGCCATCGCGAGATTGACTCCGCCGGGATGATAACTCGTCGGCGAATTGATAAGCCGATCATTACTGGTAGCATTCGAAGAGTTACAAGTGGGCGAATTGGGAGGAAGAATCGTATTGAAAAGATTGACAAACGCTCCGCCGTCTCCCCACCGCAGCCCAAGGTCAGTACCGCCATAGACATCATCTGTCCCCAAGTCGTCTCTTAACCTTCCGCCAGAACCGCGCATAGCAGCGCATCTCGCGGGCCAGACAACGGTGCGGTCATTATTATCCTCGACGTTTTGGTGATGGTCTTCGACGGCTCTTCCGCCAGTGAGGCTCTCGATTCCTCGATTGTGTACGATGCCGCCTCCGATAACCGCCATTCGTTGATTATAGACCGCCCGCTCACTGATAAAGGTTGTATTGGATGTCCCATCGGTAATAGCGTCAATTCCGCGTGTTACGATTGCGCCAAACACGCCGCGGGTCCGTGATGCCCGGCGGACGGCACCGCCGTCGTTTTTAACGTGTCCTGCCCAGTCACCTTGACTCACGCACATGTTTGAACCCTGTTGTTCGTCGCCGCTTATTCTTCCCGTTGCAGCGGAATCGCTCGGACAAATAAGAGCATCTATTTTCGTCCTCCACGGGTTGTTCGCTGCCCCGCCCTGCCAGCGTCCATTACCCAAGTCAATCGGTGCAACGTGGGGATTAGATGCGATTCTATCGGCAATCGCCTGCTGTTCAAAGAACGGAAGGAGTGCCACCCATGCGGCATAGCGTTGGCGGTTCCCTGTTCCTGGTGCTCTGCCCAGACTAGCATCATAGTCGCCGCTTGCACCATTACCGGCTGTTCCCCAGCAACGTGAGGGGAATGTATTGTGCACGTCGTGATAGTTGTGCATGGCTATCGCTAACTGCCTGATTTTGTTGGAGCATTGCATCCGTCTCGCGGCTTCCCGGGCAGCCTGGACAGCAGGCAATAAAAGGGCAACCAACATGCCGATGATTGCAATGACGACGAGCAGTTCGACGAGAGTGAAACCGCCTTTGTTTGCAGAGCCCGTATCGTAAGATACGGAATTTGGAGATAACGCTCCGGGCTTTGTGGACGTTGCGTTTTGCAACTTTCCTATTTCGCCCCCCCCCCCCCAGTTTAACATTTTTCTACGCATAAGAACCTCCCTTTTGGTTTGAAGTCGATGAAATGCCTTCACAAAGTTGCGACCATTGTACCATGCGTGTTGGGGAAAGTCAAGAGCACCTCTGTACTGTAAATGAGGGCGACTTTTTTTCCTTGCGTCCTTTGCGGGTAAAAAGAGCCCCCCCCAAAAGGGGGAAATGAACAAGAGTGCGGGAAAGAGGACTTGAACCTCCACTGAGTTGCCCCAACCAGGCCCTCAACCTGGCGCGTCTGCCAATTCCGCCATTCCCGCAGAACTACTGTGATTTTACCCCTTCTTTTCGCTGCGTCAAGTCCGGGGAACGCAAAATTGCTCTTCTTTCATTTCCAAAAAATTGCTACAATACGCCGTTTTATTTTTTAACCGCAAAGGGCGCAGAGGATTGCGCAAAGGACGCAAAGGTTTATTTCATGATTCGCACTTGTCTCACCATATTGATTTGTTCGATATTCCTCACCGGAGGGCTTACGCCCCCCCGCTCTTGCGCTGCCGAGTTGTCCCTCCCGGAGCAAGAGGAACTCCTCGGTAAAGCCCAAGCCGCACTGATTTGGTTTCACACGCTTGGCGATACGGTTATCCAAGAACGCACGCCCGCCGAAGTTTATCAGGAAAAAATTTCTGCGTTGGAACTCATCCAGGTTGCGGCACTGTTGTATTCCTTCCTCGACGAAGAACAGACCGAACTTGCCGAAAAACTGCTGGTGATGCTGCCGCATTATCGGCTTACGCCCGATGAAATGTTTGAAATCAATGACATCCTCGGCGAAACGGACCTGCGTGACCTTACCGAAATCGAAACCCCTTATCTTGCACGAATTCCCGTTGAAGCCAATCGGTTTCGCAGACAACAGTTGAACAATGCCGAGCAAGTCGTACTTTATCAGGAACCGGAAACCGCTCTCGAAGTGATGAAAGCGGTCGATGTGCTTTCTGTTGTCGGTCGTCCCGTGTTGGTTCGGCACTATCTCCGCCGCCTTTTAGCCGGAGAGTACGCCGCCGCGCCGGAACACTCGGCAAGAATCGTCGAAACGCTCGGCACGCAAAAATTGATGCAACTTGCTGTGCACCCTGAATTCGTTCCGCTCGGCAGGGAAGCGGTTGCCCAAATTATCGACAGTGCCAAAGAACATTGGCAGGACGAAGACCGAATTGCCGAAGCGTTGCGGGAAACGGATTGGTTTACCGAGGGAGACGGCAGACGGCAGACGGCGGACGGCAGCAGAGAGCCGGCGGCGGTGTCGCCGGAGAACAAGGTACAAGTCCACCCGGAGGCATTACCCGCGTTGCGTGTCCTTTGGAAGGGGGACCAACTTTCCGTGCAGCAGGTTTTCGATAAATTGGCAACCATCGAGGATGAGCAGGAAGCCGATCAACTGACGGCAATTTTACTTTCCTTGCGCCCGGATATGAAGGAAGCCCTTGCGTCGGCACTCGGTGCCGCAAACGGAAGGTTGCGCTATCACGCCGCACGGGGACTGGCGGCATCGGTAACGCCGATGGAAGCGTTTTTGCTCTATCAATTTGTGTTCAATGACGACATTCCTGAAGCGGAAAGGGCAACCGTGCAAAATATCTTACAACAACGCAGAATTACCCTTCCGAGTCAGGAGCAAGCCGCCGCTATTTTGTTCGAGCGAGCGACCGATTATTTTGAACGCCGCCGACCATTGCGGATTGACGGCAATGGGAACGTTTCGTTTTGGCATCGGAACAGCGATGATGGTATCGAATATCTATCTTGGGAAAATATCGAAACTGCTTATCTGTACTTTGCCACGAACTATTACGGACAAAGTTATTTCATTCTTCCGAAGACATCTGCGAACGATAAAGCCTATAATTTGGCGTATATGCTTGCAATTTTAGAGTCTTTACACACCGGCATTGAGGAATTTCCGAACCCGCCGTCGTCCAACTTTAGTTATGGTATTAGAAACATGGAAGAGGGGGAGCAACTCCTGCAAATGACTCTCGAAAGGGATCGCTTTGGTGCGGCATTCGGGGCAATCGCTTTTCTGGGTCTCAGTATATTGGGGAATGAGAAAGACCATGCCGATCTGCTCAATTCAACCAACGGCAGACCGCGAGTTTTGGTGCAAGCAGTCATTGCCAAAAATCGCAACGTCCGCTTTGCGGCATTGGATACGATTATGAAAATCAATCCCACGGAACCCTTTGCCGGTTCGTCTCTCGTAGCGGACACGTTGGTTTGGTTTTCCCAGTCGGACGGCGAGAGCGTGCTTTTGTCGGGACATCCGCAGATGGCGACATCGGTGCAAACAGCAAACCTCTTTTTAGGGCTTGGCTACAAAACCGATGTGGCGACGACCTGTCGGGAACTGTTCGCCCGCGCTGCCGCTTCGCCCGATGTGGAGTTGATCGTTGTCGATGCCCGAACGCCGCAGCCGCCCGTCGGCGAATTCGTCCAAGCGATGCGGCAGGATGCCCGAACCGCCGAAATACCGATTGCGATTTTGAGCAGCGATGCCCGCGATCTCAATCCAAATGTTAATGCTGTGCAGCGCAACACAATGACGGAGTTTGACCAGCGCAATCCTGAAAGTCCGTTTCGCACGTCGCTTTCGCTGACGTATCCGCTGTTGTTCGATGCGGAGTCGGCACGCTGGGTGCGTGATGATCTTATACAAAAGACGGCAGACGGCGGACGGCAGACGGCAGCGGAGGAACGGCTTGAACAAGCAAAACAGGCGTTGCGTTGGCTTCGGGAGATCAAGTTGGCGGAGTTATCGACCGGCACCAAGATTTACCATTTTGAGGATTTCGACTCGGTGGTCTTGGACGCATTAAGCAGTGCGCGTCGCATCGAGGAAGGCTTGAAGTTGGCGGCAGCGGTCAGGTCGGCAAGATTGCAATCAGCCGTTTATGACATCGCGGCGAACGGCATTTATCCGATGTGGCTGCGTGAGCAGGCGGGGGAAGCCTTTGAAGAGAGCATGGAGCGTTTCGGCATTTTGCTTCGGGGCGTACAAATCCAGCGGTTGTATGACCGGTACAATGCGAGTGAGTTTGAACCGGTGGAGTCGCAGGAATTGTTAAACCGCTTGATCGATGTTGTGGAGGAAAAGAGGGCGGAAAGCGGGCAGTAGTACCATTCGCTTCCTATTTTTTTAACCGCAAAGTACGCAAAGTTGTCGCAAAGAACGCAACATAAAATAACTTCCCCTAACCCCCTGACCCAACGATGCGTATTATTCTCGGAATGACCGGCGCGAGCGGCACCATTTACGGGCTGCGGCTGCTTGAACTGTTACTCAAAGGCGGACACGAAGTTCACCTCGTGATGAGTCCCGCCTGGCATCAATCCGCCGCGCACGAAGGTGTTGCACCGCCGCAACCCGCTCTGCCGCACGCGGACTCACAACTCACCATTTATGAGCCGGACAACTACAATGTACCGATAGCCAGCGGCTCTGCCCGCTTCGACGGGATGATCGTCGCTCCTTGTTCCGGCAGTACACTCGGCTGCATCGCTTCGGGAGTCAATCAGCACTTAATTCACCGGGCTGCCGAAGTGCAACTCAAGGAGCGGCGGCGGTTAGTCTTGCTCCTCCGGGAATCACCGCTTTCTCT
>Ga0099364_10012940_pt1 | contig 11224 bp, 9 predicted proteins | sample TergutTh196P3_FD_73070 | JGI IMG/M metagenome (GOLD analysis project Ga0099364, IMG submission 73070) | Microcerotermes parvus P3 segment gut microbial communities from Pointe-Noire, Republic of the Congo - Th196 P3 | ecosystem: Host-associated > Arthropoda: Insects > Digestive system > Gut ... | reverse complement strand
CGGAATGCAGGTTTTGGGGCAATTATTTTCTACCGAAAGATTCATTCCTAATGGAATGAAAATCAAAAAAATCTGTGAAAATCCGTCCAATCCGTCTATCCCCCAATAGATATATGAGCGAATCTGAATATTTACTTATTTTTTATCAGTTTTACTATTTCCTCATCGAAACGTTCAAAATGATATTGCTGTGCCCATTCCATTGCTTCTTGGCGCATTTTGTTGTACAAATTGGGCTTTTGTATTAAGTCTGAAATAACGTCAGCGGCTGTCTTTGGGTCAGGTTCAATAAGGATGCCTCTTTTTCCGTCTCCGACCATTTGCTTCACACATGAAACGTTTGTTGTAATAGGCAGGCAGCCCCACCACATTGATTCGGCAACTACTTTGGGCCATCCTTCTGACATTGATAAAAATACTAAAAAATGTGCTGATTTGTAGTACTTTATAACATCGTCTGGGCTTATTTTTCCATGAATAGAAACATAATCATCTAATTGTTTTGAATTTGCATATTCCTTTATTTCATCTGTTTGTGCGCCGCCTCCAATTAAATCAATATAAACATGCAGTCCTCTTTTTCTAAGTTCTTCCATTGTTTGTACGGCAATAAGAGGTCTTTTATTATCTGTTATTGTGCCTACAAAAAGTAGTCTTATTTCCGTGCTGTTTGAAATATTTTTTGTTTCGACAGGATATACCATTGATTTTGAATATGATGCCGTGAAGAAGGGGAGTACATTTTTGCTTTTTTCGTTCCAATCGCCATAGACTAATATTTTTGTGTTTTTTGTCCAGAATTGGCTACGTAATAATTTTTGCTGAATACGATAAGTTTTTGATTGTTGGCTGTTCCAATCCCAGTTGTTGGCATATTTTACTGTTTTTGGTTTACGTGGAAAAAAAATCTGAACAAAACTTCCTAATAGTCCCATGTTTGACGGGCAGCGCAAATGTATATGATTTGCCCATATCATTTCTTTAAAAAGAACAAACAAAATTAACGGCAACAGAAACAATGACTTGATTGCTTTTTGTGGCTCTGTAAAATTTATTGCGGGAACTTTAACAAATTTCAAATTTTTATGTACATATAATGACTCCAAGGGGTCTAATGCTTCATCTGAAACAGGTGCCACAACGTGAACAGTATCAGGATATTTTAACCATATATTCATCTCCTTTATATAAGGAGCATAACCGCCATAGCAATTATCCAACTTTTTATGTATTACGGGTGAAACTATTAGAAAACGCATTGTTTTTAAATTTAAAAGAGTAATTCTTGTTGTTTTATGACATTCAAAGAATTTAAGTTAGGCAACTCTATCTCATTCGGTTCGGGTATGGGCGATGTTTCCTCAGGGTCAGTAAGTTGCACAACTTTTGGAATAATATGTACAAATGCTATTCCGAACAAAATTCCGGGCATAGCAAGCCTCATTGCCGCATGGAACATAGTAAACATACTTATAAACAAGAATGCAATGAAAAAATATCTTGCTATCAATCCTTTTTCTCGGAAAAAATGTACTATGGGCAAAATAATCATTCCTATAAGCATAAATAATATGCCGAAAAAGCCGTGTTCGGACAATAGTCTGGTATATTCAGTATGTGCTGCGGCGGCGGCTCCGTAATGTATTATTCTGTATTCTTCTGCCATACCTACTCCCGTTCCCCAAAGGGGATTTTCTTTAAAAGCAATCATATCTGCACCCATAATGTCGTCTCGTCCTGTCAGCATGGTGCTATCTTCTTGTTTTGTACCTGCTTTCATTTCACTTGTAGAGTATCCTTTGTATCGGAACAACAACATTCCTCCTGTAATATTATTCGCTACATAAAAAACGCCTACAAGGAAGCAAACACCTAATAATATATAAGGAATTAATTTTTTTATCAATTTTCTGTATGCGTGGTCTGTAACATAAAGTATCGCCATAGAACACATTAACGCCATTATACTGCCCATAATACCTCCTCTTGAGAATGTTAAAAATCCACGTAGCACAAGATAAAAAATTATTACCCAATCAAGCCACTCGAAGGGTGTCAGTTTATTTTTGTTGAATTTTAGCAATAATGCCAATAAAATAAACCAACCTAATATTGTGGAAACCTGATTTGCGCCGAAACCTCCTGCCGCTCTTGAATTCGACTGCAGACTTGTAAATTCAAGATCCGCAATGTTTGCAACAACGCTTAACGCGACACAAATAGTAATAGCGGGCAAAAAAGAAAATTTCAATTTTGTAACAAAAGTTTCTTCTAAAATTGGGCGGTGATAAAAATATAGCCCCGAAAAAACCAATGATAACGGACCTGAAATTCCGAACATAATCATCTTTCTAACTCTATCAGGTTCAGGATGTTCGGTCAAAACTATAGCGGGAATCAATAAAATAAGCAGAAAAACGAATGTATAGGAAATATATTTTCGTCTGCCGAATAGTATTCCAACTAACAAAATTAAAATAGAGACATATTTTCCTAATTCCCACGAAAATGGCGCACCAACCATCCTGTAAACCATTTCCATCCCCATAAGATACAAACAATAAAAACCTGCTCGGCTATCTCGGTCGCGGGTAATAAAAACATCTAAACAAAAGGCTGCAAACATACCTGCGTAAACAAGTGCCGTTATTGTAGCCGCATATTTTACGGTTAGCCCCAAAACAAAATGAAAACAAATAAGAATTATTTGCCCTTTTTTAGTATTTATCAGGTCTATCATTAGATTCTATTGATAATTATATGGCTTTTTTCAAAATTTCAGGGTGCAAAGATATAATTTTTTTTTCAATTTGAACATAAAAAACAATGAAATAATTTTTTTTTCGTTATTAATTTGATTATTTTTGTAAAATTTTATATTTTGTTGCGAAAAATATTTTTAATAATAATATCTGCTTATATTTTAAGTTGTTGGCAAGTTTTTGCACAGCGAGGCGGGACATCTGTTTTTGACTTGCTAAATTTGCCACAGTCGGCTCGTATAGGCGCGCTTGGCGGAAATCAGGTTGGACTTTACGGGCACGATTTGGCTATGCTTATAAATAATCCTGCAATGCTTGATTCGGCACTGACAAAGTATGTTACAGTCAGTTACACACCCTACATTGCCGATATTGGATTCGGATACGCCGCTTATTCGCAAACATTTGACAAAATAGGAAATTTTGCACTCAGTTTTTATCACGTTGGATACGGAGATTTTATTTCCGCCGATGAAACAGGGTTGATATTAGGAACTTTTACGGTCAACGAATCTGTAATTCATCTTGTTTATAGCCGAAAAATATTACCAAAAATACATGTCGGTGCCTCAATAAAGCCTGTTTTCAGTCGTATAGAAATTTATAATTCGTGGGGATTGGCATTCGATGCAGGGTTGTTTTACAGCAGCGAAAGCGGCTTAACCACTGCGGGTGCCGTGCTACGCAACGTGGGACGACAAATGAACCCATACCACGAAACAATAGAGTCCACACGACCCGATTTTCAGATTGGATTTGCTACAAAACTTGCTCATGCACCGTTCCGATTTTCTGTTACGATGCAGGATATTTTTTCAGGTTCTTTGTTGTATGTTGTGAAAGATGAGAATATTAACCCATATTATATAGACGAAAATGCCCTAAAAGGTAACTTTGGAAATGATTTAATGCGCCGTTTTACGTTTGGAGTTGAGTTTGTGCCAACAAAAAACTTCTATGTGGCTGCAGGATACAATTTTAGAAGACGACAAGAAATGAAAATAGAAGAAAAGCTATCGACAGTGGGCTTTTCGTGGGGATTTGGAGTAAAAGTGTATAAATTTAATTTGTCCTACGGCTCGGCACGATATCATTTGGCAGGAACATCAAACCATTTTTCTATATCAACTTGTTTAAGTGCGTTTTGAATATTTATTAATTAATTATTTTTCGTGCCTTATCTATCATACATCTTGCACCACCCCCTCACCCCGCACTCAGAACATTTGGGTTTGCGAGCAGTGCATACGTATCTACCGTGCAGAATAAGCCAATGGTGTGCAGTAGGAATAATCTCTTCGGGAATATATTTAATTAACTGTTTTTCGGTATCATAAGGCGATTTGGAATTTTCGGACAAGCCGAGACGGGCGGCAACTCTGAAAACATGCGTATCGACCGCTAAGGCAGGTTTATTATAGACTATGGATGCTATTACATTGGCAGTTTTGCGACCTACGCCGGGTAATGTCATCAATTCTTCTACATTATCAGGCACTTGGTTATTAAAATCGTTTACTAAACATTTTGCCATACCCAAAAGGTTTTTGCTTTTATTATTTGGATAGCTGCAAGTACGGATATATTGGTAAATCTGGTCAATGTCGGCATCAGCGAGCGTTTGCGCCGTCGGAAAACGTTGGAAAAAAGCTGGAGTAATCATATTTACACGCTTATCGGTACATTGAGCAGACAAAATAACGGCAACTAACAACTGATAAGGGTCTTTATAGTTAAGTTCCGACTTGGCAACAGGCATATTTTCCTGAAACCAACCGAGTATATTTTTTAAACGCTCTTCTTTGGTCATTAAATAGTTTTTAGTTTTCAGAAATAAAAATTTATATAAATTGAATAAAAAAATCTGGCTATTCCCATTGGTGTTACCAACAGAAAAGCCAGATCAGTAAGAAATTAAAAAATTTAGTTACAATCTTTTGTGTAGAACTTAATCTTAATGTGACCATCATTTTGACCAACAATATCATCAACAGTAAAGGCACCTTTAATACCTCCATCTGTTTTAAATGAAATTATGTCTCCAGTTAACAGATCAGTTACTTTTGTAGATGGGTTATGCTTGTCAATTCCTTCCACATATTCTTCCCACCACACTTCTGTTACACCGGGATTGTCACTAGTCTCAATAGAAACATTTACAAAACGTGTTCTGTTTCTTGTCCAACCACCAATTTCTAACAAGTTCATTACGTAAGAATCGTCTAAAGCAGCAATAGTTGCTCCGTCTTCTAAACTATAATAAACAAAATCAACACCGTTACCAGATGCACCATTTGCTTCCCCCCAAGTCATTACCTTTTTATTCAATACTGAATAGAAACTTTCCCCGCTTGTTGAAGACAGTCCAAAAAGAATAGTTGGGCTGGCATCTAATACATAAACAGGGGTACAAGGACTATCTATTATGATAGTAAACGTACTTCTGTTTCCGTCTTTGTCGAAAACCTCAAAGTCTAATTTTTCACGGTCAGCTCCGACAGTTGTTGTGTGACTGTCCGTGTACTCATTTCTTTCAGGGTCTCCGAACATTCCTCCGGAAATATCCATTTCCACAATTCTGATAGTATTACCATTTTTTTCAGAGGTTAAGTAGATATTTGTCAGGTTGCTACTACCTTTGGTAATGGTATAATAAAACGTAACATTAGTTCCGGCTGGGTGCGTATTGATAGAGTCGCCATCCCACAACAGTGTTCGGGAACCGCCAGCTATACTTACTTCCACAGTAATCATCGGACCTTCATCGTCTCCGCCGCAGCTTACAAAAAATAAGCCACTTGCTGCTATTATTGCAGCCATCATAAAAAAACTCAACTTTTTCATCTTATTTAATTTGATTATTAAAAAATTTATTAATTAGTTATTCACAATTATCATCTGAAAGATTTTTCAGACTCGGCGACCGTCCGGCTACTATGGCAGCTTTTGCTCTTTTATTGCTGTCAAATAGATTACCGTTTACTATGTCGCCGTTCGCCCAAGTACCTTCGAAAGAATCGCCTTTTTCGGCAAAGTAAACTGTACGTCCGTGTCGCGCTATCTGTATGCGACAAGTGTAATACATTGTTCCCTGCCCATCAGGAATACCATCTACTAATGTACCTTCGTATTTTCCGAAAGAATAGGTAACTGTCCCTTCTTCTAACCTTACTAAATTCGTAACAACTGTTACCGTGCATGTGGCTGATTTGCCCGCCGAAGTAGCCGTAATTATTGCTGTTCCTTCGTTACTAGCGAAAATATTGCCGTTGTTTACAGTAGCAATTGTTTCGTCACTTGAAGACCATACTACATCTTTGTTGTCCGCATTGTCGGGATATACAGATAAGATGAGCCGCGCATTTTGCTTAACTCTAAGAGTGATTGCCGAAAAGTTCATCGAAACTGAATCAACCGTCATTGCCGACGAAACAATAACATCCTCTTCGCCTTCTGAAAATAAAGATATCGCTGAGAGAGTGTAACCGTTAAGAACAAACAACGCTAATACAAAAATGATGTTTAATCTCATAATCCTAAAAGTATTAATTATTTTTTCACGCCGATAGTACACGTGGCTATTGCATTAGGGTTTGATGCCGATTTTGCCGTAATTGTCGATCTTCCTTCTGTTTTTGCAGTAACCTTACCGTTGGCATCGACACTAACGTTAGCATTGTTTGATGACCATTCAATCTTTTTGTTAGTGGCGTTACTCGGCTGTACTGTTGCAACAAGAGTAAAAGAACCATTTACGTTGAGAGAACTCTGACAATTCGTAATTGTTACGCCTGTAACGCTTACCTCTTTTGGTTTTTCAGGCTCTTTCGGCTTTTCGTCCTCTTTTGGTTTTACAGGCTCGGTCGTTTTCTCTGTTTCTTTCTTTGGTTCCTCTTTTTTGGGATCCTCGGTCGGTTTTTCAGGTTGCTCTTCTGCTTCGGTTACTTCTACTTTCACGTCTGCTTTGATAGTTTCGTCTTTTTCGGCTGTAACAGTAATCCAAGCGGTTCCTTCCTTTATTCCTCTAACCTTTCCGTTTCTGTCCACTACTGCAACGTCCTCGTCATCTGATTCCCACTTCCATTTCAATTTATTTGCGGCTTTTTCGGGAGTGGTTTTCAGTTTTAGAGTTACACTTCCGTCAACCTCAATTGACGGGCTTCTTTGTGTTATTTCAACTGTTGTTTCTGGTGCGGGTTTCAAAAACATATAAGCACCAAAACCCAGCGCGGCTACTGCTGCTCCTACGGCAGCGAATAACCCTATCGGCGGTTTCTTTGGAGGCGGTAATTCCTTCAAATCGCTTCCGCATTCGGGGCAAACAAAATCTTCTGTAACACCTACTTGTACAGTTGTTTTATTGTCTGCTGTCTTACATTCGCCAAAATTAAGGCAAATTCCTTTTTTCATCTTATTAATTATTAATTATGATTTTAAAATTTTAATTGCTTCCGTAGTGGCTTCCCTGAATTTTAAGAATGTGGGGTCGCCTGTAACGTTTCTACATTCGGGGAGAATTACTCCGCTTAATAGTTTTTTAACTGCTTCTTCCAATTCTGCTCTTTTGGTTATATGCAGATAGTCGCCGGCAAGTTTTACTTGAACTTCGTTAATGACTTCTTCGCAAATATCTTCTTCTTCTGCGGGTGGCGAGTTCATTATATCAATAAATTTTTCGCCGAGCATAACCGCTGTTGGTATTCCTAAATCATCAACTTTTGATATACAGTAGGCTTTTTTACCTGTTCCGTCCATTCTATCGATGAAGTCGATGATACCAAGTGTGTTAGCTATCAAGAAATAAGGCATTGCTTTTTGTACTAATTCACCTGGTTTTGGCGGTGGCGGTGGAAATATTGCAGGATATTGCGTACCGTCTCCTTCTAAATGTAGTACTAGTTTTGCAACGTCTGGATTAGCGGCTCTATCCCCTACCATCAAATCATATTTCGATTTCAGAATTTTGATGTCGTTTACCATTCGTAACGAGAAACAAGACGAAATATTGATGATTGTTATTTCGTTCATTCTTTCGCTGTTTGTGTCCACGATTATTTTTTTGCTTCCGTCCGAGTTCCGCTTGAAAGTTTCAACTAATTTGTTTACAAAATCTTGATTTTCAGGCGACTTTGGAATACTTACAAGTGTACTTGTTGTCATAACGATAATTCCCGGTCTTGGTGGGTCGTTATTTTTCAGTTGCTTGCTAATTTCGCTTTTGTCAAACGTAAGGAAAACTCCGCTGGATTCCATCATATTACGTGCAAATTGGTCTAACTCAGTTTGCTTTTCGGACGAGCCGTATTCCTCTTTAAGTTTTTCGACAATATTGATACCGATTAATTTCTCTTTTTTGTTAGTAATCAGTTCATTATGTGCTTGCACGGCACTTTCGCGGGCATTTGCAGAGAAAATATCCAATAAAATATCTTCTGTTGCATTTTCGTTAAGAGCGGTGAATGTTTTTTCGCTGCGCGATAGTGCCGCAATTTCGTTACGTGTTTTTGATGTTTGTGCGTTCTGAATACGCGGGTCTCTTGTTACACGCTTATTGAAATTTTCAACTTCTTCGGGGTCATAAAATTTAACTACAACACCTTTTTTGAACGATTCTCCAGATAAACGCTCTTCACGACAACGTGTAGCAATCTCTTTTTCGGCTGCATTAATGGATGTATCTATCGTTTCGTAAAACTTTTTGAGGTCATTGTTCATTATTTGCATTTCGTTCAATACTTCGGCAAGCAGTTTTTGAGCAAAAGTCATACCTTCCAACTTTGTTTTTGCTATATACAGGTCTTGCATCACAATGATATGTCCCTGTAACACCCTTTTTCTTGATGCCAACAATGCTTGCGCTATCACTCCTGTCTTTTCAAATGTCTTCTCATTATCTTTTTTACTTATTAACAATTTTTCTATTCCTTCTTTCAATGAAGTAAGTTTTTTGTCAAATCCTTGCAGCCTCATTTCAGTTTGTTGAATCAGCGTGTCCATCAAACGACAGATTTCATAAATTGATTTTTGACCCGTTTGCCATTGTCCGAATATATCTCTTTGTATCGTGTCGCAAATTTCTTTAGCGAGGTCTTTTCTCGCCTGCAGCTTAACGCTGAAAAATTCTGGAACACCTACTTTTCTGAATTTTTTGGTAAATCGGTCTTCGCAGAGATTTGCAAAATAGTTTAAAGCAAGAGATTGATTTTTCTTTCCTTCAGCCTCATCCCATGCTGCTTCTCCAAGTCTTGGCGTATTAGTGTTCCAATCGTCAGCAAATGTTTTCCATTTTTGGTCTTTTTCGCTTTGAAGTATCGGCAAAGACAAAGATAAATGATCGTCTGTGAGCATCCAATTGTTGAGGGTCGCCTCGTCTTTCACAAAACTGATATAGTCTTCGTTTTTGGGCTGGTCACGGTATCCAATATCGTCCGACCAATTGTTGAACTTAAATTGTAGCATCGACTGTTTTGCAAAATTGTAGGTAAAATATTCCACAATTTCTTCTTCGGGGCTTACAATCCTCTTAATTCCAAAGGCATTAAACCTTCTTGTGCGAACAGGTTTAGATTGGTTAGCAATTTCGAAAGTTTTTGCTTGTTCGTCGTTCTCTTTTTCGCCGTCTGCAATGTTTTCAAGCGTAAATGCGTCTTCAAACATACGTGTTGTTTCGTCCACTGATAGCGTCATATAGTGGAACAACAGGTCTGAAACAATTTCGGGCAAATCTTTTTGTGTATTAACGGTAATTCCGTTTTCGTTAGCATTTGTGAACAAGAAACAGCTATTGAACACTTTATCAACGTTTTCTAACGGTACATAATCATACTCGCCGCTAACGTCATGGGGGATAAATCGTTTTACTTGCAGAGCGTTAATTTCCTGCAATGCAGCGAAACCGTTTGCGTGATAAAATCCTTTGTCCCATCCTGGTAGTGGGGATTGTTCAGGCACAAGGCAATATACTAATATCTTGTGTTTCAACCCAGAGCCGATGTTTGACTGATAATGTTTCCTCGTTTGTGCAATAACGTCCACTATTGAGCCGCTACCTGTACCTCCCGCCAATCCTGTAACGATGTGGAATGTAACGTCTGTTTTCTGACTTTTTTCTCTGATCATCTTAACTTGATTTTTCAGTACAGCCTCATAATCGGCTACTGCGCAAGAAAAGAGGAATCGTCCGAGTCGTCTTCTTTGTGCTGCTGCTCCGTCATCCCCGACTGAGCCTACTAAATTATCCCAAATTTTTCTGTTGCCTATCCAACTTTTTATTCCGGGAAAATTATCTACATTCTCCAACTGGCTTCCCAAAGATGCGCCTCTGATAAAGAGAAAACTATCTTTGCCCAATTGTGAGTTCTGACCTAACACTTTCCACGTAGGGTCGTTAGGTTTCATATTCTCCTGACTGGAATCAATGTAAACGAATCCTAAGTTCAGGTTTCTACGGTCATCGGCTGATGGCACTTCAGTGAAAAGCCTTTTTCTAATGGCTTTCAATATATTGCCACCCGTTCCGCCGACACCAATAATGATATGGTTTTCGTGTAACTTCATTATATTACCATTTATTCTATATTATTGTTATTTTATTTTGGTTTAAACGAAATATTTTTATTTTTGTTATATTACATTAGAAATATTTTTTCAATTTTCTTTTTCTTTTAAGATTTTTGCAACTTGGTCAGTAGAAAGGTCAGTGAATTGTGCGATTGTTTCTATTGAATATCCTTCTACCGATACGATTAATCTGTCAGGCGCAAAAGGCATCACTGAATTGAGAAAATTAATCAGCAATTCGGGATGGTCTCCGAAAATACGCTTAAAAGTCAAATCTACTTTTGGGTCTAAATATTTTGCCATATCATTAATTGAACAAAAATGCAATAAAAAAACGGCGCAAAATTATAAAAATTTTTGATACGATGTTATTTTTTTTATTTTTTTGAAAAAATTTTTTATTTTTATTTTTTTTTAACGCAAAGGGCGCAAAGATTTTTCGCAAGGGGCGCAATTAATTTTTCGATGTCGTCATGCTGAACTTGTTTCAGTTTCCTCTTGTTTTCAGGGGATTGCGGGTCAAGCCCGCAATGACGCTGGCGATGACGCACTTGATAAAGCGGTTTATGAATTATGCAGGTTAGATTAATCCGCTAAAATCCATCCAATCCGTCCAATCCGTTTTATCCGTGTATCCCCTACTAGTTTTTGATGACAACATTTTTTTGCGAAACGTGAATAGTTACGAATTTTTTATTCTTTGCGTTCTTTGCGAAAAATCTTTGCGTCTATTGCGATAAAAAAATTTTATGAATAATGCTGGCTGATAACTAACAACTAATTAATCCCCTCAAAGTTTATACTTCACCCCCACCAAAATATTTTGTCCGTAATATTCCTTTCTATCTAATCGTCCGCCGTTTTTGCGAGCAACGTTTTCTAGGATGTCGTCAGTGGAATTG
>Ga0099364_10012939_pt1 | contig 11225 bp, 8 predicted proteins | sample TergutTh196P3_FD_73070 | JGI IMG/M metagenome (GOLD analysis project Ga0099364, IMG submission 73070) | Microcerotermes parvus P3 segment gut microbial communities from Pointe-Noire, Republic of the Congo - Th196 P3 | ecosystem: Host-associated > Arthropoda: Insects > Digestive system > Gut ... | reverse complement strand
TGGGGCAAGTATGCCATAGCCGGACACAATACGCCCGTTTTTCTCCACAGGTCTGTTGAGGGGATGGGCGGCGATGGAGATCAAATCCCCCGCCGCCTTGAATGGCAGTTGAGTGTCTGAATCAATGGCGATGAAGTAGTCCGCTCCGCGCAGAAAATCCCTATCCCCTAAAATGAGGGAGAATCCTTTTTCCTCGCCTTTCACGGCGTTTATCAAATCTAAAATCGCCCCGCGCTTGCGTTCGCGTCCTGTGAATTGGGCTTGAGTTTTGCAGTATTCCCGCGGTCGCAGCGCAAGATAAAACGCTTTTGGCGCAAGGACTTCAAGTTCACCGAAAAGCCGCCCCAAAGCGCGGATCGAAAGGCTGTCACTGGGGATTTCCGGGCTGTCCGCGCCGCTCAAGTCCATCAAGGCGCAAACGCGGATATTTTCCGCGCCGTTGGAGTGATAGACCTCCAACAGATGATTTTTCAGACTCTCAAGCTCCTTGATTTTGGGCATGAGGGTGCTGATTACAATGAGAGCCTTTTTGCCGCGAACTTCGTCGGATTTCCTACTCATTCGAGGCAGGGTTTTTGAGGGATAGAGAGTGAGTGCCAAGCGTTGGGTGAACACCCGCAGTATCTCCCAAAGAGGCAAAAAAATCAGCGCAATTAGCCAATAGTGTGCTGTTAGAAAACCTATCGATACAGCGGCAAGAACAGGAAGAATAAACTCTATGGCAAGGAACGCCCCGCTATTTTTCCGCTTTTTTTCCCCCAGGTAAAAGCCGATGTGCTTGCGTTCACTCTTTGCCCGCGCAAGAAGTTCCCGCGCTAAAATGCTTTCATCTGCTCCCTTTTGCGCCGCCAATTTCCTAACTTTTCGGCGATATTCGGCGCGGGTGGTTGTGTCCATCTGGGCGTAAAATTCGTCTTCTCGCAGGATTTTGTCCACGGCGCAAAGACGGCGGGATAGACCTTCAAAGTCCACGTCCCCCAACTGGCGCAGGGATGAAATTGCCCAACCCAGTTTTTCATCGTCATCCCTGTTAACAGCGCCGGCGGCGGCGATAACCAATGAAACCGTGGAAAAAAGGGAGAGATTTTCCGCTTCCGCGGTGGTGAGGGCAAAGGGAATTTCCACCTGTGAGAGCGGCACATCCCTGTTGTATTTCTCACAGCGTTCCATGTAAAAATTCAGCAAGCGGTGATTTTCCGCTCCGCTGCGGCGCAGACTTTTTAATGCTCCCGCTCCCTCACGGGCAAGCAGGTAATAGTTATCCAACAGCCACTCGCTCTTGTTTTTTCCGCGTCTGCTGTGTTTGAGGTATTGCCCGCGCAAACTGCCCAAAGCGCAGCGCAGGCGGCGTTTTAGCTGTAGGTTTGTCACGGCTCATCACCTCGTTACTTGGATGCTGAATTTGCAGGGGCGGCAGGCTCATCCTTTTGTCTTCAATTGCGCCAAATCTTTAACAAAAATAACCAACGCTCCCGCCAGAGAAACAAAGGACAAGGCGCATATAATCTTTGAGAAAACCCCAAGGATTCGCGAAAATTTCAGCCCCGACGCGGCGCATCGCAAAAGTTTTCCGCTGTTCATATAGTTACCTGCTTTCCAGTAATATGCCGTGGGCGACGGCGGGGATGCTCTCTCCCTGCAGAGGCGAAACACAGGAGAGCAATGCCCCCGTCCCCACAAAGAAAACACGCTTCAGCTCTGCGCGTGCCATGCGGGACAAAATATCGCCGCAAAGCACAGCGGCGCTTGCTCCGCAACCACTTGCTCCCGCATTTATCTCGTTGGCTTCGTCCGCGCGGTAGAGCATATTTCCGCAGTCATTGTGGCGGTCGCTAAGATCAACGCCCCAGTCGTTGAGGAGGAGCTGGCGCAATAAATCGCTGCCCACAGAGCCCAAGTCCCCTGTCAAAATCAGGTCATAGTCCCCCACAATGCTCTGAGTATCCCGCAAAAATCCTCCGATGGTGTCCGCGGCAGCAGGAGCCATCGCCGCTCCCATATTGTTGGCGTCAACAACGCCCAAGTCAACGAGCTTGCCAAAGTGTACCTGCGACACACAGGGCACTCCCGCCGCGGGTTGTCCAGTACCCTCTTCGAGGAGGCAGGCCCCCGCCGCCGTCGCTGTCCACTGAGCAGTTGGCGGACGTTGTCCGCCGTATTCCAGGGGCTGACGGAACTGCTTTTCCGCAGCGCAGTAGTGGGAGGAGGTCCCCGCAAGAGCCTTTTGGGCAAAACCACTCTCCAGAGACATCGCCGCTATGGCTATGGACAACGCCATGGTGGAACACGCGCCGTAAAGCCCTACAAATGGAATGGATAAACTCCGCGCGGAAAACGCGCTTGCACTGCATTGCCCCAGTAAGTCCCCCGCAAAGTGCAGGTCAATCTCCTTTGGCTCAAGCCCCGCAATATTCAATGTCTCTTGCGCCGCCGCCTGTTGAAGAAAACTCTCCGCTTTTTCCCAACTGTCCTGTCCCAGAGTATCGTCATCAAAAATACGCGCAAATTTGCCCTTGAGTTGCCCGTCGCCCTCCATGGATCCCCCAACGGCGGCATAGGCGGAAATTTTGGGTTTGCCGTGCAAAATTATTGTGTTCAAGCCGATTCGTTCAGCCATAAAAACCTCCGTTTCTAGAATCTAACCTCTAGCAACCAATAGACCACCCCATAGACCACCGCTGAACCTACCCCAAAGACGATGACGGGACCCGCCATTTTGAAGATGTTCGCGCCGGTGCCTAAGATTCGCCCCTCGCTTTGAAACTCCATTGCGGGGCTTGCTACGGCGTTGGCAAAACCTGTTATGGGGACGATTGTTCCCGCCCCGGCGTGGCGTGCGATTTTGTCGTAAATTCCCAGTGCCGTCAGCACCACGGCGATGCCGATGAGTGTCACAGGCACTAGCATTCGCACCTGCTCCTCGGGCAATCCCAACCGGCGCAGGAGCATATAAAACAGCTCCCCCAATATGCACACAAGCCCGCCGATAAGGAATGCCTTGATGGTATTTGCCGCCAATTTGGAGTTGGGCGACGCTTCTTCCACCATTTTTTTGTAATTTTCTGGAGAGGTCATATTTTTTCTCCTTTAGCGTACTACTCTTTATTCCTCCATTTGTTTGCCCAAAAACGCCGCGGCGACTTGGACAAGCTTTCCCTCAGTTTGGTTCGGAGCGCCGCCGTCCTCAGGCATCAAAAGCACAACACAGCCCAGAACGTCCCCGGAACCGATGATGGGATAGACCGTGCCGCCATAGCGTTCAAGCCCCTCCACGGGACGCATTTGCGCAGCATCGCTGCTCCAACTCCAACCATTGCGCCGCTCCATGATCGCTTCCAACTCACTGCTGATGCGCCGCTCAAGAACCTCCTTGCGGGGCAAGCCGGCACAGGCTATAGCCATGTCGCGGTCGGTGATAATTACAGGCAAATTGGTGCTTTTATAAAGTACCTCCGCGTAACGGTCGACGACCCCCGTGATTTCGCCGATGGGCGAATATTTCTTGAAGATGACCTCGCCGTCGGTGTCGGTGTAAATTTCCAGAGGGTCTCCCTCCCGTATACGCATTGTTCGGCGTATCTCCTTGGGAATGACCACCCGCCCAAGGTCGTCTATTCTTCTGACAATTCCTGTTGCTTTCATGATAATACCCCTTTGCAAATTTCGCTGTGCAAGGGGTATTATTTGCCGTATTTGGAGAAATATACGATTTTTAGAGTTTAGTTCTAAATCGTTTTTCTTATTTAGAAAAAAAATCATCCCTTATTATGTTATAATATTCTTTGAGACTTGTGAAGAATATAAGCCAAAAACTGATAATATATATGGGACAAGGCAGATTTTTACACACTTTCCACTTTAATAGCGCGGAGGATATGAACTTGAAAATAGGTATCGTCACAATACTGGGCAAAAGAAATTTCGGCGCGGTCATGCAAGCATACGCCATGATTCGCGTCCTGCGTAATATGGGGCATGATGTGTTTTTTATTACGCCCTCAATCTCAAAAAATGAAAAGCATACGGGTTATGTAAAGTTTCAGCAGGAGCATTTTAACCTTTCTATACCAACAAAAGACAGCCGTAAAGCCTTTCGCGACGTCACGGCCGACTGCGACTTGATTATCGCGGGCAGTGACCAAATATGGAGCCGCCATATCACAAAGCTGCACCCCTATTTTTTCGCCGACTGGGCGAGGGACAAGGTTGTAAGAGCCTCCTACGCCCCAAGTCTTGGCTCAAGCAACCCAACATACCCCGGACAGCGGCTACTGTTTCAGAAGTATTTGCGCAAGTTTGACTACATATCCATCCGGGAAAAAAAGTGGAAGAATGAGCTTGAGGAAATATCCGGGAAAAAAGTTGAGGTCACTCTTGACCCCACTCAGCTTTTGCCCGCGTCGGAATACATGGAACTGGTGGGGGAACGACCTTTTAAGCAGGACTACATATATGTCCATCTCCACCACCCCACCGCCGATGGCACGCTGTTGCTGAAGTACGGCAATCTGCTCTCCAAAAAGCTAGGGCTGCCCATTGTCCACAACCTGGAGGGAATCGTTTTCGACAACCAACTTGGCTACATGGACTCCACAGCCGACCCGACAAACCCCGTCACGGCAATATATCACTCCTCCTTTTTGCTCACCCAGGCGTTCCATGCCCTGTCTTTCGGGCTGATATTCAAAAAGCCCTTTTTGCAGCTGCTGAAAAGTCACTCCACCGACCACCGTGTCACACACTTCCTTAAAAAATTGGGTCTGTCCAAGCGCATAATCAACCCCGAGGACAAGGAAATCGGCGAAATCGGCGAGATTAACTGGGTTAAGGTGGATTCGGCGCTGTGGGAGATGCGCAAGAGCTCACTGGATTTTCTCTACAAGGTCACCAAGGGCAAAAAAGTCCCGCGAATCAAGGATTACTTTGTATCCGGCGACCCATTCACCTGTTACGGCTGCATGGCTTGTCAAGCCGCCTGTCCTGTGGGAGCAATCTCCACGGAATTGGACGACGGCGAGTTTGCCTACCCCCGAATTGACAATGACAAGTGCATAGATTGCGGCAAGTGCCACAAGGTTTGTCCCTATAACACCAAAAAGAGGAACACCGACCATTCGCCGCGGGCTTATCTGTGTTTCAGCAATGACCCTGAAATCCGCAAAAACTCCTCCTCCGGCGGGATTTTCTATCCGTTGGCACAGGCGATTTTGGCGCAGGACGGCTATGTTGTTGGCGTGAGAATGAACAAAAAATTCCAAGCACTCTATGACATTGCCGACGATGATGAAGGGGTTAGGGCATTCAGGTACTCCAAGTACGTGGAACCCCAAGACAACGACATCTTCGCGAAAACCTTGACGGCACTCAAGACGGGCAAACCCGTGTTATTTACGGGCACGCCCTGTAAAATCGCGGGGCTGAAAGCGTTTTTGGGTGATAGGGTTTATTCTAATCTTGTTACGGTTGATTTGTTGTGTAATTCCATGCCCTCGCCCTTGGTATTGCGGGAGTGGCTAAAACTCAAGGAGAAAAAGCAGGGCAGTAAACTAACAGGTTTTCAGTTCCGCTCGCCAAAAATGCCCTTTACGCAAAAGGCAAATGAGTATCGTTATGCCAACGGCACTGAAGAAATTGTTAAAAACTCTGATGATTTGTTCAAAAAGGCTTTTTCACGGGGGATTATTCAGCGCAAGTCTTGCTATGCCTGCGAGTTTACCCGCGACAACAAAATCGCCGACCTGACTATCGGCGACTTTTGGGGATATAAGGAGCATTATGACGGGGATGGCAGTGACGGCGTGTCTTGCCTAAAGGTCAACACTCCTTCGGGGGCGGCTCTTTTCGAGAGGGTCAAGTCCGCCCTTTACTGCCAAGAGCAGACCTTGGCGGAGATGTACCGCAAAAACACGCGAAAAGCCAAAATGATGCCCATTCAAAGGGGAATGTTTTTCAATCTGATGGCAAAAAAAGGCTTTGAAGAGGCTCTTAATGAAACGCTGAAGTGAGGATAAAAGACTCATCCTCACTCCTCAATACTCGTCTCAGACAGCCCATAGCCCTCGTCGCCGACATGGTGGCGCGGCTCGATGTGAACCATGATGTCATAGACGTTCTCAAGCCGCTCCTTGATAGCGTTCTCCGCTTGGGACGCAATTTTGTGCGCTTCCTCCACGGTGATATTGGGATCAACCTCAATGTCAGTATCGATATCCAGAAAACCGCCGATTTTGCGTATGCGAGTGCGATGTGGCGAGTGGGCGCCCTCAACGGAATTCACCGCGTCAAACAAGGTTTTGTATTGCTCATCACTGGCACTGCCGTCCATCAGCTCAGTGTTGGTGTCGCGGAAAATTTTGATAGCGGTGACGATAATAAGAGCGCCTACAAGGCAGGCGAGAATGGTGTCGGGTATGTCCGACGATGTCCAGTTTGACAGCAGCAGTCCCACAATAACGCCAAGGGAGGTGAACACGTCGCCTAGCATATTTTTCGCTGTGGCGTGGAGCATTGACGAGTTTGCACGCTTCGCCAAGGTGTGTTGACTCCACGCCAAAAACAGCTTACCCGCCACGGATACTGCGGCGATTATCAACGCTGCGCCCGTTGGACTTTCGCCGCGAGCGCCAGTGAACAACTCGCTCAGGGAGCGAAAAATCAGTTGCGCTCCCGCAAAGAAAATCACAAAGGAAAGGACAGTTGTCGCCATGGTTTCCGCGCGGGCGTGCCCCCAGGGATGATCCTTGTCCGCAGGGCGCGCCATGATTTTAACCACCGCCAACGTGATTATGGACATCAGCACATCGGCGGCGGAGTCGATGCCGTCGCCCACTAAGGCGCCGCTGCCTGACGCCGCGCCGAAAATCAGCTTCAGAGCCGCCATAGCCGTGTTCCCTGTCAAGGCGATCATCGCCGCCGCGCGGATGTATTTTGATTTGTTGTCTAGAGTCATCTAACCGCACCTTCGTCTTTAATTTGACCTCTCCGCAAAGCTCGCTTGCCCGCGTAATTACCGATGAGGCCTGTTTAGTCTGCATATTCTACCACATATTATATGCAATTGCAATACAAAATGAATTGTGCTATAATATGTCCATGGCGATGTTGAAAAACTAGATTTTGCTTTTATTCTCGAGAGATTTTTTCGTCAGACAATAAACGCAAGAAATATTTTGTGTATTAATGAGTTTACGGGAAAATATCCGATAAGAAAAAAGAAAGATAGTTTTTTAACAAGCCCATACATACAAAATCCCAAAGGATATAAAGAATGAATCTCCCCACAGACGTATATTTTCGCTTTTGGGGCGAAAAAGCCCTAACCGTTGACCCCATAATCGCAAGCATTTTGGGTTTTGAGCTGCGTTGGTACGCAGTGCTGATTGGTTTGGGTGTCATTCTTGCGGTGCTGTTTGGCGGGCGGCAGGTCTGGCAGGGCTTTTTGCAATCGCCCACCCTCCAACGCTACTCCCTGCCTAAATGGCAGGCGGATTTGGACGGTATCATCGACGTATTCCTGGGAGGTCTTGTCTGTGGAATATTCGGCGCGAGGCTCTATTACGCCGCGTTTCAGTGGGAACATTTCAGCGGTAATCCCTGGCGGATACTCCATTTTCAGGAGGGGGGACTTGCCATATACGGCGGGCTCATTGGCGGGATTTTAGGTGGTTTTGTGGTTTGCAAGTGGCGGAAAATCTCATTCCGCAAGCTGCTTGATTTGTGCGGTATGAGCTTTTTAATTGGTCAGGGCATCGGTAGATGGGGAAATTTTGCCAACCAAGAGGCGTTCGGCGTAAATACAGATTTGCCATGGGGCATGAAAAGCGGCAAAACCGCCGCTTTCCTCCTGCAACGCCCCCAAGAGGGCGTGGATCCTTTCGGTTTCGTGCACCCCACTTTTCTCTACGAATCCCTGTGGTGCTTACTGGGTTTTTGTCTGCTGTTTATTGTCTTTCGCAAGGCGTATCGCTTCCACGGACAGATGTTTCTGTGCTACGGCGTGTGGTACGGAGCGGGGCGGTTTGTGTTGGAGGGAATGCGGACAGACAGTCTGATGTGGGGTGACTATCGGGTGTCACAAATAATTTCCGCTCTTTTGGTAATGGTCAGCGCCGTGTTATTGATTGCCGGTTTATTGCGCAACAGGAAAAATATTCCTTTGTTTCCTAATATAGTCGATTAACTTGAAAATCGGCTCAGGATTTGGGAGAATATTTTTCGTCTGGCAAGGAAAAAAGCGCAGGAATACTTTCGTATTGCGAGCATTCTTGACGAAGTCAGATGGAAAATACACCGCAAAGACCAGTTGATTTTCAAGTTAGGCGACTATAAAAGCGCGCAGGAAGATAACTAGGTCGTGTTGTGCGCTACAACTAAACTTCCTCATCAAACAAGCCCCGGGCAAAAGCTTGCGCGTCAAAGGGACGCAAATCCGCAACGCCCTCACCCACGCCGATGAACTTCACGGGCAAGCCCAATTCCCGTCGAATCGCCAGTACCACTCCGCCTTTTGCCGTGCCGTCAAGTTTCGTAAGAATTATCCCTGTGACGTTCGCCGCCTCGCCGAAAAGTTTCGCCTGGTTGACCGCATTCATGCCCGTGGTGGCATCCAGTACCAATAGCACCTCTTTGTCAGAATATGGTAATTCTCGGTCGATAATACGGTAAATTTTGGATAGCTCGTCCATGAGGGATTTTTTGTTGTGAAGCCGCCCCGCTGTGTCGCAGAGAACCACGTCAATTTTGCGTGCTTTTGCCGCAGCGATGGCATCGAAAATCACCGCCGCAGGATCGGTTTTTTCCTTGTGACGGACGATTTGTGTGTCTGTACGCCTTGCCCAGACCTCTAACTGCTCCGCCGCCGCCGCGCGGAATGTGTCCGCCGCCGCTAGAAGGACTGTTTTTCCTTGTTCTTTCCAATATAAGGCAAGTTTACCCAAAGAAGTGGTTTTTCCCGCTCCGTTCACGCCGATGACCAAAATCACGGCGGGGCGAGTGACCAAATCAACCTCCTCGCCGCCGGAGAGCATGGCAGCGATGTCCGCAATCAATGCTTCCTTGACCTCCTGAGGACTTTGGAGAGAGCGACCGCGCTTGCGCAACCCGTCCACCAATTGGACAGCAGACGTAACGCCTGTGTCCGCAAGGATTAGCGTTTCTTCAAGCTCATCGAAAAATTCGTCGTCAACATTGGATTTACCCCTAAAAAAGCTTGCCATCTGTCCACGCGTTTTCTTCAAGCCCTCGTTTATTTTAGAAAAAATCCCCATCTTGTCCTCCGTGTTTTTTCTATATTATAGCACAAAACTGAAAAATTGTCACCTCACCAACAGATGACAATGTGCGTAAATTGTGGTATAATATTTCCAGAGAGCTATACTCTCAATCTCAAAAGTTTGAAAGTATAGTCGATTAACTTGAAAATCGGCTCAGGATTTGGGAGAATATTTTTCGTTTGGCAAGGAAAAAAGCGCAGGAACACTTTCGCGTTATGAGCATTTTTGACGAAGTCAGATGGAAAATAGGGCGCAAAGACCAGTTGATTTTCATGTTAGGAGACTATACACACGAAAGAAAGGACGCGAGAGTCAGGCGCAAAAGTTTTCAAAAACGTTTTCTGCGTGAATTCTCTCGCACACGGTGCAAAAATGTCATTCTCACAGCTTATTGAAGAAAAACTATTGCGCTTTTACGGAGTAACCCCACAGGAAGCCGACGATAAACAGTTCTATGAAGCCCTTGCGCTGATATGCATTGACAAAATGCGCCGCAATCGTGACGAGTTTTGCCGTAAAGGGCGTGAAAAAGGTCGGAAAACAATTTACTATCTGTGCATGGAGTTCCTGTTAGGACGTTCTCTAAAAAATAACCTTTATAACCTGAACATGACACAGGAGGCAAAGAACGCCCTCTCCCTATGGGACATCTCCCTTGAGCGGCTTTATGATTGCGAGCCTGACGCCGGACTTGGCAACGGCGGTTTGGGGCGGCTTGCCGCCTGTTATATGGACGCTCTTGCGACTCAGGGCTACCTCGCCACGGGCTATTCACTTCTCTACGAGTACGGCATATTCAAGCAAAAACTGGTGGAGGGTTGGCAGACGGAAATGCCCGATTTTTGGCTCCCAGGAGGAAAAATTTGGCTCGTGCCCCGGGAAGATGAGGCGGTGAACGTCCAATTTGAGGGCACGCTCAAGGAGAGTTGGGACGGGGATTTTCACCACGTCCAACTGGAGGATGCCCAAACCGTCAAGGCTATTCCCTACGATATGTATATCTCCGGCAAGCATAGCGAGAACAACGAGGGGGTTAGCGTTTTGCGCCTTTGGTCCGCTACAGCCGACGATATCGACATGGACAAATTTAATCAGGGGGATTATCTGCGTGCCATAGAAAAAAAGGCGATGGCTGAGGTAATCAGCAAGCAGCTTTATCCCGCCGACGACCATCCTGAGGGAAAAAGCCTGCGTCTGCGTCAGCAGTATTTCCTCGTGTCCGCGTCGGTACAGGATATCCTCAACCGCCATATTCGCCGTTTTGGCAATGCCGATTCCCTACCCGAGCGGGCGGCGCTGCACATCAACGACACCCATCCCACCATGGCGATTCCTGAACTCATGCGTCTGCTTTTGGACGAGTGCGGCTACTCTTGGGACAACGCCTGGGACATTGTTACCCGCAGCTTTGCCTACACCAACCACACGGTGATGGCGGAGGCTCTTGAGTGTTGGCAGGAGGATCTTGTTGCCCGCCTTATGCCGCGGCTTTATAACATCATCCGCGAGATTGACAACCGTTTTCGCGCCAATCTTTGGGAGATTACCCACAACAGCGAATTTGTGGAACGCAACGCAATCATAGCCGAGGGGGTTGTGCGAATGGCGAACCTGTGTGTGTGGGCGTGTCACCGCATCAATGGCGTTTCCGCCCTCCACAGCGAGATACTCAAGAAAGACCTTTTCAGCGATATGTACTGCGTGTCTCCCGAAAAGTTCCTTAACGTCACAAATGGCATTGCCCACCGCCGTTGGCTCAACCAGTCCAATCCCCGCTTGGCGGATTTCATCAGTGAGCTTATCGGCGACGATTACGTCCTTAACGCTTCAGCTCTTGAGAATCTGAAAAAATATGGACAGGACAGCGCTGTTTTAGAACGTCTTGGCGAGATAAAACAGCAAAACAAGGTAGATTTTGCCAAGCGTTTGCGGAAACAGTCGGGCATCACCCTC
>Ga0099364_10012938_pt1 | contig 11225 bp, 11 predicted proteins | sample TergutTh196P3_FD_73070 | JGI IMG/M metagenome (GOLD analysis project Ga0099364, IMG submission 73070) | Microcerotermes parvus P3 segment gut microbial communities from Pointe-Noire, Republic of the Congo - Th196 P3 | ecosystem: Host-associated > Arthropoda: Insects > Digestive system > Gut ... | reverse complement strand
CGCCGTCCAGTTTAAGCAGGGTAAGGGAAGCCCCGGCAATTACCAGGCAGGTCATGAAATTCCCCGCGAAAACGCGGTAGGTTTTGATTCCCGCCGCAGCCAGCTCCGCCATTGCGCAGTATGCAAAGACATAAAGCTCCATAAGGGGGGTCGCTCCAAAACCGTTTACCAAAAGCGCAGCTTCCCTTCGATTAGCTTCCCTTCCATCAGAAAGCCCGAGGTCTTTCAAAATTGCGGGAATCATCCTTTTTGCCAGTTCCTCGGCGCCTGCAATTTTTTCGCGGCGTATGCCCGGTTCCCCGTGAATGCCTATGCCGAATTCCATCTCGTTTTCCTCAAGGGAGAAGGTTGGGCTTCCCTTGGCGGGGACAGTGCAGGAGCTAAAGGCAAACCCAAGGCTGCGGACATGATCGGCGGCTTTTTGGGCCAGGCGCTTGACTTCGGCAAGATCGCCGCCCCTTTCCGCAGCAGCGCCGGCTATTTTATGCACCAGCACCGTTCCGGCCACACCTCTGCGGCCCACTGTATAAAGACTGTCCTCCACGGCAATATCATCGCAAACCTTGATATAATCGACCTGCAGGCCGTCCATGCCTGCCAGAAAAGCGGCATTCTGAAAATTCATGATGTCGCCGGAATAATTCTTGATAATTAATAGGCTCCCCCGTCCTCCGGCGGAATCCTTGATGGCCTGGTAAACCTGCACCTGGGAAGGCGAGGCAAAGACATCCCCGCAGATTGCCGCATCAAGCATGCCCTTGCCTATATAGCCCGCATGTGCCGGCTCGTGGCCGCTGCCGCCTCCGCTTAAAAGGCTTACCTTGTTTTTGTTTATTTCTTTTTTACGCACAAATTTATACCGGTTGTTAAAAATCACATCTGTATTAACCAGCGCTATTCCTGCACCCATCTCAAGGACTATATTTTCCATAGCATTAAGCAGTTTTTTCATCTATGATCCTCCGAACTATAAGTTTCCTAGATATGCTTTTTTAATATTTTCATCGGCTAAGAGTTTTTTCGAGTCTCCCGAAAGGGCAATCCTGCCTGTCTCAAGCACATAAGAGCGGTTGGAGATACGCAGAGCCATATTGGCATTCTGTTCCACAAGGAGTATTGTAATACCCTGTTTGTTGATCTCCTTGATTAGCTCGAAAATCATTAATACCAGATTTGGAGCAAGACCCATTGAAGGCTCGTCCAACAGCAGCAATTCCGGCTCACTCATGAGCGCACGGCCAATGGCGAGCATCTGCTGTTCGCCGCCGGAGAGAGTTCCGGCAATCTGCTGGCTGCGTTCTTTGAGCCTGGGGAATAATTCATGGACGCGGGCAAAGGGGTTCTTGTTCTTTTTGTCTTCCTTTCTGCTATACATTCCCAGCCTGAGGTTTTCTTCCACGCTAAGCCCCGGAAATACCTCTCTGCCTTCGGGAGAAAGGCTTATTCCCATGCCTACAATCTTGTGGACAGGTGTTTGGCTTATATCCTGTCCTTTATAATTAATACTGCCGGAACGGGAGCGCACAAGGCCTGTAATGCAGCTCAAGGTAGTGGTTTTTCCGGCCCCGTTGCTTCCGATAAGGGAGACAATTTCGCCCTTTTCAATTTCCAGTTCAATATTTTTAAGAGCGTGGATATTGTCATAAAATGCGTTAAGATTACTTATTTTAAGCATCAGGTAATCCTCCCAAATAGGCTTCGATTACCTTGGGGTCATTGGCGACTTCCTTTGGCAAGCCCTCGGATATGAGCTTGCCATAATCCAGGACATATATCCGATCTGATATATTCATTACAACATTCATATCGTGTTCTATCAGCAAAATGGTAAATCCCCTGTCCCGCAAAGAAAAAATAAAGCGCAGCAGTTCTTCAGATTCCTGAGGATTCATTCCTGCTGCAGGTTCGTCCAGAAGAATCAATTTGGCGCCGGTTGCAAGAGCTCTTGCAATCTCAAGTTTCCGCTGTTCTCCGTAGGGTAAATTGGCGGCATAGTCATGGGCTCGATGTAAAAGGCCAACATCTCTTAGAAGATGCATCGCTTTTACAGTATTTTCATGCTCTGAACGCCTGAAATGCGGGGTTCTGAAAACAGTGCTCAGAAAACCGTAAGGCGCTATGATATGGGAGCCTATCAATACATTTTCCACTACCCGCATATTACGAAACAGACGTATATTCTGAAAAGTACGGGCTATCCCCATTTTGACGATCTCCTGGGAAGTTAAATTGTGAATTGCATTACCCTGATAATGGATTTCACCCAAATTAACTCTATAAATCCCGGTTAGAATATTAAATAATGTGGTTTTTCCTGCACCGTTAGGCCCGATAATGCTGACAATTTCTCCTTCGTCAACCCGGATATTCACCGAATCTACAGCTTTTAAGCCGCCAAAACTAATGGAGATGTTTTTTATTTCCAGAAAAGTCTTATTCTGTTCTTTATCCATCTCTATTTCCTCTCCGACGGCGAAAGAGCCGAAGGTAGGCATCCATCAGCCTCCAGCCCTTGGCGAACACTCTTTTTGAACCGGTATGGCAGCTGCGATTGCCAGCCCAAAAGCCCCTGTGGCCTGAATCGCATCATTACTACCAAAATAAGCCCGTACATAACAAAACGATATTCCATTAAAAACCGTGATACTTCAGGGAAGATTATTAACACCGCCGCTCCAAAATACATTCCCCGCATTGTGCCAAGGCCGCCAAGTATTGCCATGCTGACAATCAGGGAGGAAACATCAAAGTTGAAGGTAACGGGGTCAATGTATCCCACCATGGGGGCGTAAAAGGCACCGGCCATGCCGGAAATGCCTGCAGTTAAAACGAAAGCCAGCACTTTATACCGGACGGTTCTTATCCCCATCATCTGTGCGGCAATTTCGTCTTCTCTGATGGCAATAAAGGCCCTTCCTATTTTCGAATTGATGATAAGCATGCAAAACAGGGAGACAAGTAAAACCATGATTACCATCAGGTAATATAAACCATAATTTGCGATAGTCAGGCGAAAACCAAATAATACCGGAAGCGGGATGTTTCTAATGCCCAAAGTTCCGTTAGTAAGAGACTCCCAGTTCATTAGAATCATGCGTACAATTTCACCAAACCCAAGGGTAACTATGGTCAGGTAGGTTCCTTTGAGCCGGAGGGTTGGAAGTCCGAGTAAAAACCCGCTGACAGCGGCAAAAACAGTGCCAAACACCATCGAAATCCAAAAGTTAAGACCAAGTCTAAGCATTAAAAGCGTCGTAGTATAAGCGCCTATTGCATAGAAAGCCGCATTCCCCAGGGAAAGCTGACCAACATAACCTGCAACCAAGTTTAGGGCCAGGGCCAATATGCAGTGAATACCAATTATCAATAGAATTCTTATAATGAAGCGGCTTAATCCAAATGTGGGTACTAAAATGAGCAGTATTATCAAAGCGCCCAAAAGTACCAAACGCCATTTTGAAAGAAAGCTTTCGATTTTAAAAAGCGTATGCGAAAGAAATGTCTTCACTATTTACACCTTTATAACATCGCTCTTGCCAAACAATCCCGCCGGACGGAAAATCAGCACTGCGATCAGGATGATAAAGGCCATAGAATCACGGTAATGTGATCCTATGTAAAGCGCCGCTATACTTTCTATGATGCCAACCAGGATACCGCCCACAAGAGCGCCTGGCAGACTGCCTATGCCCCCCAGTACTGAAGCGGCAAAGGCTTTAAGGCCGAGCATAAAGCCCATGCCCGGATGTACAACTTGATAGTAACCACCCACCATACCGCCAGCAATGGCTGCAGATGCACCACCCAGCAAAAATGTAAGGGAAATTATATTGTTAACATTTATACCCATAAGGGAGGCAGCTTTGGTATTTTGTGCGGTAGCCCGCATGGCAAGACCTATCTTGGTGCGATTTACCAGGACCAAAAGGAGTATTAAAAGAACCATGCACACGCCAAACATTACAAAAGGTCTTGAGCTTAAAGTAATACCACCCAGAGAAAAAGACCCCAGGTTGAAAAAGTCCGGAAAAGGTCTCCTTTGGCTTCCAAATCGTACTACCAGCAGATTCTGAATGATATTGGCAATACCCAAAGTTGTTACCAGAGCCGCAATAGGAATTGAACGCTTTTTTCTTAAGGGCTCCAGAGCCGCTTTGTCAATAAATACACCTAAACACCCACAAATGATTACAGAAATGATAATTGCAGGGATAGGGTCAAAATGCAGCCCCACAAAAAAGAAGGCAGAATAAGCGCCAAATGCATATACTGCCCCGTGGGAAAAGTTGATGAGCCTCAGAATGCCAAATACCATCGAAAACCCCACTGCTACCATGGCATATACGACTCCCAATGCAAGACCATTGGCAAGCTGCTGAATGAAATTCCCCATAATTACCTCTTTTTTTAATAGATTCAGAAGCCTTTTGGGACTGGCTTCTGAACCTGCCTATTTAAGTTTTTTATCTCCTAAATGGAACAAATCTTCCGTTTTGTATGGTAACCGTCTGGAAAACTTTGGCTGCATCACCAATTGCATCAAATGTAGTCTGGCCTGTTACACCCGGGTAATCGATGTTTTGTATGGCATTACGAATTGCCATACGATCAAGTGAACCTGCCTGAATAATGCCCTCAAGGAAAATACCCATAGAATCATAGGCCTGTGCCGCAAGAGCAGAAGGCTCCATTCTGAAACGCCTTGTGAATTCTTCCACAAAGTATCTTACATCAGGGTCTGCATCCCCGGCGAAAAAACTTACCGGTGCGACGAGTCCTTCTACTGCGGTGCCGCCGAGCTGAATGATCTGCTGGGTATACGCATTAGAAACACCCATTATCTGCATGGTGGTATCCACGTCCCTTAACTGTCTTGCAAATGGGCCGTAAAGACTATACATACCCACCAATATGACTGCCTGTGAACCTGCTGCCCTTAAGTTTGCAATTGCCGGGCTATGGTCATCGGAAGTTTCAAGTACCTGCTCATGAGTCGTAAGAGTGAGTCTGGGATGGGCCCTGACAAGATCCGCCGCAATATTCCCTGCAGTATTCCCCCAGTCGGTCATGATAGACACAACACCCACTCTCTGGAGATTCAAATCGTTTGCAAGAACATTAACCAGAGTTGTAAACTCCTCACTAATTACCGTATTGTTGCGGAAAATAAAGTTTCCGCCTGAGGAGTAGTCCGGGTGAGAAGCGGTATTTGAGATCTGTACTACCTGGTTTTCCTGATATATTGGTGATGCTGCCATACTGACGCCGGAGGCAAAATGCCCCAGAACACCAACAATGCTCCTGTCACTTACTATTCTTTCTGCAATGGTTACAGCATCGCTGGGGGAATTCCTGTCGTCAAAGATCACCAGCTCTACCTGTCTGCCCAACACTCCGCCGGCAGCATTGTACTTTTCAACCATCATTTCGGCAGCAACCCTGAAACTAAGCCCATATTCGGCATTATCGCCGGTCATGGGAAAAGCTACAGCAATTCTAACTACATTATCTTGCGCTCTGCTTCCTCCGGCAAATAAGGGAGCAGCCATCAGCAGAGCCAAAATCACAAAAATTACAATAAAACCTTTCTTCTTCATTTTTAATCCTCCATAAAAAACAAACAATTAATTAAATAGAACGCCTAAAGGCATCCAAAAATACCTACTTCCGGAAGTGAAGTTTGCAGTCGGGGCAGCCCTGTGCAATTGTTTGGGCAAGATCAAACTTAAGCCCCATCACTTCTGCTATACCCCGGTCACCGTCCATTGCCATATCACAAAGCAGTTCACAGGCTTTATCATCAAAACCAAGCTTCTGCCATGCGGTTACAAGAGCACAATAATGGAAATCTACCTTAAGAGAATTTTTGTCTGCATCAATTGGACGCATATCAAAGGTCGATACCACTAAATCAGATAAGAAAGCCTTTTTGAAGTCCTCGCAATTATTCGGATCGGCACAGCGCTTCTTGATATTCTCTCCATGAAATTGACCACAGCGAAAAATTGCCTTTCGGATTATGCCCTCGGCGTCAAGGCCGGCTTTTTTCATTTCATCGTAGATAAGCCCCATCCAGGTTGCCCTGTGCTCAATTTGCGCCCTGTTAACTTCGGTAACTTTATCTACCTGATTTGGGGCATTCTTAATGTTTGACATTCCTATCCTCCTCAATTTGTCGTAATAATAATCGTACCAGCATAAAAGAGTCGGCGTCAAGTAAAATCTTGTTTTTTAATGAGAAAACTTAAGTTGTTTGGGTTTAACGGTTGCGTTTTTCCTCGGCTGTCTTACAATCAATGCACATTATGGCATAGGGTATGGCTTCCAGGCGCTCACGAGGTATTTTTTTGGTGCATTTTATACAAACACCATACTTCCCCTGCTTAATCCTGGTCAAAACTGCATCTATCATTCTGAGTCGTTTCAATTCCTGGGAACCTATTGCCTCGATCATCTTACGATCCATATCATCCGAGGCTATGTCCGCAAGATCCTTTGGGTCCATGGCGTCCACTATCTCTTTAAAATCTTCGCTGCTCACCACCAAATTTTCAATGATTTCCCTTTTTAACTCCGAAAGAGACTTTTCCATTTTTTCAATAAATGCACTTTCCTTGGATGCTGCTGATTTTGCCATACATTCCCCCAGAATATTAATACTTCGTATTTTAATACATCACAGTTAAGTCTGCTTCAAAACTCCTAAAATCAATACAATAACAGAACATATAGCAGAAAGCAAGGGTTTTTTTTCAATGTTTATTAAGTTGATATAAAATTATTAATAATGTATATTTAACAAGAGGAGTATTTGTGGCCAAAGAAGAAGCAATTGAAGTAGAAGGTATTGTTCGTGAAGCTCTTCCCAATACCATGTTCAGGGTTGAGTTGGACAATCAAAAAGGACACCTCATACTAGCCCATCTTTCAGGAAAAATGCGCAAGCATTATATTCGCATAGTTCCCGGCGACCGGGTACGGATTGCGCTTTCCCCCTACGATCTCTCAAGGGGCCGGATAATTTACCGCGAGCGTTAAAAAACAATTTTTCTCTCAATATACAATCACTGCTTCCCTGGGAACCCAGCCGGATCTGCCATCCGGTGCTTCGGCATAATACCAGTCAAACTGATGCTCACGGCGGAAATCGCTTACGATAACAGGCTGGCCTTCAACAAATCTGTCGTTTACAAGCCCCCGGTAATCAGGAACTCTGTAGCCCTGGGTTTGTCTTAAGACCGCTGTCTTTCCTGGTGAACGAAAACGGCCGACAGGAAGGTTTCCAAGGCGCTCTTCCAGGAATATCAAGACAAAGCCGGTAACCAGCACTGAAACAACCACGATTATATATATCTTTCTTTTGTGAAAAACACCTTCCCTGTTTTTGGTTCCTTGACGTATTTTTTGAAGCGGTCCTAAAACAAAGAAAAAGGCTCCAAGCGAAAGAATGGCCATAAGAAAAAACAAATATGAGATAACCGGTATCCCCAAAGGACGCCATTTTTCATTTTCAGTAAATCCAAGGCCTAAAACATGTTCCATTTCCCTTCGTAAAGAGGCTAACTGGGGCCCAACAAGGCTATCTCGCTCGTACCGGCGGAGCTCGGCAAGGGCTTCTGCTACAAGTCTGTCTTCCCAAAGAGAAATGACCTGTGCGATTATTTTGTCGTATTCCCTCCGGAGTACGGGAATTGGTGTTTCTGTTGCTTGCGGAAAAGGTGGATGTTGGTTTTGATTCATCTGAGCCAAATCCCCCGTGCGGTCATTTGCGTCGGGTATTTCACCCTGAACTTCGCCTTGCGTTTGCGATCTTGCCGGCCTGACTTGAATGTTTATTCCGGGAATATTAAGTGCATGAGTGCCATGCTGAAAAACAAAAGGTGAAAGTACGATGTTTCTTTCTCCCAGGGGTATAAAGGTTATGGTATAGCGATAGGTTCCTCCTCCTAAAGCCAGGGGAGAGCTTTCGTCCAGAATGGCATTCAAGGGCGCTTTCCCCTGAAAAATTCCTTCAGGAACTCTTATTCGGGGGTCCCAATCACTTAACTCAATATTGATTTCAACCCTTTCCCCCATGAAAACAGGAGAGGATTCCAGCCAGCGGAAACGGGGCATATAGCTCCTGTCTTGTGCGATTAACTGTAGAACCAATATTAAAAAAACTAATAATCCAAGCCAAAGGGCTCGCTTTCTCCGCTCCATTCCCTGCTTCTCCATCTGTTCCGTTCCTGTTCCCTAAGATACTCCAAAATTGCCGAACTGCCCGCACTTTGACCTTGAACAGCGCTTTCTTCTCCTTCTTGTGGAGTAGATGCAGTTAAGATGCTTCTCGCCAGTGTTGCCAGGCTTAGCTCCAGATTGCGTTTTGCTTCAATACGGCTTCCATCTATGGTCAAAGCTTCCCTGAAAGCCTGCACTGCTTCCAGGTAGTCTCCATGCTGAAAGTAAATAATGCCCATATTATAATTGATTCTAAACCTTAGCTCAGAATGTTCTGCACCTTGATGCAAAAGGCTTCTTTCAGCGATCCTGTATCGCTCAAGAGCTGCGAGTTCTTCTTCCAGGGCGAAAAAAGCATTCCCAAGGCCGTATTCGGCATAAGGGGCAGCATCATCGTAATTTAATGCCCTAAGATATGATGATATTGCCTCGGTATAATAGCCGCGATTTTTGAAGAAGTTTCCTTCCATGATTAGAAGTTTACTCCTTACACCGGAACAAGAGCTGAAAAGGAAGAGGCAAAGGAGAGCAGCCAACAGGCTTTTTTTCACTTTTTTGCCTCGGGATAGAGCGTCTTTATGACTGAACCCCATAAGCCGGCTTAATGCCAGGCATGTCATGGCAGCAAGCACAAAAATACGCCACCTGGGATTTGCTTCCCGCCTGTGACCGGAAAGCCTTGATTCCGTTGACAGGGTGTTGATATACCCGGCAAGAACAGAAAATGCATCACTTCGGCTCCCATCCACATAAATACCCCCGGATCTTTCCGCTCCATTTCTTAAAACCAAAGCATCCCTGGCACTAATTATCACTCTGCCATCTGCACCTAACAGAAAACCATCGGGGGCTCCTGGTCCTGGTTCAACAGGCACTGGCCCTCCCCGATCCGAACCCAAACCTACTGCGCTGATGGAAATTCCGGCTCTACTGGCCCTGTCCACTGCCCTCCGTAAAGATCCTGAAAGGCCTTCCCCATCGGTAAAAATGATAATTCCGCGTCGACTTGGGATGGAATCATCGAAGGCAGTAACAGCCGTGTCAATAAGGGATTCCAGGTTGGTTCCTCTGCCAGTAATGATTTGGCTATCAATGCTGTAAAGAAAAGCGGAGATTGTTTCAGTATCGTAGGTCAAAGGTACTGCAAGTACAGCCCTCCCTTTGCCTATCACGGCTCCAATTCGTACTTCTCCCAGGGAAGCTGTCAAGTCCTGGGCAATTTCTCTGCCAGCATCCAACCTGGAAATATAACCACGGTTGCGGGATAATACGTCTTGAACATCCATGCTCCGTGAAAGATCAAAAGCCAGAACCACATCCACTCCCCTGCGGTGATCGGCTACAAGTCTTACACCCCAGCGAGGCCCGGCAAGAGCAAGAATAAGAAAGCCGACGAATAGCAGGAAAAAAATATCCGACAATAGGATTCGAAGCCTTAGCTCTCTTAACAGGGATTTTCGTTCATTTGAAGGCGCAGCAGCCGCAAAAAGCGCTGCCCCCTGCTGGCACCTTTTGTAACGGATTATGATAAGCGGAATAAAAACGACAAATATAAACAGAAAATAAAGTACCAGAGGATTATCAAATCTCATAATAAAGCCCCCAGTACATAACGTCTTATAGAACGCACCATCCAAATCAAGGCAAGAGAAATTACAATAAAGACAGCATAAAGCGGTTCTTCCCGTCTTATGCTGCCTGAGCGTCGAACAATCATCTCTCCCTGATTCAACTGGTTAAAAGCTTCGGCGAAGTTCTCCGCTCTGGGAGCATGAATCCAGTTGCCTTGAGCCCTTTCAGCGACTCTTCTTAATACCTCAGGGTCATAACGGGAATCAAAGATGCCTGTACGGTGTATTTCGGTAAAGGGATCTGTATAACTGAAAGGAATTTCACCGCCTGAGCCCACACCAATAACCCATAGGGATATTCCCATTTCTCCCAGCATGGCAGCGGCTGTTTCAGGGTGAATTAATCCTGCGTTGTTTTCACCGTCGGTTATTAAAACAACAGCCCGCCGCGGGGCCTGGGATTGGTTAATATGCAGGGCAGCCAGGGCAAGGCCGGTTCCCAGAGCCGTACCATCCCCCATTTCGCCAATCTTAAGAGAGTTCATCCGCGATCCAAGGCTTTCTCTGTCGGTAGTTAGGGGTACCAAAAGAGCCGCATCTTCCCCCACAGCTATCAACCCGACAGCATCCTGACCGCGCAACTGTGCGAAATCCAGAACCAGGGTTCTTGCAGTATCAAAACGGCTTTGGCCGTTCATATCAATTCCAGCCATGCTGGGGCTAATATCAAGCACAAAAAGGATGTCTGCTCCGCGGTTAAGCCAGACTATTTCAGTAAAAACAAGATGAGGTCCTGCAACAATAACAAAAAGCAGAAAGAAAGCTGCAATTTCAAATGTATAAAGAATCCTCATTAGAAACTTAAGATTTACCGGAGATTTAAAGGCAATGCCCCCGGGAGGGCCAAGTGGAAGAGTCAAGGCAAAGAGAGGTTTCATGAAGTGTAAAACAAGGAGGAATAGCGGGATAAGAATGAAGCCCGCCAGGATAAACATAGGTCTGTCGAAACCGAGGTTCATCTCTTAACACCTCTTTCTATTTCTGCTTTTTCTATACATGCCAAAAAGTCATCGATTTCACTCATTGCCTGTGTGAAATCTGTCATTTCCATACCACGGCCGCTGAAGCGTAAAGTATCCCAGGTTTGAAAAAGACCGCTTAGATAAACCGAACCAAAACTGGGATACTCTATAGGTAATTCAAGAAACTCCCCGGCAGTAAGGGAACGGCAGTTAATTCCGGTATAAAGGGTTAAAAACTCCCTAAATTCTCCGGAAAGTGAGGATAAAAAAGATATTGGATTCCGGCTTTTTTCTTCACTGAAATCTTCTTTTAGATGTCTTAAAAATCTTTTCATTTTCAGGATAAGAAACCTTCGGCGCAAAAGTTCCCATATGTTCCAAAAATGGCGGCGGCTTAATATACTGCCTACTA
>Ga0099364_10012937_pt1 | contig 11225 bp, 7 predicted proteins | sample TergutTh196P3_FD_73070 | JGI IMG/M metagenome (GOLD analysis project Ga0099364, IMG submission 73070) | Microcerotermes parvus P3 segment gut microbial communities from Pointe-Noire, Republic of the Congo - Th196 P3 | ecosystem: Host-associated > Arthropoda: Insects > Digestive system > Gut ... | reverse complement strand
TATAGATCCTATAAAATACAAAACAGTAGAAGCATTAAATGCAGCTATAGAAAAGGCAGTAAAATATAATATTAAATAATTTAAAAAATTTTGTAACAGTTTTTTAAATTTAGTATCAAAATAAAGAGAATTATTTAATATTATTTATATTATATTATATGATAAGTAGAGGTAAAAAAAATGAAAAAAATTGTGTTTATACCAATTTTGTTGGCAACCATTTTTATAATAGGTTGTGCAAGAACTCCAAATGAGCTTTATACAATAGTTGTTGGCGGTAATTTTGGGTTTATAGATGAAACCGGTAAAATTCGAATAGAACCGCAATACAGTGCGGCTACCGGTTTTAGTGAAGGGCTTGCAGGCGTGCAAACTCAACATAGATACGGCTTTATAAACAAAAGAGGCAAATTTGCAATTAAACCACAATTCCAAATGGCTCATAAATTTTCTGATGGGATGGCTGCTGTTTCAAGAAGCAATGCTACAGGATTTATAGATAAGCGTGGAAATTTGGTTATTCCCCATAGATTTTTTACTGCTGGTAATTTTTCTGATGGGCTTGCCAGTGTTCGGCATGGAAGAAATTTTGGTTTTATAGATAAAACCGGTAATATGGTAATTCCTGCCAGGTTTGAAGTAATGGGGGCTTTTTCAGATGGGCTTTCTGCAATGAGAAGCGGCAGCAGGTGGGGTTACGTGGATAAGTCAGGACATTTTATAATTGAACCTCAATTTGAAAATGCCGGAAGATTTTCAGAAGGATTAGCTGCTGTTCAACTTAATGGAAAATGGGGGTTCATAGATAAAGATGGTAATGTTGTAATACAACCTCAGTTTTCAAAAGTTTTTAGATTTACTCATGAATTGGCTTGTGTAGAAAGTGAAGGCAGATGGGGATACATCAACAAAGAGGGAAACTTTGTTATTCAACCCAGTTTTCAAATAGCGTTTCCTTTTGAAGGATCGCTTGCCTTGGCATCAAACGGCGAAAAACCTTTTTACATAAACAAAGAAGGAAGTGTAGTATATGAGTTTCCATTCTCGAATGTTGGGAGCCTGTTTAGAGATAAGACTGCTGAGTTTGATGAGTCGAGATAGTAGAATATAATGTAAAGGCGGTAGAGACAAGGCGTGCCTTGTCTCTATCACATCTACTCTATATGTTTCACAAGAGTTAACTTCTTCCCATTACTGCTTATATTTACCTTATTAAAAGATTTCATAATAATAGTAAAAGTTAAACTAAAAACGGCATTTTGAAAAACTCCTGTGTCTTCGTTTAATTTAATATTCCAATTGAAATTTCTGGCAATAGCAGAAATAGTATAAGTTATTTTCTTGGGTTCATAAACATAGTTTATAGTAAGTTTTTTTGCAGATTTTTTTCCCGATAAATTATCAAAAAACTCACAAATTAAAATATTTAATGCCGATTTCATTAGGGCTATATCAGATAGAGAAATTTTTCCATAGAGACTCGAAACAAGTTTATCGGCAAAAAGATTTAAGTATTCTGTTTTGGTATCTAAAGTAAAAGAATATTTTTCGTTCTTTAACGAAGAGTAAACTAAAACATTTGGCTTGGTAACTTTACCTGTTATAAACACAGTATCCTCAGAAACAGGGTAAATCATAAAAGCATAGGGAATAATCTTATTTGCCTTATTTTTAATAGGCAAATCTATATTTCCGTAAACACCTTGAAATGCAGCTTCAATAAAGCCTATTATAAGGTATTTTAGCTCACCTGTATTGTCGTGAACAATTTTGTAAATTTCGTTTATAATAGATTTCTTTAGAATAGATTTTTTCTTTTTGTTTAATAATTTCGCAAACACAGAATTGCAGTTCAAGATATTAAGTTTTTTATTTATAATTACAGCAAATTCATCTGTAAATCTATCAAAAAGCTCAATTAAGTCTTTTTCGGCACTCAATGTATCAAAAGTTTTCTTTAAATCTGACATAATTTTAATTTTACGTGAAAGAAAGTAAATTATACATAAAAATATAGATATAATAAAAATTAAAACAATATATAATATCATAGTTCTCCACTTAAATTATAAATAATTACATTCAACTTTTTTTGGCAAGCAATTATTGATTTAATAGTCAAAATTAAAATAGTTTTCAGAAATAATATTGACACCAAATCAACTTAAATGACACTTTGCTATATAGACGAAAAACACGGAGTTATTTTATGAAAACATTTGAAATGTTAATAGAAATTCTAAATAAATACGATAATAATCCGGCAAAATTAATACCCATTTTACAAGAAACTCAAGATGTGTATAGGTATTTGCCTGAGGAAATAATGACATTTATTGCCACTTCATTAAAAATCTCGCCTGCAAGAATATACGGGGTAGCCACTTTTTACTCGCATTTTTCTCTTACACCTAAGGGAAAATATGTTGTAAAAATTTGCGATGGAACTGCCTGCCATGTAAAAAAATCGACAGCTATTCATGATGCTTTGTTAGAGAAACTTAAACTTGAACCGGGTAAAGATACCACAGATGATATGAATTTTACTGTTGAATTGGTTTCTTGTGTAGGTGCTTGCGGATTGGCTCCTGTTGTAGTTGTGAACGAAGATGTTTATGGTCAGGTAACTCCCGATGAGATGAATGCAATAATAGATAAAATCAATGCAAAGGAGAGTGGTAAAGATGCCTAATAACGATATATTGAATCTTGAAAAAACCGCTGAAGATTATAAAAAGAGGCTTGCACTTAAAGAAAAACGTATAACTATTTGTGCCGGTACGGCATGTGTTGCTACAGGTGCATTAAAAGTTCAACAAGCTTTTATAGAACAAGCTAAGTCTAAGGGTGTGAAATTAGATATAGTTCTTAAAGAAGAAGATGCCGGAGGTACATATTTAAGCAAGAGCGGATGCCAAGGGTTTTGCCAAATGGGACCTCTTGTGACAATAGAACCCGATAATATTTTCTATACTAAGGTTAGTGCAGATGATGTTAAAGACATAATAGAGCTCACTTTGGAGAAACACGAAATAGTAGACAGGCTTCTCTATGTTAATCCTGCTACAAAAGCAAAATGCAAAAATGTAGATGAGATAGATTTTTATAAAAAACAACGTCGATTTATTTTAGAGTATTGCGGCAGGGTAGATCCATATGATATTACCGAATACATCGCATTAGATGGATATTTTGCACTTAGAAATGCCCTAAACATGACAGATGAAGACATATGCAAAGAGATGATAGACTCGGGCTTAAGGGGACGCGGAGGCGGAGGTTTTTCAACCGGTAGAAAATGGGATATTACTCGTCTTCAAAAAAATGATAAAAAATATGTAATATGCAATGGAGATGAAGGTGATCCGGGTGCATTTATGGATCGCAGCATAATGGAAGGCAATCCGCACAGTATTATCGAAGGAATGGCAATTGCCGCTCTTGCGATAGGAGCCGATGAAGGATTTGTATATGTGAGAGCCGAATATCCTTTGGCGGTTACAAGAATGAGAAAAGCTATTATCAATGCTGTTGAAAATGGAATAATAGGCGACAGCATAATGGGTTCATCACGCAAGTTCAATCTTACGGTTATGGAAGGAGCCGGTGCATTTGTTTGCGGAGAAGAAACTGCTCTTATAACATCGCTTCAAGGTAATAGAGGTATGCCTGTTCCCAAGCCTCCTTTTCCTGCAGAGAAAGGTCTTTGGGGTTGCCCCACAGTTATAAATAATGTTGAAACTCTTGCTACAGTTCACTTAATCTTTAACATGGGTGCAAAAGAGTATAGAAAAATAGGTACTGAGAACTCGCCCGGTACAAAGGCATTTGCAATAACCGGACAAATAGCAAATACCGGACTTATTGAAGTTCCCTTTGGGAGTACTCTTAGAAATATAATTTTTGGTATAGCAGGCGGGGTTACAGCCGAAGATGGCTCTATCGATGAAAAGAATTTTAAAGCTGTTCAAATAGGCGGTCCTTCGGGGGCATGTTTAACAGCCGAGCATTTAGATTTACCATTGGATTTTGATTCGCTTAGAGATGCCGGAGGCATGATAGGATCGGGTGGTCTGGTTGTTATGAATCAAACTACATGTATGATAAAGATAGCCAGATATTTTATGCAGTTTACGCAAAACGAATCTTGCGGTAAATGTGTTCTGTGTCGAGAAGGCACAAAGCAAATGCTTATGCTTATGGATGATATAATTGCCGGAAATGCCAACGAGGGAACTATTGAGCTTATAAAAGAACTTGCAGTTGCAGTTCAGATAGGATCACTTTGTATGTTGGGTAAAACTGCACCTAATCCGGTACTTTCTACTTTAAAGTTTTTTCCCGATGAATATGAAGCTCACGTTAAACATAAAAAGTGTCCTGCCGGAGAATGTACAAGTCTTATAGCTCTTATAATAATACCTGAACTTTGTAAAGGCTGTACCCTTTGTCTTAAAGTGTGTCCGGTTAATGCTATTGCGGGCAAACCAAAAGAAGTGCATGTAATTGATCAAGATTTATGTATTAAGTGTGGTGTGTGTATAGAAAAATGTAAATTTAAGGCAATAGTAAAGGAAGGTGCCGTACAATGAAAACAGTCAATTTAACAATAGATAAAAAGCCGATTCAGGCTACAAATGAAAAAAATTTACTTGAGGTAATAAGACATGCTAATATTGAATTGCCTACATTTTGTTATCACTCAGAGCTGAGTGTTTATGGTTCATGCCGTTTATGTATGGTTGAAATTGAAGGAAGAGGCTTACAGCCTGCTTGTTCAATTTTGCCCGAAGAGGGTATGGTTATAAAAACCGTTACACCTCAAATAAGAAGTATGAGAAAAATTATTGTAGAGCTTTTATTGGCAAATGGTGATCATAATTGTACTACTTGCGAGAATAGTGGTTCATGTCAATTGCAAGAGTTAGCTCAACGTATGGGATTAAAAGAAATTCGTTTCAAAAAAATGGTAGACACCCATAAAGTAGACGAATCTACACACTCATTAATAAGAGATCTTTCAAAATGTGTTCTATGCGGTGATTGTGTTAGGGTTTGCGATGAAATACAGGGTGTAGGTGCAATAGATTTTGCATTTAGAGGAAGCAAGTGTGAAATATTGCCCTCATTTGGAAAAGAATTGGCAAAGTCTGAATGTGTTTATTGCGGACAATGTATAAAGATTTGTCCTACCGGAGCATTATTGGTAAAATCTGAAATAGAAAAAGTTTGGGACGATTTATCAAATCCTAAAAAATATGTAATAGCTCATATAGCTCCGGCAGTGCGGGTTGCAATAGGAGAAGAATTTGGTTTTAAGCCGGGAGAATCTTCAATTGGGCAAATAGTTGCATCTCTTAAAATATTAGGATTCGATGAAGTTTACGATACTTCATTTGGTGCCGATTTAACTGTTATAGAAGAGGCAACTGAATTTTTGGCAAGGTTTACATCAGATGGGAGACTGCCTATGTTTACATCGTGTTGTCCGGCATGGGTAAAATTTGCAGAACAATATTATCCTGATTATACTCCTAATCTTTCTACTTGTAAATCACCACAGGGAATGTTTGGATCTCTTATAAAAGAAGTATTGCCTGCCAAGCATGGAATAAAACGTGAAGATTTAGTTGTAGTAGCAATCATGCCTTGTACTGCTAAAAAGTTTGAAGCAAAACGCGAAGAACTTGCAGTAGATGGTAATCCTGATAATGATCATGTTCTCACTACTGTTGAATTAGCAAAAATGATAAAGGAATCGGGAATAGATTTTCAATCTGTTGAGCCTGAATCATTTGATATGCCTTATGGATTTAAAACCGGTGGAGGAGTTATTTTTGGAGTTACCGGCGGGGTAAGTGAAGCTGTATTACGTTATGCTGTAGAAAAGCTTAGCGGAAAAATAGATCCCAATTATGAATTTTTCGATGTAAGAGGAGAAGTGGGAATAAAAGAAGCTAATATCACTATTGATGACAAGACCCTTAGATTATGTGTTGTGCACGGATTAAGAAATGCTGAAAGAGTTTTGACAATGATAATGGATGGTATAGCTGAATATGATCTAATTGAAGTAATGGCGTGTTCCGGTGGATGTGTTGGAGGCGGGGGGCAGCCTTGTTCGCCGCATGCACCCGATGTTAAGAATAAGCGGGGTGCAGGTCTTTATAAAAACGATAAGATGCTTCAACTTCATAAGTCTCAAGAAAATCCATATATAAAAAGCTTATATGAAAGCGGAGTGCTTAAAGATTCTAAATTTGCTCATGATAAATTGCATACTCATTATAGAATGAGAAAAAGAGTTGAGACTGAGGGAATAACAATTTCTAAAGCCAGCAATGTTCTTTTAGATGTAGAAATTTGTTTTGGAACAGGGTGTTTTCTAAGAGGATCCCAAGATCTCATGAAACAAGTGGTAGACGGCTTAGAAACTAAAAACCTTAAAGACAAGGTAGATGTTAAAGCAGCATTTTGCTTTGAAAACTGTGATAAAGGACCAAGCGTTAAAGTGGGCGGAGATTTAATAATTGCAGCCGATGTAGATAAAATTTTAAATAAGGTTAATGAGAAGTTAAAAATAAAAGTCTAATAGGAAGCTATAGTGGAAAAGTCAATAGAGCCGATAGAATCGAGAATAATTTATACGCTCGATGCTAAATGCCGTGACTGCTACAGATGCATAAGAGGCTGCCCTGTTAAAGCTATAAGTATAGAAAAAGGGCAGGCAAAGGTAGAACAGTCACGGTGTATATCGTGTGGAACATGTGTAAGAGAGTGTCCTCAAAATGCAAAGGTCTTTCGCAATGATGTATCGAAAGTGATTGAGCTTTTAGCCGGTGAGGTTACGGCTGTTGCAGGTATAGCTCCGGCTTTTGCGGCATATTTTGAGCCTTGGCAAAGATTGAGATTTGTATCGGCTCTCAGAATGATGGGATTTTCACGGGTAGAAGAAGTTGCCTCTGCGGCATTTGCTGTGAGTGCAGGGGTTCGCAAAAATTATGAGTCTAATCCGAATGAAAGCTATATTTGTACGGCGTGTCCTGTATCGGTTTTTTTAGCTGAAAAATATTATGAAAAGGCAGCCCTATATTTGGGCAAAGAACCCTCACCAATGATAGAACATGCCGCTCGAGTGAAAAAAAATAATGCAGGCGAAATGGTATATGTTTTTTTTGGACCATGTATTGCAAAAAAAGCCGAAGCCGAAAGAAAAGAATACGAAGGACTTGTCGATGCAGTGCTTACATTTACCGAGACCGAAAAACTATTTGAGCATTTTAATATAAATTTAAAAGCATGTGAAGAAAGCAGTTTTGATTCAGACTGTTATGGACAAAGCAGACTTTATCCTATTGCAGGGGGATTGATTCAAACTGCATACAATTCAATTCCTGAATTTGCAATTTTAGCTGAAGGACATGATATGACAAGGAAGGCATTTGATGCTTCTTCTAAGTATCCTTATCTCATAGAAACTCTTTTTTGTGATGGTGGATGTATAAATGGTCCCGGTATGAATTTTACAGTTCCCTATTCAGAAATACCTTATTATGAAAGAAGAACAAGGTTTGTAAAATATACTCAGGAAAATAATTCTAAAGAATCAGAATATACCTCTCAAAATCCCATATTGAGATCAAGATTTAAATATATAGGAATTCCTGAAGCAAAAACATATACTCAAGAAGAAATAAATGAAGTTTGGGCAAGAACAGGAAAATCTCTTCTTGAGCAAAGACTTGATTGTGGTTTATGCGGATATTTTGATTGTTATCAACAAGCAGTTGCGATACTTGATGGAAGAGCTGAAGGTGAAATGTGTTTGCCTTATGTGAGAAGATCGGTTGAACAAAAAACAGATAAAATAATTGAAACCACTCCAAATGGAATAGTTACTTTAAATTCTGAACTTCGCATCATTAAAATGAATAAGGCATTTGAAAAGTTATTCAAAGCATCAAACTATATGGGTAAGCATATAGGAGAGTTAATGGATCCTGTTCCATTTGAAAGTTTAGCTATAGGTACAAGCGATCATCTTGAATTTACGGCAACGCATCCTGAACTGAGATTAACATGCAATGAAATATATTATGCTATTAGAGAAGATGAGCAATATGTGGGTATTTTTATTGATGTAACAAGATTTATGGACAGCGACAGAGAATTAGGCCGAATGCGAAAAGAAACTCTTGAAAAAGCAAAAGAACTTATGGAGCATCAGGTACAAACAGCTCAAAGTATGGCTTTATTTTTAGGTGAAAATACAGCAAAAAGTGAAGAGTTGCTTTCTAAATTGATTAAACTTGCTGATGAAGCTGATGAAAATGAAAAAATCTGAGAAAACATCTAATTATCTTTATTCTGAATTTTTTGCACTTTCACGACCCAAAATAAATAAAAACGCGTGTGGTGACTATTTTGATTGTAGACACGATGAAGAAGGTGTTACAGCTATTGTTACCGATGGATTGGGTTCAGGAATAAAAGCCTCAATAGCTTCAAGGTTTGCCTGTAGTCATATAATGACTCTCTTGTCGCGTGGATTTTCCCTTCGTGCTACAGTAAAATTGACGGCAAATATGATGCATCGAGCAAAAAATACCAATGTAAGCAATTATGCTGCATTTAGCATTGCGAGAATACTTTCAAATGGAGGCACTACCATTATCACTTATGAAGCCCCTCCGCCAATAATAATTAGTAATGGAGTGCCAACAGTTGCCGAACAGCGTTTTTATACTATTGAGGGTGAAATAATAGGAGAGTCGAGATTTTCTTTAAAATTTGGCGATAGTGTAATGCTTATGAGCGATGGAGTTTCACAAGCCGGAATGGGGCACGGATATGCTAAAGGATGGGGATCTGAGGGAATAGCCGAATTTGTAGGACAAAAATTAAGTGCCGGACTTTCTTATAGTCAAATACTTAATTTGCTTATAGATAGAACTACCGGTATAAGTGGGGGTTCACTTGGTGACGATACCACTGCAATATTTTTGTCGTGCCGAGCCGGCAGAGTTATGTATTTGATGACGGGACCGCCTTATGATAAAGGTAGTGATGAAAAAATTGTAAAACAATTTATATCTCAAGAGGGAATAAAAGTAATTTGCGGTTCTACAACTGCCGACATCATATCGAAAATTACAGGTAAAGTCGTAGAACGACAAAAAGTTTCCCCAGCTTTTTTTAGACCTCCAAAATATTATATGCAGGGGTTAGATTTAGTTACAGAAGGGGCTATTGTTTTAAATCAACTTTATAATATTGTTTCATTGCTTGATATAGACCTTGATATGGAATCATGTGTTTCTGAACTTGCTATACTTATGAGAGTTTGTGATATTATTCATTTTTATGTAGGCGGTGCCGAAAATGTTGGTCATAATGATATTGCCTTTGCCCAAATGGGTATAATCCCCAGAAAAAAAATAGTAGATATGCTTTCCAAAAAATTAAGAGAAATGGGCAAGCTTGTAATAGTTCATGAAGTCTAATTAATTATACATTACCCCAATATATGTCAACTATTTCAATTAATTCAATAAAATATTCAATAAAATAGTTGACGTTTTGTAGTTTTTATTATACACTTAGATTGAATAGTTATATATATAAGCAAAAATGACGATATAGACTATAGGGCTAATTTTTATGTTTTTTATTAAGTAAGTAAATAAATATGGAGTGATAGAAAATGAAGATAAAACAAGTGTTTTTTAAACTAAAATTTATGGCAATAGCGTTATTTGCAATGATGCTGTTTAATGCATGTGGATCGGATGAGTATAGGGAGATATTTCTTACATTGAATTTTAATCCCGGGATATGGACTCCGACAACAGGAGGTCCACCACCCCCTGATGGAGAGGGCAAAGCCAGACCTGTTTGGGACAGGCTCGTTATAGATGTATATAATTATGATACTTATAATGATGAGAGTGGAATTGAATCTAAACGTTTTGATAGACATGAATTTAGAAGAGGGTCAATTTCCAGTCATAGTCCCGATTCAATGACAGTACGCATTGATGTTCCGATAGATAAGGGTTTATCTATAAGGGTTCAATGCCTTATTTTTGCCGATGTATTGGTAGGATATGGTAATACGAGAGATCAATATGGTAAACTTGAAGTAAAGGGAGACGATGCAATGATCTCTGTTGCAGTAGGTATGTCTGTTACAAAAGAAGTTAGATTAGACTTGGGCGAGGGTGGATCTTTATTGCCAAGACCAAGGAGTTCGATAAATAATTCGATAAGTAATATAGAAGATACTACAAGAAGTATATATGTAAGAACAGGTGAAACTCTTGGGGAGTATTTGGGAACAACTATACCGATAAATCCTGTAGAAGGTGTTTTTACAGGATGGGAGGTAAGCCCTAATGTTGAACATCCAAATAATCAACAAATAACCGGTGATATAACTCTCAAAGCTATATATGATAATAGACCGGCTTTAAATTATGATAGTGCAAAAACAACATTGCCACCCGGAGAAGTAGATGAACAATATTTGGACGAAGACGGAAACCCTGTGACTGTGGCAATTTTTACAGGTGCGACAGGTATTACATACGCTTTAGCTTCAAACAGTTCATGGCCTTCATGGGTAATACTCGGAGCAAATTTTCTAAACGATGGCGTAATTACCGGAACTCCTGGTGCATCCGGTATTTTCAGATTTAGAATAACTGCAACTTCAAGTGATGAAAGTTTTAGACCTACTACTGCCGAGTTTACTATTGTGGTAACCTCGATGACATTGCCGCCGTCTATAGTATATAATCCTACACCGGCATTGCCTCAGGGAACTGTAGGAGCAGACTATGGTACTCAAAGTGTAGCAACAGCTGAAAGGGTAAATTTTACAACGGAAGCTATTACATATACATTACTTCCTCGTGTGGGTTCTGAAACATTTCCTGATGAGGGTTTAACTTTTAATAATGGTACAATTACAGGAACTCCTGATGCAGATGATGAGGGTTCGCATACATTTAGAGTAAGAGCTAGTGCAACTGTTGGTGGGGCTGAAATAAGTGATGAAGCAACTTGGACTCTTGTTATAAATAAACCTCCGTTGGGTCCGTCTATAACATATACAGCCGGAACATTGGAAAATGGAATTGAAGGAGTTGCATATGAAAGTACTACAGCAACCGGTAGTAATAGGATAAATGTGGCAACAGCTGTGGCGGTAGATTTTAACGATA
>Ga0099364_10012936_pt1 | contig 11226 bp, 6 predicted proteins | sample TergutTh196P3_FD_73070 | JGI IMG/M metagenome (GOLD analysis project Ga0099364, IMG submission 73070) | Microcerotermes parvus P3 segment gut microbial communities from Pointe-Noire, Republic of the Congo - Th196 P3 | ecosystem: Host-associated > Arthropoda: Insects > Digestive system > Gut ... | reverse complement strand
CCTGCCTCAAATCATCTACGGTTACTTTCGGAATAGGAATCGCATCCCAAGTCCGACCCATGCTTTTAGACAGTCTTCTTTCCAGCTCAACGCCATTTATCGTCCTCATCGTGCTTCCGGAGCGATAATAGTGTTTACCTCTATAGCTGATTAAGGATGGATACTTTTCAACTTTTATCTCCAATAAGCTCTGCCCGGCTTCTTGAATGAGGTTTACATCAGCGATAATTCCCATAGTGCTTACAATCTTATTGGGAATATCTTCGAGTAATTTCGTTGTATTGGCAACACCCACAGGGATGCCATTCTTATCTTTGCCGATAATAAGCACGCCCCCCTGAGCGTTCGCATAACCGCAAACCCATTCTAAATATTCGTCATGCCAGCTTTCTTTCCATTCAATTGTTTGATGTTCTTGCATATTGGAGTTTCTCCTTATATCGTCTTTCGTCAAGCAAAACCCGACTATCAACTCAACCATGATATTTCACCATATAGCATCTCATTTATAACTATTCTTACAGTAATACCTGGGTCGTAGATCACTAAATACCTATATCTGTCAGGCTGTACGACAACCCATTCATTATTACCAGACTCAATTATTCTTTGAAATAAGCGACTGCCTATTTCCGGATATAGTGTGCATTCATCTACAAATTCAAATCTTTCCAATATCGCATTGTTGAGTTCATTTCTAAATTTGTAGGCGATGTGTAAAGGCATATCAGGTAGTCTTTCTGACAACTCATAATACACATGCGCTTCGGCATATTTCTTCAATACACGACTAATAGTGCTACTGTCAATATGTAAATATGGCTTATTAAACTCATCTATACTCAACAACTCGAAGAGTTTGTCTTCGTTTTTTTTACGACGTTCTGAACTAATATATTCGTTTAACTCTTCTCGCTTATCTTCTTCAATTAATCGTAGGTAACGCAAGACGAAAGCTACATATTCCTCGTCCCGTGAAGATGCGTTATTACATTCTCCGCAAGCTTGAAGAGTGTGTAAATTGCTTGGGTATGGTTTATCAAGGAAAGTCCGGGCCGGAATATGATCCGTTGTTGCTAAAGCTCCGCAGTATGCGCATCCGACTCTATTACGCTCATCGGAAAAATCGAGGTACTGTTTCATGATTACCGCTCAGCTCCCTCTAATCTAAGTTTTGTTGTAAAATCCAATCTGAGGATTCTCATATGTTCCGATAACGATGCCGCGATCAAGGAAGGCGTTTCTCTCTTCACAGCAAGTCTCAGGTAACAGCGCACAGGCGTGGCAAGCCGCAAGATTCAATGATTCACGACCTTGCCCGTGACTTAAAATGCAAACCGGATCATTGGAGCATGTTCTTGCTCCAGCTATTGCTCGCTTGAATATTTGTGGAAAAGCATCGGGTTTACCCTGCCGAACAAGACCGCCGAGCGTTCCCTCAGAATCACCGCTTGCCGTATATATGAAAATTCCTGCCATTTGTTTTCCGTCGCTTGCATCCGCGCAGTACAATCGCTCGCTGAGACTAGCTATACTGTATCCGCACTCAAAACTCAACTGCTTAATCAGCAGATGTGAAACTGTATGCAATAACAGAAATTTCGGTGTAATTATCCGGGGATGATTCCGTCCGATGAACGAGTTCGCATAAGTATCGTTTATCTTCTTGGCTCGTTCCGTAACCATGGGATTCTCTGCAATCCATGAATCGATGCTGGATTGTTCAAATTCAACGAATATGCCTTCACCGCGCACTTCATAAGCCGGATACCATCGAGTTTCCTGTTCCTTAACGTGAACGAAACTTTCATCATCTTTTCCGGATACAGGGTTAATACGAGAGAAACCAATCAGTGCATTAACCACTCTGACTTTATCAATCAAAGATACAGCTTTGACATGGGGGAGTTTACCCGCAAACAGTTCCTTGCGAATGCCCTCTCTTGAAAAATCACCTAGTGAACTTGCCGGTGTGCTTATTTCGCCGTTGAGAGCTTCATATTCCTCGGCTTTGTATTTGACACTAGTTACATCAATTTCGGCAACTCCGTCATCAAACCATTTTCTACGCAAGACCGATTCTACGCTGGATCGTGGCGCGCCGACTTCTTGAGCAATTTCACCTGCCCATTTTGCGAAATGGTTTTCAAGAATCATCGCTCGCATTTCGGGCAATTTTGAAAGCGCAGCTTCGCAATCTGCGAACGCACCGCTCTTTTCAATTTTAACATTAAGTTTGTCGGCATACGGTGGGATAACTAAAGAACTGTATATCACCGGAAAATAAACCGATGAAGAACCGCGTTGTGCCGTTCTTGGATGCAATGCGCATTTTTCTTTTATGTTCTTGTGCGGGTGACCGCCTTCGCAACGGAATATTTCATCGTTGGTATCCTTATCGAGTTTTACGAAGCAATCTTTTTCAAATGCGCCTTTAAGAGTGGTGAATGCACCGCAAGAACACGAAATACTCAAGCCTTCGAGTCCCTCTGTGCCGGATGCTCCGGTCTTGAATGAAAGCGACGGATTCCCGCAGATGGGTTTCTTGCTTTGCTTGTGAACCCATTTTATCCACGGAAAGTCGTTCATGTGTCCGTGTTCACAAACGGTAACGATACGGGCAACGACCAAGTCCTGTCTGCAATCCATGCATATCATGTGTTTTGTCATATGCGGATCAAATTCGAGAACTCTTTGCTTTTCGCGTTTTTGGTATTCGGCTATCCATTTTCCGATAGGTTGAAACTTACGACATTTGGGGCAAAAATACCATTCGGGAAAGCGTGAGTAGGATATTTTTGTCGGCAGAGCGAAATAATCAACACCCAATGCTTTTGCAAAACGGTCATCGGAAATGCGCTGGGTTTCGCTCCATGTCTCTGGAGCGGCGGTAATCAGCGTTTGATCCGGGAAATCAACCATTGCGCCGACACTGTACTGGAGAACGGCTTGTGCCGCCCTTACGGAATGTGTCACCTTATTGAGGGTAACTTTGTCCTTTATCTGATATTCCATTTAGTTTCCCTCCCAAATCACGATTTCCCCCAAAACTTGAGTATCCACATTTCTCATCGAGTTAAGCGTTTCGATTGAATTGTCTTTGCCGTGAGAATTGTACAGCCGTAACAGTCTACCCGACCCCGCGCTTGGCGGTGTAACCATAAACCTGCGTCCAAAGTAATACGGTGTTTTGGCTTCATCGAAGGTTTTGGCGTTTTTTTGCCATCCGTCAATGAATTCCGCGATTTCCGTTTTAACATCCTCAATATCGTCCTCAAGCTCATTTTCGGCGCGGGTATTGATTTGTTTTATCCTGTCAAGAATAAATTGCTCGGCTTCACGGACGGCATCAGCAAAATAATCTTTGTCGAAACAAACGGCATCCTTGTCTTCGACAAGTCCTGTGCGCTGCCGGATTATGGATGTCATTACAGCGTGCAACGCCCGCTCCCGTGCTGGTTTTGAAAAAGGAGTGGCTCCCGTCGGTTCAACAAAACGATAAAATGATTCGTGAAACGACCTGAATCGTTCATAATGAGAACGATCACGGCTCTTTGTCGCATCATACTGGACAAAGGCGATTCCCGGGAATGAACGCCCGACTCGGCTTGATGCCTGTATGTATTCGCTTGTCAATTTCGGCTGTCCTATGAGGAGCATGACATTTAATCTGGCAACATCGATGCCAACTGAAATCATATTTGTGGCAAGCAAAACATTGGAGGCATAACGCTTATTGTCCATATTTTCACGCGAATATTCCAGCTTTTCGAGTTTATCCAAGGTCTCGTTTAATTCCGTTGTTGTAACACGACTTGTAAGCTCATCCGCACCGATGATAAAACGGCGCGGAGCGAATAGCCTATTTGCGGTTCTAATAATAAAGTCCTTAACGTCATCCTCCACAAGTGTGGATGCTTTACCAAGGTCTTTTAGGCTGTTAAAATATGTCGTCAGCGTCCAGAGCTTGTCTTTCAACTCGTCTGGCAACCTCATCATGTGAATCCGCTGCAAAAGTGCTGCCATTGCCCGGATTTCCATCATGGCTTTTGTTTTGCCGGAAGGCATCAAACCAACATACTTGCGACCGAATACGCCTTTTTCATAGGATATTTCGGCTTCGCAGGCAAAAAACGAATCGCCGGAATCAAGTCCCGGAGCCGGAAATTGAACGACATCCCGATTATAGAGAACTGAGCATTGCTCTTTGGCTCTCCTGATTGTGGCCGTAGAAGCGATGATTTTCGGACGAACGCCTTTTTGACTGCATATTGCGTCAACGGCTGTTTCGTACAATCCGACAATAGTGCCGAGTGCGCCTGATATGAGGTGGAGTTCATCTTGAATAATAAGTTCAGGGGAGCGGTTGTCGCTTCCTACGGCAAAGAACGAGCCGATACGCCCGTCCCACGGTAACATGGCAAATTTATCCACCGTTCCAAACAACAGTGTCGGCGGGTTATTATATAGTTCCTCATCAATTATCTGAATCGGAAGTCTTACCGTAAAATCACAGTCCTCGTGTGTGCAGGACATATAAAAACGCTTTCCATCCCGCATTTTATATCCCCATGCACCGACGAGTTTTTTGTCTTTATCGTCTTTGACCAGCTTTGTCCCGCACCACGGGCATTTCAAAACTTGAAATTTATTGTGGCGGTCTTTTTCGTTTCTGACATAGAAATGGTCCTTAACGGCAAGCAGTTTTTTCAGATGGAAGTTTGCATCGTCGTTTTTATTGGGAATGTGGGTTCCCCCGATCCAAAGACCAATGGTAATCGGTTCCTTGCCCAAAGGATACGATGGATAAACGCGCTTTCGCGCTTCGCAGTCCTGTCTGATATATTCGCAGGCACAAATAAGCGTTGCAGCTCTAGTAAATTGTTGAGCCGCAAGCAAACGCAGGGTGTAGCGCATTATTACGGCGGTACCGCCTGATTCCGCAAGGTGAGCCAACCTTCGATAGAATATTGTGAAGGCTGTTAACCCAAGATAAGCCTCGGTCTTGCCGCCACCCGTGGGAAACCAAATCAAGTCTACGATATCGCGTTCAGGCGATTCATCGTTTATTGCGGAGTTTATATCCATCAATAGAAACGCTATCTGGAACGGACGCCATTTGCAATCATTGTCATCCTGTTGGCGGTAGTCCATGTTCAGTAACAATTCGGCGATTTGTTCATCATCGGGATAACGGTCAATGTTGGAGGTTTGCTGTTGCATACGAAGATGCACTCTTTGCATGAACATCGCCCTGTTCGCAAGCGCAAAAGCTGAATACGCTTTGTCATCGTTTCCGAGGGTGGTCAAGCCGGAGTACATCCGCTCATATGCCCGTTTGCACTCGGTGATATTCTTGGCGGCGGCAGATTGGTGACGGGTATCAAGCTTTGCGGCGGTATTCTCCAAGTCGGAAACCCACGTCTTATATAAATCAACAAGACATTTAAGAGCATCAAGTTTTATATTCTTGTCTGTCAAATCAATATCGGACAAATACTTCATCGACAAATGCTCTGCCGAAACCGTTTCATTTTCCGGTAAATCAAAGCTCATCGGAGGCACTTCGGATATCGGGAAGAAATTGCTCCACAGGCAGCCGTCTCCTTTTTCGTCAATGTCCCAATCAACGGATACCCCCAACCCTGTTCCGTAGATTTTTTTGTCACGATAAAGAAGTTCGAGAGAACGCTCTTCATCATCCATGCTATTAATATCCGCTTCGGCGTTGCTTTCCGTAAAGAAAAAACTGTTCTCCGAGGACAAAATTCGCAAAACAGGCTGATAGAGGCAGTGATAAGCCTTTGCCAGCGCTTCATGCTTATCATTAACAAGCATAACCGTAAGCGACCATACGCTGTCTGCGATTTTCGTTCTAAGCGCGGTTATCTTTGCGGTTGTTCCGTCAATCTCTTTGTTGTTGTCAATGTAATTTCCGCTTGAAAAATCAAGAGTAAACGCAATATCGTTATGCGGCTCTCGTACATATGCGGAACGGCAAAGCTCCGCCAAGCGATATGCGGGTTGTTTCAAAATGGCATGATCCGTTTCCGAAAGCGTATCGCGCTCGAGAATCTCCTTGATTTCCTTTTTTTGAACCTGCCTTAATAAACGGAAAGCCTGCGCTTCTTTATCATACGCCATTATGTGTGACAACTCAGACGGCACAACATAATCATCCGCACCGTCAGCCGGTGTGTGCGGAACCATACAATCAGGGATTTTTGCGTTTCTGTAAGTCGCAAATGAAACATTGCCTTGAACAGTTTCCGCAGAACCTTTGACGATAAAAGTAACCCCCATCGAGGAAGGCATATATTGTGCCGACAGTTCGATTTCTTCATCAAGGTTTTCGTCGGCGGTTTCGTCATACTCGTAGTTGCGATCGCTTTTGCTATAAGACTGATCCGATTCATCCTCCGCCAACGGCTCATCGATAACAGTTTCTTCATCGCTTGATTCACCCTCTTCGTCTTCGTTTATCGGTACGGTTTCGTCATTGTCCTGATTCGCCTGATTTCCTTGCGGATAGAGAATACCTATGGAATATCTGCTCATTGGGCTGCTTGAAATTAACTCGTGTTGAACATCCGGAACATTAAACTCAGAACCCGGGCCGAGAAGCTCGGATTTTATCTGGTTAATATATTCATCTCGGGCATCAATCAATTGCCTCCGAATTTCACCGTCCTTCATGATGTTGCCTCCATATCTGCAATAGGTTTGTTGATCAGGTTGATTGGAACAGAAATTGCTTCATCTAAGAATGTGATTGTTTCCAATTCCAGTGTTTCCGATAAGGCTTCAACATTGTCGTAAACAATTTCAAGTTCACTCCCGTGGGGCGGTTGATTGCCGCTCAGTTTATCTTCTATCGCTTTTCCGATTAGTTCGAGGATTTTTTTGCGTTGCCGTCTAACTATTCTACAAGCATTGAAATACCCGGAAGTGTCGCTCATCAAATATGAATCCCCTGTCATTTCTGCAATTTGCCGCAAGGTAGCTTCTTCTCTCGGCCCTACAATATGGCTTTCCGCTACCAGCCATTGTCGGATTGACATTTCCGAAAGGGAGCTACCGAACCGATTAAGCTCTTTTGCAAGCTGTCTGTAAGACATATCATGTCTTTGTTGGTAATCACGAAGCACTTCTTTCCACCAAGCAGCCTTCTCTGTGGCATCAAGTACATCCTTGCTCAGTTTCCCTGAAACCCGCAACGCATCGTAAATACCGTCGACAATATTTCTGGTAAAATCATCACGTCTCGTGAAGACAAGCTTATCTCCGGATGCTATTTTGTCCACGTCAGTTTCGGATATCGGGTCTTTTGTATTAGATGGATTATACACAACAGCCTTATAAAACTTGGAAAACATAATTTGTTCGCCGCTGACAAATCTTCCGATTGCGGAGACTTCCGATGTCGGAGCATTCCCTCCGGATGAGGGCAAACCCGCGACAAATTTCCGTATATCGAATATACTGATAGTGTCGATATACTCTTCCAAATCCAAATACTCGCTTTCAAACCGCTCGGCAGCATCTTCGTCGATTTCGGCTTCATCAATACCTTCTTCAAAGATATCGGTCAGACCGCTTATCGTGTTCAACTTCTTCTCGAACTTAGCTGCTCTGCGCTTTCTGCGTTTGAACCAATGGGTTTCGCATTCGTAAAGAAGCACAATGATATGAGCTGCGGCTTTGCACTTGAGTGCATCAAAACGCTTTCCTGAAAAATCTCCGACGACAATCACTTTGTCGTAGCAATAACTTGCATCAAAGCGATTGGCTGTTATTATATGAATACTTTCCTGAGAAAAGAGAGGCTCTTTTCTCAGGACATCAGCGTAATATGCTTTCGGTATAATGACGGCGATGCTTTCTCCGGCGGCGTTCTGCACCAGTTTCTTCAACGATTGAAACTTTGAAGAATCCGACAGAATTGACCTATACAAATCATCCAACATGTTGGCAACAAATATGCATTGCGATTCAAGGGAACCTGAATTTTCTGCCGCCGCCCAAAGCTCGTCTACTCGCCTCGCAGGAGAAGAAACGCCGATTTGCAACTCGCCGCCCGCTATCGACTGTTCCAATGCGTCCATCGGGAATACGGCGGTAGTGAAAAGATTAAGCAAAGAATGTGCCGGAACAACAAAATTCTTTTTTCGTTCCTCGTCCCAATCCGATTGCTTGATAAGAAACAGGGCGTTTCTTATTTTTCTGTAAATCTCCCAAGAGCAACCACCGTCAACTACCTCTGTTAAAATTTCGCTGTTAATAATATTTTCAATCTGCCTGTCAAGCGCATCGGTCAGCGGATTAGAAACCACCGTAGGTTTTGAGTGCCGGAGCAAGAACTCTTTCGTGCAAGCAAAAATGGATTTTTCTTCATCGTTTATATAGTTTTCGGCATTTTCTGCGTCAATACCCATTGAAATCAGGGTGAATTTCAACGACCTTCTGCCTAGAATATCTTCAAGCTCAGAGGAACCTTTCGATGCGGGTTCGGAACCGATAACCATAAGACCAACAACCTTGTTGCCGTGCTTGTCCAGAACAAGATCCCGCGCAATCGAAACCTTTCCCGTTATTTTTAATACAGGCTCAGCTTTTGACGGGTTACTTCCAAACTGGTACGGCTCGTTACCGTCGGTATAATAGGATGCGGGAACAATATCCAACAGCCCGACCTCTTTCCCATTGTAACTTATTCTCAAGCCTTTTTGAATCCGATCAAAAGAAGCTCTGTCGGCAACGATTACAACCGCTGCTCCGGTAATGCCAGGAATATCCGACTCGTTTTTTCCGGTAATATAGGAAATGAAATCGGAACGATTTGACTTTTGCTTCCTGATTCCGCGTCCATCGGTCACTTCGGATGTCCCTTTATACGGCTTCACCAAGCCCTTGTTGGCTTCAAAAGGACATTTCAGCAATGAAGAGCCGTGTTTGCCGCGCCCATCTTGTTCGAGACACATATAAATTTGACCATTCATTGTTTCAAGCCCACGCCAACGATATCGCTCGTTTCTAAACAGCACCATTTCTCCATCCGATAAAACTGCAATTATATCGTCAGGGTCGGTTTGATCCCAAATAATGCAAGCAAGCATCGACACTAAAAAGGACACAATATCAAAACACACCGATCCCGTATGTAAAACGATGCTTGAAGAACGTTCTTTTGAGGAAATCGATGCGGCAAAAAAATCTGCGTATTTTTGAACGATCAACTCTTTTGAAATCAAACAACCTTCGAAAAATATGTCGCATTTCTCGGTGAGCCGAAGCAGGGCTTGTTGATCAGTCATACCGTCTCCTCCAGTTCAACTTCACGACAGAGCATTTGAAAACACTCTGCAATGAACAGCGCCATCTCTTCGATTACGGGGATCGTTACGGAATTCCCGAATTGTTTATATGATTGAGCGTTCGGTATACCATAGGGGAGCGAAAATCCTTCGTTTCCGTTTTCGTCTAAAAAAGCGTAGTTTATAAAGCCCTGCAATTTCCCCCATTCCGTTGGAGTCATCACACGGATGCCCTCATCGTTCAATGGAGTCTTTTTACCCTTGATTTCTGTGCCGCCGATCCCTTCTCGCGGATCATAAATCAGATTGCGCTCCCTGCCGGAACCCCCGGTTGCTAACAAAGTATTTGCTATAGGAGATGCTATTTCCTCACCGTTAACCACACGATATCCAAAATTGTTGCCATTGCTTTTTTGTCTTTCGCGGTGGCGTTTAAGGGTTTCGAGATAACCGGAAGCCATATAATACTTAGCTTCAACATTGCATTCCAACAAGTCGTTTAAGTTGTTATATATTTTTTCCGCTCTCTCGTGCGGGAGTTGTGCGGGCAATTCTTTCAATAACTCAATAGAAAATCTTTCCCTGTCAAAACCTACGATGTAGGTTCGCGGACGATTTTGGGGAACGCCAAAATTCCTTGAATTGCGAATAAATCCCTTGCCTGAATATACAGGTTCATCGTTATCGTCAAATGAAACGCCTATGATTTTATATTTCAATCGCACAGCCAACTCTTCAATAATATATTTGAATGTCTCGCCTTTGTCATGCGTAACCAAGTGATCGACATTTTCGAGTAGAAAAGCGCTCGGACGAGTACGTGCGATTATTTCGGCAATGTGGTGAAATATCTTTCCCTTTGCTTCGTTTTCAAAGCCTTCTTCCAATCCGACTCGACTGAAGGTTTGGCATGGAAACCCAGCGAGCAGAACATCGTATGGAGTGCGTTCAACAAGCAGTTTGAACTCTTCAGAAGTCACATCGTTGTCGGGATTGTTTCCGAAAATATGCTCGTATGTCTTGCAAGCCCATGCGTCATTTTCTGCGGATAAGACATTTCTGAAGAATCCTGTCATTTCGAACCCGCGACGGATTCCTCCTATTCCAGCACACAGATCAATCGTCCTAAACGGAGCATAAGGCATAGGAAGCCTGAGTGCGGATATTACTCTGTCTACGCACACCGTAATAGAATTTCTTATTTGGTGTTCCCAAAAACGCAGAACCGTCCATCCATCTGCGCTTAACTTTTCCGATACTTCTTCATCGCGTTTAATATTTCGTTCGATTTTGGGAATCCAAAAATCACGGTTTGTTTTGATGGTTTTACTTGTGTTCTCCCAGTCAAACCCGTGCCAAAACTCACTATCACAAAAAACCGCAATCCTCCGCGCTTTGAATACAAAATCCGGTTTCCCAAGAATTGTTTTATCATTCTTAGAATATGAAATAACACCACGGCGAGTCAACTCGTTGGCAAATGCTTTTTCAAGAGCCGAGTTGGTGTGACGCACTTGGCTCATGTTGTAGCTGATTTGTTCTTTTGATTTCTTTGCCACGTAACATACCCCACAAAGTTTTTATTATCTCATTAATCCTCAAATAGTTTACGCAAATCTCGCAAAGTTCCTATGTCATAAACACATCCGGTTTTTTAATTGTTCTGTTCTTAGGTTTACGCCCAGGTTTTTCATTTATAGTACGTGTCGGCTTTGGGGCGTTCTCTGGTATAGCCCACGATTTACCAAACTGCTTAACACCATCAATCATCTCTGCTTTGCACCAGAACTGTACTTGCCGCACCGATACATTCCATCGCTCAGCCATTTCCTTGGCGGTTATATACCCGTTCAATTTTTCCATCTGCGCCTCCAGCTAAATCAAAACACGGTCATGGAAACAATAAGTATCA
>Ga0099364_10012935_pt1 | contig 11226 bp, 10 predicted proteins | sample TergutTh196P3_FD_73070 | JGI IMG/M metagenome (GOLD analysis project Ga0099364, IMG submission 73070) | Microcerotermes parvus P3 segment gut microbial communities from Pointe-Noire, Republic of the Congo - Th196 P3 | ecosystem: Host-associated > Arthropoda: Insects > Digestive system > Gut ... | reverse complement strand
ATTATATACCATAATTAGACAAGTTGCAAGGGGAATTTGTGTTTTTTGAGGTTTTGTTTGGGTTTTGTGGGAAAAGGAGCGCGCCGGTCCGATGACCGGCGCGCTCCTTTTGTGTTATTTCATGCTGATATGCAGCTCGTCAAGGCTTTTGGCGTCAACGTTCGAGGGGCAGCCGGTCATGAGCTCCCGCGCGTTTTGCACCTTCGGAAACGCAATTACGTCACGTATCGAGGTCTTGCCCAGCATAAGCATGACAAGCCTGTCAAGACCGAACGCCATGCCGCCGTGGGGCGGAACACCGTACTTAAACGCGCCGAGCAAAAATCCGAACCGTTCGTTCGCGGTTTCCTCGCTTAGCCCAAGCGCCGTGAACATGCGCCGCTGCAATTCGGGGTTGTTAATCCGGATAGAGCCGCCGCCGATTTCACAGCCGTTCAGCACCATGTCGTATGCCCTTGCCCGTGTGTTTTGCGGCTCGCTTTCAAGCCCCGCGATATCCTCCTGCATGGGCGCGGTGAACGGGTGATGCTTCGCGGCGTACCGCTCCTCCTCCGCGTCGTACTCGAACAGCGGGAACTCAACGACCCACAGGAAGTCAAAGCTGTTTTCGGGAATCAGCCCGAGCTTTTCTGCAAGATGGCACCGAAGCGCACCCAAGGAATCAAATACGACGCCGTTATCGGAATCCGCGACAATGAGCAGGACGTCGCCCGTTTGTGCCCCGAGCGCCTGCCGCACCGCGTTTTTTTCCTCCCCGGATAAAAACTTCTCATAAGACGAGCTTTCGCCGTCGGCGGTAAGGCGCGCAAACGCAAGCCCCTTCGCCCTGTATGTCTTGACAAATTCCACAAGCTTGTCGATTTCCTTGCGCGAGAGCTTATCGACAGCGCCTTTTACGTTAATCCCGCGGATGCTGCCTGTCTCCGCCGCGCCCGAGAATACCTTGAACCCACAGCCCTTCAGCAGCGGCGTCAAATCGCAAAGCTCCAGCCCGAAGCGCGTGTCGGGCTTGTCCGAGCCGAAACGGCGCATGGCTTCATGGTACGGCATGCGCTTAAACGGCGTGGGGATATCCACCCCCAGAACCTCACGGAACACGTGCTTAATAAACGCCTCGTTGATTTCCATGACATCGTCCTCGTCGACGAAGCTCATCTCAACGTCAATCTGCGTGAATTCCGGCTGCCTGTCGGCGCGCAGGTCTTCATCCCGGAAGCACCGCGCGATTTGCATGTACCGGTCGTAGCCCGAGAGCATCAAAAGCTGCTTGAAAAGCTGCGGGGACTGCGGAAGCGCGTAAAATTCGCCGGGATGCACACGCGACGGCACAAGGTAGTCCCTTGCGCCCTCCGGCGTTGATTTTATCAGCATGGGGGTTTCGATTTCCAGAAATCCGTTCGCGTCGTAAAAATCGCGGGCGGCCTTTACGATTTTGTGGCGCGTTATCATGGCGCGCTGCATTTCGCCGCGCCGCAGGTCAAGGTAACGGTATTTTAAGCGGAGCTCTTCGTTTACGTTTGTCGTTTCCGTAATTTCAAACGGCGGCGTCTCCGCTTTTGAGAGGATACGCAAATCATCGACAAAGATTTCGACGTCGCCTGTCGCAAGCTCGGGGTTCTTGCTGGCCCTCTCGCGGACAACACCCGCCGCCGCCAGCACGTATTCCGCGCGGATGCCGGCCGCCTTGTGCAGCAGCTCCCTTGGCGTCGCATCGTCGAATACAAGCTGGACGATGCCTGTCCTGTCGCGCAAATCTATAAAAACAAGGCTGCCCTTGTCCCTTATCTTCTGTACAAACCCGCACACGGAGGCGCGTTCACCGATTTTTGACTTTTCAAGCTCCCCGCAAGCATTTGTGCGTTTAAGCCCCTGCATGGTATCCGCCATCGTTTTCATCATCCCTATTCCGATTTTTTAATAGACCTCCACGAAAACCGCACATTGCATCGTTGTCCTCCCTTGCAGTATCAGCATACGGCGGCAGTCGTCCGCCTTGTACTGCACAGTTTCCGCAGAGGTCTAATGACGTGCCAAAGGCGGGACTTGCCCGCCCTTGAATCTTACGCCGGTATTTATATCGTGGGCCGCACGATTTCGCGCCAGTCCAAATCCCCGCGCTCAAGCGAGTGTATCAGCGCTTCAGCCGTCGCGATATTGGTCGCCACGGGTACGTTGTGGACGTCGCAAAGGCGAAGCAGCGCCAAGTCGTTCGGTTCGTCGTGCCTTGCCTTGATGGGGTCGCGGAAAACGAGCAGCAGGTCTATCTCGTTACACGAAATACGTGACGCAATCTGCTCCCCGCCGCCCTGTGTCCCGCTCAGGAACCTTACTATTTCAAGCCCCGTGGCCTCCGACACCAGCTTGCCGGTGGTACCGGTGGCGCACAGGTTATGCTTACTTAAAATCCCGCAATAAGCAATGCAAAACTGTACCATTAGCTCTTTCTTTGAATCGTGCGCGATTAACGCGATATTCATGTTGAAACCTTCTTTCTTATCTTACAAGCAGCGGCAGTTGTTTGCCAAGCAAGCGCCCTGCCAAACGCTCGAATATTTGAACGGTGAGGGATTCCCGGTTTAGCGGCAACCCGTTGTTCGCGCTGTGGTGAAGCTTCCGGCTCGATGGTATGACAGCGATAAGCTGCGCGCCGGTGATGTCGATGATGCCGTCAAAATCCTGATAGCTTTTCATAGGGACAACGCTTGCCGGCACATGGTTTATGACAAGCCTTACCCGCTTTATCCCGGCTTCGAAAAGCTCGAGGTTCTTCTGTGCCGCCCCTCTTACCGAAAGCGTGTCGGGCGTTAAGACAAGCAGGGCCGTCCTGATTTGTTCCGGCTTTAAGGATTCAAAATCGGGGTTGTCTAAAAAGATGAATTCGTAATCGTCTTTTACCTGCTCCAGCACTTCCTGAAGGCTTACCGCCGCCGCTTTGCCGCGGGGCGGGGCGCCCGCCGGGAGCAGGAATAAATCCTTGTGCCCTTCCACCGGTACGATTGCCTTCTCCGGCCCGCATTCTCCCGAAAGCACGTCGCCGAGGTGAAACACCGCGTAATCCCGCGCGCCCAATATGGCATCAAGCGAGCCGGAGCCGCCGCCCATGTCAATCAGCAGCGTTTTTTTGTCCGTTGCCGCCATCGCGGCGGCAGTGTAGGCGCACACGCAGGATTTTCCAACGCCGCCTTTTCCTGACCACACGGGAACCAGCTTCACAAGCTCACCTCACGATACAGCGTTTGTATTCTACCATATATCTAAACAAAATCATAGCATGCCGGGGGAATTTCAGCACTTGTAACAAAAAACAACCGTATTTTATGTGCCGGGAACCCTGCTTTTATTGATTAAACCCAAAATATTCGTTAAACAAATCCCTTGCCACGGGCGCCGACGTAAATCCGTGCCAGCCGTTTTCTATCACGACGGCGATTGCGATTTCCGGGTCTTCGGCCGGGGCGAACGCGATAAACACCGAGTTGCACAAATCCGAGGTTTCCGGCGTACCTGTTTTGGAAGCCACCGAAACGGGATAATAGCTGAAAACCCGCGCCGTGCCGCTTGGGCCCGACGCCGCGACCATACCGCTGATAACGGTCTCGAATACCTCACGCGGATACGGCAGCTGCTCCGCCACGACTGGACGGGAAGCCTTCACGGTTTCCTTCCCCGCGTAATCAAGTATTTCGTCCACGAAGGTAAGCTTCATGCGCGTGCCGCGGTTCGCGATTGTAGCGGTATAATTCGCAAGCTGTATCGGCGTGACGGCGTTGTACAACTGCCCGATTGACGATTGCAGTGTGTCGCCCGGAAACCATTCCCCGGCGCCGAGATTTTGTTTCGTCTCGGGGTTGGAGCGGTAGCCCACGCGCTCCGTCAGCTCTATTCCGGTCGGCTCGCCAAGCCCGAACATTCTTGCCGTCTCGTCCACCTTGTCTATGCCAAGGTGCAGCCCCGCGTTGTAAAAGAAGATGTTGCACGAAACGCGCATCGCGTTATAAAGGTTCGTGTTGCCGTGGGAGCCGAGGCACGTAAATCTTTGCGGGCTGCCCGGCAGGGTAAAGACGCGGTTGCAAAGGTATGTGGAGCCCGAGCCTATCAGCTCCGTGCCGATGGCAGCCGTACCCACAACCGGCTTGAAGGACGAGCCGGGCGCGTAAGCGCCGAACAGCGCGCGGTTCAAAAGGGGGGTGCCCACCTCGTCGCTTGCAAGCTCCGCGTAATCCTCAAGGTACCGGTTTAAATCGTATGAGGGATACGTGGCGCACGCCAGAACCTTGCCTGTTTTCACCTCGATGGCAACGGCCGCGCCGTGGTTTGCCTCGCGGCCCTCTCTGGGCCTTGCCGTCTCCCGAAGGTTTTTGATTTGCCTTTCAAGCGCCTCCTGCGCCAGAAGCTGAAGATTTTTATCTATCGTAAGCCGCACCGTGTTGCCGGGAACGGGCGCCCTTGTCTCCTCCACCTTTATGACCTTGCCGGTGTGGTCGGTGAAAATCTCGCGCAGGCCGTCCGTGCCGCGCAGGTATTCCTCAAACGCAAGCTCGCTCCCGCTTTTGCCGATGATGTCGTTCATGGCATAGCCCTTTTGCTTGAGTTCCTCGTATTCCTCCTTGTAAATCGGGCCGGTAAGCCCTATCAGGTGCGGCGCAAGCTCGCCCGACGGGTTTTGCCGCACGGTGCTTTCAATGATGTCCACCCCCGGGAGCTGATAGCTTAACTCCTTGATTTGTATCACGGACGAAATCCCGATGTTTTTCGCAAACGTGTACTGCACGGAGGGGTTAAATCCGCGCTGCTCCATCTCGTATTTGATGCCCGCGATTCTTCTTTTATCCCGCGGGGCGTATTCGTCCAGCCTGTAGCGTGACTCCAGCCACGAGACGACATCCTCGGCCGTTGCGTATTCGTTTACGTTGACAAACCGTTTTAACCGCGCGACGTCGTTTTCGCGGTTCGGCAGGTACTGAAACGGCGTGGATTTCGTAACCGGCAGATTGTCTATCCATTCCTCGCCGAGCCTGTCGAAAAGTCGCGTAAGTTCCAGCAAAATATCGTTTTCGCGGTCCCTGGGCAGCATGGCCCTGTCTATGACAACGTCGTACCCCATGACGTTTTCCGCGAACGGGTCGCCGTTTTTATCCACAATTTCACCGCGCGTTGCCTTGATTACCTGCTCATGCTGCGAGTTGCTCAGTATTTTTTTCTTGTGCTCCTCGGCGTTTACGATTTGGATATTCATGAGCCGGTACGCGAAAAAGCCCATAATAACAAGCGACATGATTGCGGTAAAGATGATTCTGAATCCCGGCTTATTCAATTTTCTTCCCCCTCGGATACAGGAAATCTCCGGTGCAGCCCGCGAAACAAAAAAAACAGGGGGATTCCCGCTATGACCGAATACAGCGCGGCGGGCAGCGTCACATGCAGGAAAATCCGCGATGCATCCGTATAATTCCACATGCCGTACGCGAAAAAGTATTCAATCGCCCCGCGAATCATCAGCGTGAAAACCGCGAACAGGAGAAACGTAAAGATGTTGCGGCGCATCAGATGAAGCACCAGAAGCCCCGCCGCGATACAGCAGGCCGCCGTGATAAGGCCGTTAAAGCCGAACAGCAGAAGGCCGCCCATGTCGCAAAGAAGCCCCGCCACGGCGCCGTATACGCCGCCTGCGAATTCCCCCTCGAACATGGCGATGGCAACCGCCGCGGGTATGGCCAGGAAAGGCTTTACGCCGTTTATGGCAAAAAGCCCCGGCACGCTTTGCAGCACATATAAAAGGAGCAGCAAAAATACAATCAGCATATTCTTTAAAATGTTCCGCCTTGCCGTATTGTTCACGGGGCCCCGCCTCCTCCCTGCCCTGCAAACGAGGTAATTATAATCACGTCTTTTACGGTTTGTATCTGCGCGGCGGGCCGGACGACGGCGACGACGCTCACCCCGCTGGCGCTGGTTTTGACTTCCTCAACCGTCCCGATGATAATATCCTTCGGATAAATTTCCCCGCCGCTTGTCAGGATGATATTGCCCGGCCCAATCTCGGAATCCCGCGGGATATACTCCATCCGGCACAGCCCCCGCATGGCAAGGTCAACCGTGCCGGTGACGATGCCCACGTCTCTTGTGGCGCTGCTGTATGCGCCGATGTTGATATTGATGTCAAGGATTGTGACAACCTTCGCGGAGGTAAGCCCCACCTCCGCGACATAGCCGACAAGGCCCTCGTTTGTAATCACGGGGTCAAGGTACGAAATACCGTTTAACGTGCCCTTGTCTATGGTGAATGAATGGAAGCTGTCCGACGGGTCGCGGGCAATCACCGAAGCCGACTCGAACGTCGGGTCGGGCAGCATTTGCTGTATACCGCTTATCTTCCTGAGCTGTTCGTTTTCGTGCTTGATTTTATCGTAATCCACCAGCTTTTTGCGAAGCTCGTTTAACTCTTCCTGCATCAGCTCGTTTTGCCGGTACGTCTCGCTGGCGTTTAAAAACCGGTCGAAAAATCCCGACACATCGTTTGAAACCGACGATGAAAACCGCTGTGCCGGAAGCGTGATAATGCTGATAACCTGCGAGAAGAAGGAGGCCGTTCCGCCGGTGTAAACAGACATCACCATAAAGCCGAGCATAACGCACAGCAATGCGATTAACAGCTTAAATTTGAAAGATTTAATAAACTCATTCATTACCGTTTCTGTTTGTTAGCGGTTGTTTTTCTCGTCATTATCGCGAATTTCGCTTAACAGCGCGATATCCTCAAGCGCCATGCCGGTGCCCTGCGCCACGCAGTCAAGCGGGTTTTCGGCAATGTGGACAGGCATTCCGGTCTCCTGCGTAATCAGAGCGTCAAAGCCGCGCAAAAGCGCGCCGCCGCCTGTCAGCGTAATGCCGTGGTCGATGATATCCGCGGCAAGCTCCGGCGGGGTACGCTCGAGCGTGACGCGGATCGCGTCAAGTATCGAGGAAATCGGGTCGGCAATCGCCTGTCGGATTTCAGACGGCGTTACAAAAACGTTTTTCGGCAGACCGTCGACAAGGTTGCGGCCTTTGATCTCAAAGTCGCGCTCGTCCTCATACGGGTACGCGCTGCCTACCTGCATCTTAATGTTTTCGGCAGTCCGCTCGCCAATCAGCAGGTTGTATTTTTTCTTGATGTATGCGATGATGGAAGTATCAAGCTCGTCGCCCGCAACCCGCACGGAGCGCGACGCGACAATCCCGCCGAGCGAGATAACCGCAACCTCGGTGGTGCCGCCGCCAATGTCTACGACCATGCTGCCCGTCGCGTCCGCCACAGGCAGGTGCGCGCCGATTGCCGCCGCCATCGGCTCCTCGATGATGGAGACATGCTTCGCGCCCGACTTAAACGTCGCCTCGCGCACGGCGCGGCGCTCTACGTCCGTAACGCCGGACGGTATGCAGATGATGACCCTTGGACGCGAAAAAAACGTATTCCCCACGGCTTTTCTGATGAATATCTGAAGCATGCTGGCCGTAATGTCAAAATCGGCGATAACACCGTCCTTGAGCGGCCTTACCGCGACAATCGAGCCGGGGGTCCTGCCGATGACTTCCTTTGCCTCCCGCCCGACATAGCGGACGGTATCCGTCCTGACGTCAACCGCCACGACGGACGGCTCGCGCATGATGATTCCCTTGCCTCTCATAAATATCAAGGTGTTCGCGGTGCCAAGGTCTATTCCAATATCTTTTGAAAACATCCTGCCTGTCCTTTCCGTGCTTGAACCTGTATTTTAATAATTCCTTTTTGTTATCAAGAATGTAAGTGTTTACGCCGGAACCCGCAAAGCAACAACTTATATTATACCAATAATCCACCGGATTCTCAACATTTTTCTTATTTGTTGCATAAACTTAACAATTTTAACGCATTTACAACAAATCCAGCGTAAAAAGCTCGCGGTTCAGCCTTGCGACAGGCAATCCCATGACGGTATAGAAATCACCGTCAATACGGGATATCAGCAGCGCGCCCTTGCCCTGTATGCCGTAAGCGCCGGCCTTGTCGAACGGCTCGCCCGTTTCGATGTATTTTTTAATTTCGCTGTCCGCAAGCGCCAAAAACGAAACGCCTGCCGCCTGCGAAAAGGTTCTCGTAATCCCCGGCGCTACAATGCTGACGCCGGTAAAGACCGTATGCGTACCGCCTGAAAGCATACGCAGCATGGCGAGGGCTTCAGCTTCATCCCGCGGCTTGCCGAGTATTTCGCCGTTCATCACGACAACTGTATCCGCGCCGATAACGGTGTCGTTTTTACGCGTTTGAAACACGGCCTCCGCCTTTTTTAAGGAAAGCGCTTCAACCAGCTCCCGCGCGTCCGTGCCCTCAGCAAAGCTTTCGTCCACATCGGCGGCAGCCACCGCAAAGCTTTCCGTTATGAGGCCCAGCAACTCCTTGCGGCGCGGCGATGCCGATGCTAATACAATCATTTTTGCCCTCCATCTGTTCTGAATCCTGCTAAATCCGCCGCGACCTCGCCCGCGATGATAAGCCCCATTGCCGGAGGCACGAACGATATGCTTCCCGGCGTGCCCGGTTTTTCCCCCGGTATCTGCGCGGGCACGGGCGGCTCCTTTGAGTAGACGGCCTTGACGCCGCCAACCCCGCGCTTTTTCAGCTCGCGGCGCATCACGCGGCAAAGCGGGCAGACGCTGGTGTCGTGGATATCGGCCACCTCAAAGCGCGTGGGGTCAAGCTTGTTGCCCGCGCCCATCGCCGTTATCACGGGAATCCCCCGGCTTTTCGCCTCACAGATAATTGCAATTTTCGCGGTGACGGTATCGACCGCATCCACGATATAATCAAAATCGCCCGACAAAATCCCGGACACGTTATCCGGCAGGCAGAACTCGTTCTTCACTTGAACCTGCGCTTCGGGATTAACCGCCAGCACGCGGGCTTTCATCAGCTCCGCCTTGTATTGCCCGACGGTGTCCACCGTCGCGTGAAGCTGGCGGTTGATGTTGGATACCGCCACAACGTCGCGGTCTACCAGCAAAAACGAACCGACGCCGCACCGCGCCAGGGCCTCCACCACATAGGAGCCGACGCCGCCGCCGCCGATGACCGCCACGCGCGAGCGGTTCAGCTTTAAAACAGCGTTTTCGCCAATCAATGCTATCGTCCTTGAAAATTGTTCCGGCATGTCCAATTCCACCCTTACTAGGGTCTGGTGATACTATTTGAAATGCTCAGGTTTCGAGCGGATTTTGTGTCAGGCAAAACAAATTTTAGCAGGAATAATTCGCTTATTCCAAAAAAATTTAAAGAAGCATGACGCAAACTGCGCCGAAACATAGGCGTTGAACGGAAGTATCAACAGGCCCTAAGATACACAAGGTAAAACCGGGGACCGATACGCAATCCCCGGTTTGCTTTAAAATAAACCCCGCCAAGCCGTATGTTGCCGACTAAAACCCGTCCTAAAGACAGGGTGGGTATGCTCTCCTGCCGGTTCACGCTCCCTTCGTCCGGAAAAATCCGGGAGGTCTGCAATCTCACGGCCAGCGACGAGCCCCCTTTTTGATAAGTGTTGGATTATATGCGCACAACATATCCGCGAACTAAGCAGGGGTCCGCTATTTAATCTTCGTCGTCCTCATCCTCAAACTCGAAGTCGTCGGCAAGGCGTTGCATAAAAAATTCGCTGATCCGGTCAAATTCGTCCTCGTCTTCTATCGCCTCAAGGAATTCTTCGTCTTCTTCCATCACCATGCGCAAAATAATAAGCTCGGCGCTGTCTTCAAGCTGTTCCTGCCCGTTGTCGAACACGGGTATAAGCGCAACATACTGCGTACCTTCAATCTCCTCGGAATCGACAAGCTCAAACTCGTGCTCCACGCCGTCGTCGTCCACCATCGTTATAATTTCCGCGCCGTATTCAAGATCCATGCTGTTGTCGTCCAGCATTTCAATCCTCCTTGCCTTTACTACTCCGAAAGAAAAGCCTTTTGCCTCGCGGCAAAGCCGCCCGGGACTTTTCTTTCTCAAAATGGCCCTGCGTCTCACCGGCTATGCGGTAACCGACGCAAATGACCGGTATGAATCCTCAAGACATATCTTTCAGATTAATACGTTAACCTTATTTTATAATACTTTACCCCATAAGTCAATGGATTTACGCGATTGTCAAAATTTTTACCGCCGGTGATTTGTCCATTATTTATACAAATTTACAATTTGTTTATAAATTTATATTGACAAATAATAAATCCGTGGTATACTAAGAGTACAGACGGGGGATACATTCCCTGTAAGTGCAAATTTTACAAAGGCGGTGGTTCCAATGTACGAGGATGCACACATCTTAACTTGGGGCGTTACGCCGGCCCCAAAGATTTAAAAGCGCGCAAATATGCAAGGCAGCGTTCGCCGCAACCCTTTGCGGAAGAAACCTGCGCCTTTAGGCGGTAAGCCAAATGAAGCGGTTTTAAATCGACAGAATCATAAACGGCGAAGATATATTCGAGGTCTGTTTAGGTTCCCGAATTTATTCACAGCATTTGTCTTAAGTATTTTTTAAGAAAGAGTTGAGTCCAATGAAATAGCTAACCCGCTGTTTCAAGGGTTGGGCGTGAATCGTAAGGACGTGCATAAAATTACCGCGCGCAGAATCTTGCGGTGAAACATGAAGTTGGCGCGCACCGTATAACCGGTGCGGTGTAAATTCCGTAAGTGGCAGTGATTCGATACTTCAAAGTCAGCGCTGATAACGGATGACGCGTTCATCCTTCCATGACCGGGTACACGCTATTTCATGAAGCAGGGTATCCCCACGGTGGTAAAGCACCGTGATGAAACGTCCGGTATTCATGTGAAACCTTGTCCTCAGACGCTTCTCAAAAAGTAAGGAAGCGAAAATGCTGGTCCGGCGGACGCAAAAGCGCGCCAGCCGTGGAAAACCATTGACATCACCAATTTAAGGGAATTGGTCGTAATAAAAAATTGCCGCCCCTTTACTGAGGGGCGGTTTTTATTGGCATTTTTATGCAAAAATTAAAGACAGTAAGCATACTTTGAAATCAAAGCTGAAAATTATTAATACCAATCCCAAACAAAACAGCTACCGTAATAAGTAACGATGTGGTATAATAAAACAGGGTGATGAAATGCCGAAAAGATATCATATCAACGCTGAACAAGTGATAGAGATAGAATCTGCCCGCCGGAAAAACAAAGATAAAACTATAGAAACAAGGTTAAAA
>Ga0099364_10008174_pt1 | contig 11226 bp, 5 predicted proteins | sample TergutTh196P3_FD_73070 | JGI IMG/M metagenome (GOLD analysis project Ga0099364, IMG submission 73070) | Microcerotermes parvus P3 segment gut microbial communities from Pointe-Noire, Republic of the Congo - Th196 P3 | ecosystem: Host-associated > Arthropoda: Insects > Digestive system > Gut ... | reverse complement strand
GACTCCACAAGCAGGTCCGCATATGGAGGCGGTCTTGCGGATATCCACTGGGGCAAGAACAAAGAGCGCCTACCGCTTGAACAAACCACAGAAGTTGTCGTATACACCCTTTCCAGCCATATGCCGGTCTATTACAGGACGTTTCCGGGAAACATGCCTGACTCGCGGAGCATGGAGACTATCCTTACAGACCTTGAGCATGCCGGATTCAAAGAGCTGGTCTTCGTTACGGATCGCGGGTATGAGTCGCTGCGCAACCTTGAGAAATACATACTGCGCGGGCAGCCCATAATCATGTGTGTCAAGACGGGGCAGGCAAATGCTTTGAAGGCAATCAGGGAGCTTGGGGAGTTTGGGGCGCGGCCAGAAGGCATGGCGGTCGACGCCGACGCTAGGGTATACCACAAGCAATACGAAATCGACTATGAGGTCAAGAGTATCGGGCAAGCCGCGAAGAGGGCAGACCGGCTGAAGCTGAACCTATATTTTGACCCGATACGCAGGGGTCTTGAGCTGATGGAATTGGATATTGCGCTGTCCTTTCAGGAAGCAACCCTTGACGAGCTCCTTCAAAACAATGGAACCTTCGCCGACGCCGCTGCAATAAAGCGCGAGTATTGCTACTACAAAGTCACCCATGACCCCGCCACGATGGTTATCAAATCCTTCGAGCTAAACGAGAAGAAAGTCGAGAAAGCGCGCAGGCTTTCAGGGTTCTTCGCCATAATGACCCAAGGCGTGGACTACGGCGCCATGGAAACATTCCGTACCTATGGCCTCCGGGACGAACAGGAGAAGTTCTTTCAACAGATGAAGAGCCAGATGGTAGCCGACAGGCAGCGGAACTGGTCGGAGGAAGGGAAAACCGGGCGGCTGTTCATACTCTTCGTGTCACTAGTCCTGAGTTCATGGGTGCGGCATATCTGGAAGAGTACCGAGCTCTACGAATTCTTCTCTTCCTCGTTGGAAATTCTCGACGAGATGAGACCAATCCGGCTGATTAAGCATACAAACCGTGCAAGAGTGATTACGCCGTTTGTGGGTGCGCAAGTGGACATTTGCGAGGCGTTTGGCTTCGATATACCGGGAGGTTGCGCCCCGGTCTACACGTCGCGGCAGAAACTTAAGCGTAAGCGGGGACGTCTGCCTAAGCAGAAAACCGAGAAAAATTTATAGTACAAAACCGTGTAAAACTCACATTGATGAATTCTTATATCCAATGCGTTCGGTAGATATGACAGAAGCCGCTGAAGCCGTATTAGCCGATATTTTGGAGAGATTGGGGATAAAGTAATTAATCGAGGGATAAAATTACTGCTCAAGCAGTAGTTTCACGGCAGAGATGACAGCATGAACAGTCCATACGCTCGACCGAAGTTCCCAACATTACGAGGGGGTATATACTAAATGAACTGCCCTAAATGTGGATCAGAAATGACAAAACGGACAAAAACATGGATATGTAAAGATGAGGATTGCGATCACAAAGAGCCTATCGCGCACTTAACATTGTCCATTGCGGACGAGCTATTCTACAATCACGCCTTTGATAATTACTATCCGTTGCTGGCGCATGAGTATCATGTTTTGTATGGATTTATTAAAAATCAAAATTATTTCGGGGCTCTTCTGGAGTACAAAGATATTGTCGAGATAATCTTGAAATTCCCTACTCTTATCGCCATTAACCACCTTTGGCGAAAAAATGACTATGATCTGTCCGACAAATCGTATGAAAAAGCTATCCTGGCTTTGTTGCTGGGAAAATACAGTGGCTTAAGCCTTGGCGACTGGCGCAGAATATGCGAGCACTTTATTTATCTGTACGAAAAAATGGGAAAAAACAAAGACATAAGCCCGGATGACATTAACCTCACGTCGCAGTTAAAACCATTATTGGAAGCAGTAAACACGTTTTACCTCAAAGAAAAAATCGTTACTTGGCGAAATGAGACCATTGGCCACGGCGCGTTGCAATCAAATTTAGACAGTGATGCCGAGTTCATTGAAGAATTTTCAACAAGAATAAAGAATCTAAAAACTCATCTGGAAGAAAACCGTGATCTGTATGAACGTATTGTGACTATTGACGCCTCCGGCAACGAATTACGCGGGAAAGACAGCGAAGAGAATTTAAGCGGGCATTTATGTATTCGACTTGGGGATGTGTCATACGAACAGGCTCCGTTTATCCTTGCCAAAGACAATACGACCAACATATTTGATTCCTGTAATAAAACTTCGATTTATGTCTTGAATTATGTCACCGGGAGCAAAACAAACAGTGAGTTTATATTGTCGGATGTTTTTGCCGAAAAACGCCGAATGGTTCTCAGCGGCGAGCAGATTGAAGGATTGGACGGTACGATATTGACGTCCGATACGTTTGTGAGCGGCATGTTGGAAAACCTGAGCAAAATGTCGGATGAAAAAGACGCTTTTACCGTCCCCGGTTACATCGTTAACGACTTAAAGACTTTTCTTAAACAAGATAAAGGCATTCTATTTCTGCAAATGGAGCGTGGTATGGGGAAGACCACGCTTGTACGAGCCCTCGACCAACTGGCCATGGAAAAAATAGATATTCGCGACGGACGAAAAGACACGGCAATCCGCGCATACTATATCAACAACATGTTTTCCTACCGGATCAACCACTTCCAAAACCAATCCGTCGTAATACTGACCAACGCCGAGAACTACGGCATGAAACAGTTTGTCCTGTCCAACATAGCCACCGACTTCATAAAAGCCGAGGACATGACCGCGGAATTTGCCCGATTTCTTAACGATATGCTCGGTGTCTACCAAAAACAGACGACCTACGTCCGAAAGTTGCTTTATATCATCGACGGTTTGGATGAAATACGCCTCGATGAAAGCGAAAAACGTACGATTTTCGACTGCATACCAAGCCCTGAACAGCTTGACGACGGAGTACATATCATATTAACCGGCAGGCATAATAACGAAACCTCAAAGTGGATACGGGAGAAATACGAAACACTCAAGAATAAATCCGTTGAAATAAAAAGTTATACCAGAGACAGTAAAGACAATATCGGCATTCTGGAGAGTTATCTGAAAAAACAACTGCCGGAGGATAAATCGCAGATCATCGGCACAATTATAGAAAAGGGCGATTATCGCTTTCTGCACGTAAAAGCGCTGCGTGAGCTTATGAGGGACGATGCGTTCGATATAAACGAAGTCGGCGGCGAAGGGTTCGATAAAAAAATAATGGAGCTTTACCTTGCCGTTTTGGAACGCAAATATGGCTCCGGCAAGCATTTCAATATCACGAAAAGATTGTTGCTGCTTATCTCCTTGTTGAACGAAGCCGCTACTATAGAGGAACTGTCGTACTTATTCAGCTTTGAGCCGGCCAATTTGCGGTTTTTAGGATATATCGCCGACCTCAGGGGGCTTTTACACATCGACCGAACCGGCGGGATTGAAAAAATCGGGACAATGCACGAAGAATGGAAGCGTGATTTGGTCGATAGGAATGAGGACATGGTAAGGGAGAGCATTTCCGGCTGGTTGGATGATTTGAAGCATAAAGTGAAAAGCAGCAAAAACAGTGACGTGATTCTCGATGGTGAGAGCTATCTTGCGGCAAATATATTTCCGTTGGCCGAAAGCTACAGCCCCGAATTGTTAAGCTTCTTTTTCGACGAAGATATCCTATCCTTCCTGTCAGGCTTAGCGGAAAAAGTGGCCAAAGAAAAAACAACCGGTAATGTGGAGAGATCCGAAAAGATATATACAAGCGCTATATCAATCATGGAGGAGGCGAGTATTCAAGGGAAGGCAATAGACGAAGCCCATTTGGCTGACTGCTTAATGCGCAGGGGAAATTATCGAGCCGAATTATTAATTTTGAACAACGCCATAACCGACTACAACCGTTGTATAGAGATTCTGGAGCGACTGCTCGGCGCAGGAAAGCTGTTTGATGAGAATAACTTGGCAAGCGCTTATTATGAAAGCGCATTGGCAATGACCTGCATGAACAGAGGTACCGTATATGAAAAAATAAGGAAATATGATGAAGCCTTATCGGACAAAGATAAGAGTGTTACAATATATGGACGATTAGTTGACGAAGGCAGAAATGATGTAGAAGAAAGTTTAGCTTTAGCCATTAAGAATAGAAGCGTAACATATCAATTAATGAAGAGATATGATGAATCCTTGGCCGATTGCTGTAAATGCATTGAAATATTGGAACGAATGAAAAGCGAAAATAAAATTATCAACGAAAATATTTTGGAACAAGCTTATGTGATTAAGAATACCACGGATTTTATAGTGATGGCCGAAAAAAACAACGTAAGCTTGCCAAAGGAGGGAGAGGTAGTATATAGGAAAGGAATAGCGCAACGAATCCTTAATCACAATAAAAAACAACGTAACGGAGGGAAGAAAAAATGGAAGAATTAAACATGATCATGGAAAAAATGAACAATGTCATTGAAAAGATTAAAGAGCGTGATGAGGGTTCTTTCGAATTGGCAGCAGCGTATACGAGTCGAGGTGCGATATATTCTCAAATTGAATTGTATGATAAATCTATATCAGATTTCGATGAAGGTATTAAAATAATGGAGCGGATTATCGCTGGAGACAGATTGCTTGATGAAAATATTTTGGCGAAAGCTTACGCAGGCAGAGGTCTAACGTATTATATGATTGGTGAATTGAACCTCGCACTACCGGATTTAAACAATAGCATCGAAATTTATGAGCGAATACAGCGAATTTCTGGTCAATTGATAGATGATAGTATGTTGTTTAACTTGTATATAGCGAGAAGTAGTGTTTTTAACGAAACATTTGATTATATGGATGAAGCCATATCGGATTGTCGCAAAAGTATAAAGATAGCAGAAAACCTTATACGAGCAGGGAAGGTGTTCGACGAGGATGGTTTAGCAATGGCGCACATGGGCGTAGGTGTGAGTTGCGATCAAAAGGAGGAATTTTACGAAGCAAATGAACACTATACCAAGTGCATCAAAATTTGGGAGCAGATGATAAAAGAAGGAAAAGAGCTGTCAGACAAGGATAACTTGGCTACAGCTTATATGAACAGGGGTTCGAATTATTTTTCGATGGGAGATAATCAAAAATCATTGGCGGATCATAACAAATCCGTCAGTATTAGAGAACAATGGCAGAAAGAAGGTGTGCAACAAGATATATTTCATTTTGCTATTGCGTATAGAAACAGAGCTATGCCTTACATGGTTGAAGGTAATACGATAGCAGCCATAAACGACAATATTTCGGCAATGTATGTTTTAAAAGGTGCGTTCGAGGAACGCCGTGAACTGCAAGAATTCTATTATGACACTCTAAAAGAACTTTTAGAGTGGATTTCCGATGAAAATGACAATGTACTTTTTGACAAAATTCTGCAAGAGTTCCTATATTCTATGCAATCTCTGCCGAAAACTGAAGAAGCAGAAGAGGCTCAAAACAGCATTCTTAGAACGATTGTATAATAATGTTGCTGAATTTACGAAACGTACTTCAAGGACACTATCTCGCCGTGACGATCCATGAATCGCATGTCAAAATCGTTAGTGAATAAAATAAGGAGGAGCAGTAAATACGGGGTGGTAAGAAAAACCTCTGGGAATTACGGTTGATTCTTGTTTCAGAAAGGTTGTGCTCTGAATGCAGTTCGATTATCGCTTTCATGAAAGGGGTACAAGCGTATCCAGGGATGATATTGTTGACGGTCATATTTGGCTGGACGTCGGTAATGTACTCATATCGGGCGTGATAGACCATCATTCATCAGGCGAATATTCTTGTACTGTGCAGGCTTTGGTGAATAACCCTCACTTAGCGGACGATTTGAAGGGACTTGAACGAGTCGTTATCAACACGCATAAAGCTCCGGATACAGACGCCTTGTTTTCGATCTGCCTCCTGCGTTATTACCTTCAAAACAACAGCTTTCCGAAAAGTATCGATTCCATTGTCGAATATGTATCGCAAGTGGACAGCGGAAACATTAAAATTTCCGGCGACTCTATCACAATCTACAAGATGATTTGCGTGCTGGGAGGCAATTATAATGACAGCGCGGTTTTGGACAAGTGTTTTATGCTGATAGAAACGGCTGTCCGCAGAAGCGAAGAGGAAAGCGACTTTTCTTTTATGGACACCGATATATTGGAGGGCATCGACGGCTTTGAAGCGGAGAAAGAGAAAATTATAGCGGATTATAACCAGTATATTGCTGACAAAAAGGAAATATGCGAGGAAAAAAATGTACACCTCCCCCGAAAAAAAACCAACACGGCTTCGGATAAGCCGGCTAAAGCGTTGATATGGAATGAATACCGCGAAAGTTTATTTAACAGGCTTAGGGCGCGGGGAGAAGGATTCGTTCTGACAGTGGTTCCGCAAAAGGATAAAAGCTATACCTTGGACAAAAAAACAATTGAATGCACTGATACAATCATTTCTATTCCACCCAGCGCCGGCGACGAATATTCATTGCGTTACCTCGCGTATATTCTTGAGCAGTATGAGCAGGATAAGGAAGCTTCTATTTTAGGCGAAGACAATAACAAACGCGACCATAGCAGCCCAAGGGGGAAAGATAATAAAGAAAGCCGGTTTTTCGATAAACCGTGGAGCGCGACTTCGGATCCGTGGTTTTTTACAAACGACCATACCTTGGTACAGTCTCCCTCCACTGGAAGCTTGATGACGACGGAAGAGGTTATCCACATCGTAAAAAAATTCGGGGAATGCTATGTCAAAAAACACAGCATGAACGTGCTGGTTCCGTTTACATATGACCCTTCTCAATATAAAAATATTACAAAATGGTTGGGTACTAAGGGATGGATAAAAGAAAAAAAAGAAAAAGACATACCGTGGCTTGACGCGGAGGGCTCCCTTTATATCGGCACGCCTCTTCAAGAATACAGTAACCCGGCGGAAAAAGAGAAAAGGCATTTCCAAATCTTTAAAAACAAGGCTCAAAAGCTATTTCATCAAGGCAATGACTGTCCTTTATACGATAATAATCAGGCTTTTAACGAGGATTGTTACTGCGTTTTGTTTAAATACGGGGCGGGAATGACGATTTTCACGCGGGAAGTAAATCTGTTGAATCATCGAACGCTCGCGTCAGAGGAAGTTGAGAAAATAAACGCGCTGCGAAATACCCTCAACGCCTACCTCACAAAAAATAAAGTATATAACCGCAAAGACCTTCGCTGCCTTGCGCCGCACTTTTATACAAGCGTCGAAGTAAGCTCGGAGTGTTTGAGCATGTCGAACTCACTCATCGTCAAATATGCGAAACTGATATGCGATACGTACGAAAACAACGGCGAGTATTGCGGAATAGAGAAATTAAATTACCGCACAGTGCTTGCAAATACGCGTTCATCAACGGCTTTGATCATAGCAACCGACGAACGGGGAGAGTCGACAAATAAAAATGAGTATCATTACCGGGCTTTATTTACCGGCGCCTGGTTCCATATGTACTTAATTTCGTTACAGCAAAGATATTCGCTGACGGAAATCAAGCGGAGTTTCACAGAGCACTCAAGAGTTCATGACAATAAAGCTGCAAAACGACTGCGGAATACGCTTATAAATTTTTATGCGACAAGTTATTTTACGACGGCAACGGACGATGAGCTCGGCGATAGGATTTATCGCGGATGGCACGATACTCTTAAGATCGACGAGATAAAAACCACTGTAATGGAACAAATCAATCAGCACGATGAATATAATTCCAATGAAGTAAATGCAATATTTGACAGCCTATCATCCTGGCTTATCCCGCTCGTGGCTTTGTCCACAGGTATTCAAATTTTCATAAATGGCAAACAATTACTGGATCAAGTGCAGCACGGTGATGTTGGATCTTTGCTGGGATGGGCGGCATTGCTTTCTCCGGGCGTTATCATCGCAATGATATTGGTTTGGGGAAGAAATAAGAAGTGAGATTACGACGGCATTAGAATGAATCCTTCATGCGAATGATCTCAGAAATTAGAGAACACGTTTTGCCGGTTCTACGGAACCTTAGTCAAAAAACGCGTCAATGGGAAAAAAGTTAATTTTCAAATTTATTTGTTTGTGTTATGCTTTTCACGGCATGAACCTCCCGAGGAGTTTTTTTGTAAAAAAATTTAAAGCACGGAAATGATGCTTCATCGGAGCAAGAGGAGGTGAGACGATGAAAAGAACTGTTACATTGCTTTTATGCTTAACTATTCTTCTTTCTATTTTAATACCGTTAAGAACAGACGCATATACCACAAACCAACGTAGCAAAGCCATTCACGTCGTATACGACGATTCAGGAAGCATGATAAGGAGCGGCGGCGTATACCTCGACCGATGGGAGCAGGCGAAATACGCGATGGAAGTCTTCGCGGCCATGCTTGAAGAAAGAGACTCTATGCGCGTCTACTTTACAGCATCTGTTGTTCTTGAATGAGGTCTCATATGCCAAGCGGCAGGAGATATATACGCTGGGACGCAACGACGCATACGGGCGGGGGTTTGTGAAATACGCCGAACAGTATCCGCTTGTGTACGGGCCGGGGTATAGGAAGTCGTCGCCGTTTAATAAGGAATGGCCATTTCTAAAATTGGAGGAATAACCTACATGCCTGCCAAGAAAAACACGAAGATCACCAACAAATCCATATTCGTATCCAGCACCTTCCGGGACATGCAAGCGGAACGCGATGCGCTGCGGGATTTTGTGCTGCCGCGCGTTAATGAGTTCGCGGCCAAATATGGACGCGCCGTGGAAATTATTGATCTGCGATGGGGTGTGGATACAGCCTCCGTTTCGGAGGAAGAACAGAGCCATAAGGTATTGCGCACCTGCTTGGATGAAATCGAACGAAGCCGGCCGTTTTTCTTGGGTCTTATCGGCGACCGTTACGGCTGGACGCCGCCGCGTACGGATATGGAAGCGGCATTGGAGACAGCGCAAACAAAGAGTTCGATAGACGATTTTAATATGAGCGTCACCGCGCTGGAAATCGAATACGGCGTACTGCGCTCGGAAACCCCGCCGATTTGCCTTTTCTATTTTCGTGAAAGTCCCGATTATACGGCTATGCCGAAAGAATTTTGCAATGTCTACAAAGATGAGGCGGATGGTCTTGCGAGGCTGGAAAAACTGAAAACGAAAATTCGCGCCCGTTTGGGATCGGACGTCAAGGACTATGTTGCGGAAACCCATGAAAGCGGGCTGACCGTTTCAAAAAACTGGGCGGAAATGGTTGCCGCAGACATAATAGAAAAACTGCGTAAAGAATGGGGCGAACACACCGATACACAATTGGACTGGAAAGAGCATGAACGGGACATACAAGAATCCTTCCGGGAAAGTCGAACGGCGTATTTCGCCGGGAGAGTCGCCGCGATAGCGGATATGACCGAGTTTTGTTTGGGTGAAAAGACTGAGCCGCAGCTTCTAATGATGCAAGGAGAAGCCGGCAGCGGTAAAAGCGGGCTTTTATGCAAGGTGATGGACGAAATCGAGGATAAATGCCTGTTGCTGCCATTTTGCTGTGGAATATCGCCCCGTTCTAACCTTGTGGAAAATATACTGCGGTATTTTATTACCCTTCTTTGCGAAAAATTAGCATTGGAAGACGACAGTGAGGGCATAACAAAATTTCAGGACTTGAAAGATCGTTTCATAGAGCTTCTGTTTGCCGCCTGCGGAAAAATGCGGGTTGTAGCGATTGTAGACGCCCTTGACCAGCTTGTCGGAAGCGACGAGGCCCGGCGAATGCTGTGGATAAGTGGGCGGCTTCCTGAGAATTTTCGCCTGTTATGTTCTATCATCGACGGGCCGGAAACAGAGGCTGTAAAACGGCTTGAAGGCGAAATACGCCCTGTGCCGCCTATCAGTAAAGAGGACGAAGCAGCGATTATACACGGCATTGCGGCGCGGCACCGCAAGCAAATCGGAAGCAATGTGGTGGAACATATCCTCAAAAAGCAGACCCCGGACGGTGCCCAAGCCGCGCAAAATCCGCTCTATTTAAGCCTGATCGCTCAGGATCTTGTGATGATTGACCGCTATGAACTGGATATAGTACAACAATATATGGAGGGCGGCATGAGCCATCCCGAATCACTGGCTAAATTCATGCGAGAGCGCATAGACGATACGCCTGGCGACCCGGAGGGCGCGTATCTTGCCATATTAACCCGCTTGGAAAAACTCATCGCGCGAGATTTTGTCCGCGGCGTCTGCGGTATGATTGCCGTTTCCAGAGATGGTTTGCGGGAAAGCGACATGGAATACGCTTTCAAAGAATTGGAGATGGATTTTAACCCGGCGGATTTTTCCTGGCTGCGGCAGTTATTACGGAGGCATTTCACTCAAGGCGATACTCAACAATGGGATTTTTCGCATCAAAGCCTGCGGCGGGCGCTCAGGAAAGACAGGCCGGAGGAACTGGAACGGCTGAACGATGGACTAATCGATCATTTTCTAAATGTTATTGAGCGTGATGATTTTGCGGCGCGCGAAATAATGCACCATTTATGTGCGGCAAACAGGCCGGATCTGGCCGCGGAAGTAATTGCCGAATGTTATAAAACTCACGATACCGCGCTGGCGCGAGGACTTGCGGATGTTTACACTGAACACGGGGAAGGCCCGGTATTTTTATCAGCCGTACCCGCCGGTATGAAAAATGTAAAGGGCACTGATCGCTGGCGCATTACGGAAATCATTGTTTTCCATGTGCTGATGCGGCTGCCTGAAAACACGCGTCCCTTCCGTATTGAACTGATGACGTCGGCTATCGCTATGCTTGAAGGAGAGGAAGATACCGTGACGCGGCGGACGATGGCAATTGGCCGGAATACCGTCGCGAATTTATACACAGAAATTGGCGAGAGCAAAAAAGCTGGTGAATATTATCGAAAGGCCCTCGACGCGCGGGAAAAAATATACGAAGAAAGCGGCGCAGCGTCGGCGCTGCGAGACCTGTCGGTCTCGTATGGCAAGATGGGGAATCATCTGACATCGCTTGGCAATACAGAAGAAGCTGGTGAATATTATCGAAAGGCCCTCGACGCGCGGGAAAAAATATACGAAGAAAGCGGCGCAGCGTCGGCGTTATGGGACCTGTCGGCCTCGTATAGCAATATGGGAAATCATCTGACAGAGCTTGGCAATACAGAAGAAGCTGGTGA
>Ga0099364_10012934_pt1 | contig 11227 bp, 8 predicted proteins | sample TergutTh196P3_FD_73070 | JGI IMG/M metagenome (GOLD analysis project Ga0099364, IMG submission 73070) | Microcerotermes parvus P3 segment gut microbial communities from Pointe-Noire, Republic of the Congo - Th196 P3 | ecosystem: Host-associated > Arthropoda: Insects > Digestive system > Gut ... | reverse complement strand
TCTCAAATCCGCCCGATGAACTTAAATCGCCGTCAAGGATGCGTTTGCGTAGGGCGGATTTGAGTTCATCGGGCGTGATAGCGTCTTCGCCCTTGTCGAAGAATTTTTCGAGCAGAGCCTCGTCTGCTTGGACAGCTTCTTCCACTAACATGCTGCGAGCGTTTTTGGCTTTTTCGAGCATATCGGCGGGGATTTCGCCAACGACAAGCTCGCGATCGGCGTACTCTTTGTAGGTGTAGGCCTTCATATCAACTAGGTCAACGACTCCGTTGATTTCTTTCTCGAAACCAATCGGTAGATGGATGGCGACGGCGTTTTTGCTGAGACGGCGGTGGATGCTGTCGAGGGACTTGTAGAAGTCTCCGCCAATTTGATTGATTTTGTTGATGAAGCAAACTCGAGGGACGCCGTATTTGGTGGCTTGGCGCCAAACGGTTTCGCTCTGGGCTTCGACGCCCATCTTGCCGTCAAAAACGACAACGGCGCCGTCAAGGACACGCAAGGAGCGCTCTACCTCGGCGGTAAAATCGATGTGGCCAGGGGTATCGATGATGTTGATTTTGTGCTCTCGCCAATAGGCTGTGACTGCTGCGGAGGTGATGGTAATGCCGCGCTCGCGCTCTTGCTCCATCCAGTCGGTGGTTGCACCGCCATCGTCGCCTTTGACGAGGCTGATTTTGTGCTTCAAACCGGTACGATAAAGAATCGCCTCTGATGTGGTGGTTTTGCCGGCGTCAATGTGGGCGATGATGCCGATATTTCTGAATTTTGATAGGTCTGTAACTTCTTGCGCAGACATGAGGTTGCTCCTTTTGCTGATAATTTTTTGACAAAAAAATAAACTGGTTTTAGTCTACCATAGGCAAGAGGGTTTTGCCAGTAGAATCTTTGAGGAAGGAGCTGGTTTTGCCGGAGAGGTCTAGATGGATGTGGTAAATTTGGGCGCCATAGCGACGCTCGAAATCGAAAACGCCAGCTTTAGTGATGGTTTTGACTTTGAGTTTTCCGTAGATGAGGACGGGGCTGGTGCGCCAGAGCGCAATTAGTTGACGATAGAAATTGAGGACGGAATCTGGGTCGGTGTCTTGGGTTTTATATGCGGCCCAATCTAGTGGTTGGCGGGCGTTGTCTCGGGATACTTCCTGGATTATTTTTATAGCCTGAGCGTCGGACTTGCCAGCGCTGGTCAGTTGTCGGTGAATAGAGCGGGATAGAACGCCGGGGTAATCTTCGATTTTATCACCCAGTTTGGGATTGTGTGTGCCAATTTCTTGACCTTGGTAGACGCAGGGAAAATTGCTGGGCAACAGAAATTGCAACATGGCGAGGACCTTTGGACTGGCCTTGAACCGAGAGGGGGCGCGGGGGGTGTCGTGCGATTCGAGAGCAAAAGAAAGTTTGGGCTCGGGCGTCCAAGTGGCTAGCTTTTTGAGCCATTTTTTGTAATTGAGTGGGCGAGGATTGGCTTTGTCGGAAAAGAAGGTGTCGGCTACGTCAAGGATGCCGACGTTGAAGGAGGCATCAAAAGCGCGCTGGGTGAGCTCATGAAATTTTGCGTGACTGAGGAAATGACTGCCGACTGGCTCGGCTAAACTGAAGAATTTGTTGCTGCCGAGAAGTTTATTGAGAACTTGGACGGTGTGTTTGTCCTGAAAATAGTTGAAAAAGCCGGGGATGCGCGGCAAGAAGCCGCTGCGTAATTTTCGCTCCGAGAGGACGTTGGTGGAGTCGACGCGGAAGCCAGCGACACCGAGGTCTGTCCAGAACTGGATGATGTTTTGGAACTCTTTGACGACGCGGGGATTTTTGAAGTTGAGGTCGGGCTGGGATTTGTCGTAGAGGTGGAGGTAATATTGGCCGCGAATTTGGTCGAATTCGAAAGCGGGGCCGCTGAAGAAGGATTGCCAGTTGAGCGGTTTGTCCCGCCAGACATAGTAGTCGGCATACCAGGGGTCGCGGTAGCGGGATTTTTGGAACCATTCGTGTTGGTCGGAGGTATGGTTGAGGACGAGGTCGAGGAGGATTTTGATGTGGTATTTTTCGGCGGTTTTTAAAAGCTGCTTGAAATCGCTCATGGTGCCAAAACGTGGGTCAATCACTCGATAGTCGGCTACGTCATAGCCGCCTTCGCGCCACGGACTGAGAAAAAATGGACTGAACCATATATAGTCGGGGCCGATACTTTCGGCGATTTCGGGGAGCTTGTTGGTGATGAATTTGAGGTTACCGTACGCTGTGGGGTAAATCTGATAGATTAAAGCGCGTTTTGCCATAAGTGTATTATATACCAAAAACATCCCTAGGGCGGGATGTCTTTGGTTTGGTTTGTTTTTAGGCGCGAGCGAAGTGCGCGAAGGCGCGGTTGGCTTCGGCCATGCGATGAGTGTCTTCCTTCTTCTTGAAGGCGGCACCAGTTTCGTTGTAGGCGTCGACAATTTCGAGCTCGAGGCGCTTAGCGTAAGGCATGCCAGAACGTTCGCGGGCGGCGGCGACTAGCCAAGAAAACGCGAAGTGCATCTGGCGATGACCGCTGATGGGGAATGGGATTTGGTAGTTGGCGCCGCCAACCCGGCGAGATTTGACTTCGAAGTTGGGGCTGATATTTTTAAGGGCTTTTTCAAAAACCTCTACAGGGTTTTCGCTGTCAAGTTTTTTGGCAGCATTTTCGACGGCCGCATAAACTGCGCGCTCGGCGACGAGTTTTTTGCCGTCAAGCATGGACTTGTTGATGAGGCGCTGGATGAGTACACTCTGATATTTGCGGTCGGGGTTAAGTTTGCGCTGGAGTGTGGTAGTAACTTTGCGTGGCATGATTATTTCCCTTCCTTTTTAGCGCCGTATTTGCTGCGGCCTTGTTTGCGACCCTGGACGCCTTGAAGGTCGAGGGTGCCGCGGACGATATGGTAGCGGACGCCTGGCAAATCTGGCACGCGGCCACCGCGTACTAGGACAACAGCGTGCTCCTGAAGATTGTGACCTTCACCGCCGATGTAGGCCCAGACTTCTTGGCCGTTGGTGAGGCGAACGCGGGCGACCTTGCGGAGGGCGGAGTTCGGCTTTTTCGGTGTTTTAGTGGTGACTTTGATACAAACACCGCGCTTGAGAGGAGCGGCTTGGCTATAGTACCTAGTCTTCAATGTGTTTTGGATGGTGCCAAGCGCGGGCGCTTTGGACTTTTTGGGAGCTGATTTGCGAGGTTTTCGCACCAGCTGATTAATTGTGGGCATGTATAAATACCTGATTAACGATTGATAAATTGTGGTTTGGCGGTGTTTTTTCAGCAATTCAAACACAGCCGACTAAACTCTTTGCGCGTATTATAGAGCATATTGTTAAAAAATGCAAGAAAAAGCCGCCTAGTAACACTAGGCGGGCTGATTCTAAAGAGCTTGTTGTTCGCGAATTGCGAATAGGAGAGTACGACCACGAATGCGTGCGGGCTTGGTGTCAGCCATCTCGTCGATTTTGAGCTGAGTATAGATTTTGTCGCTAGCTTCCAGAATTTCTTGAATCTGGTCGCTAGTAACAGCGTCTAAGCCGCAACCGAACGACACGAGCTGAATTTGATTAAGTCTGGGGTGAGTGACGGCAAAACGTGCTGCGCGGATGGCCCTAGCGTGATAAACCCACTGATTGGAAATACGCAACTTGCCAGCCATTGCCAGATGAGCCACGCTGTCCTCCGTGAGGACGGCGACACCAAGGCTATTTAACATCTCTGGGATACCGTGATTGACCTCGGGGTCAATATGGTAAGGATGTCCGGCTAGGATGATTCCTTGCACGTTATGCTCCTCTATATATCTCAGGGCTTTTTCGCCAGCGTCACGCATCATTTTTTTAAAAATGGCGTCTGCGAACTGGGCATTTTCGAAAGCTTGTTTGATTTGCGTACGGCTGAATCCCTCTAAGAGGGGTATCTGCGCAAGGTACTTGAGAAGAGCGCGAGGCTTGTCATAAGGTAGCGGGGGGGTATGCATGGTGACGCCGTTTTGTTCGATGACTGACATGTTCTGGCTGATAGCGTGAGGGTAGAACGCGACGACTGGGCAATTGAAATAATTGCGCTGTTTTTCGTCGGGTAATTCCCACTTAATTTGAGGCAACCAGATATGTTTGACGTCTTGCTCAACAAGGTCCATGATGTGTCCGTGTAGCAGTTTTGCTGGATAGCAAACCGTACCACTAAATACTGTGTCGAGAGCCCTCTTGTACGTGTTCTGATTGCTCACGTTTGATGGCTTAACCAAAAAACCGAGTGAGCTGAAAAAGGCATGCCAAAACGGGTAATTTTCGAACATGTTGAGCGCCAAGGGTATACCAATGGTTTCGCGAGGATGGACGTGACCAGCGGGCCAATAATGCTTTGAATGACGGTCCACTAAGAGTCTCAATTTGAGCTCTAGTAGATTTGGCAAACTCTCGCTGTCTTGGATGGGCTGAGGAATCAGCTTGGCGTTATGCGCGCGGTCATAAGCAAGTAGCGCAGCGCCAAATGCGCCCATCAGGCCAGGAATCTCTGGTCGAGTGACGCTTGCGCCGATTTCCAACTCAAAAGCACGCAAGATGCTGTCGTTTAGGAATGTGCCGCCTTGGACCACGATATGCTTGCCGAGACTTGCCGCCGAATTAACGCGAAAAACTTTGTAGAGTGCGTTGTGAACGACGGAATATGCTAGTCCGGCCGCAATATCTGGCAGAGGCACACCTTCTTTTTGGGCATGCTTGATACTGCTGTTCATGAAGACTGTACAGCGCGTACCGAGCCCAACGGGAGATGTGCTGGCGCAGGCTAGAGCGTCGAATTCGTCCATGGTCAGATTTAACGATTTGGCATAGGTTTCGATGAACGAGCCACAGCCAGAGGAGCAGGCTTCGTTAAGTTGAACTCTGTTGACCACGCCGTTGTGAGCCCAAATCCCTTTCATGTCCTGTCCGCCAATGTCTAGTATGAAATCGACTTCGGGTTCAAGAAACTTGGCGGCAACAAGATGCGCCACGGTTTCAACCTCGCCGGAATCGGCAAGACCGCTTTTGATGATGCGGTCTTCGCCGTAGCCAACGGCAACGGAGTATGCAATGTTGTACTCTATGAGTGCTTGCTTGAGAAAACTGATACGTTCGTCGAGCTTGCCACGGTTTGAGTCGTAGAAAGATAAAACAATTTGCTTGTCCTCGTTGATGAGCACGGCTTTAAACGTCGTACTGCCAGCGTCGATGCCGAGAAATAGACGTTCGCCAGGCACGATATCGGCATGACTGATTTTGGTCTTGTGTAAGAGCCGAAAAGCAGCATGCTCGTCTTCGTCGACAAATAGTTGCCTCAAGCGCGATAGGCCCACCTTAAGTTCGGGCGCGTTATCGATGCGCTCCAGCATTTCGGCCAAAGTGGTAGAATCCGACTGTGCTGAGGCTAGAGCTGCACCCAGTGCGACGAAGTACTCGGCGTTATCTGGGCAGTAGGTCTTAGCATCTGGCAGGCGTTTTGCAAAGGCGGCACGAAGTTCACTGGTAAAAGTGAGCGGCCCGCCAAGCAGAGCGACGTTGCGACAACGGTCTTTTTTGCCTTTCATGAGATTGCCCACAACCTGATTGGCCACTGCCAGAAAAATACTAGCAGCAATTTCTGAGCGGTCTACGCCACTATTAATCATTGGCTGGATGTCTGATTTGGCAAAAACACCGCAACGACTGGCAATACCGTGGGTTCTGCTGGCGGTTTTGGCCAACTCGTCGAGACCATCAGCGTCGGTGTCTAGTAGAGACGCCATTTGGTCAATGAACGCCCCAGTACCACCAGCGCAGGCATCGTTCATCTCGTGGTCGACTTTGTCGCCGCGGATAAAAATAGCCTTGGAGTCTTCGCCACCAAGCTCAATAACCGTGTCTGTAGGTAAAGCGTAGGGGTTAATCTTCTTGACGTTGGCATCATGCCACTTAATTGCTAATTCTGAAGCGTTAACTTCTTGGATGAAGTCAAACTTGAGCACTTCACTAAGCGAGAGTGCACCGGAGCCAGTCATGCGAACAGTGACTGGTACGCCATCGAATAACTCGATAGCCTCAGTGATAAGTCGATGTAGGGTGGCCCCCACATCGGAGCCGTGACGCTCATAACGCCTGTGTAGAATGTTGTCTGCCGCGTCTAGTATCACGATTTTGATAGTAGTTGACCCAATGTCGAGCCCAACCCTACAAGTCATAATAATCCCTCCTATAACAAATTTTTAAAGAGCGCTAGATGTTACTATAAAATAAACCCCCGACTTTTTCAAGAACCGGGGGATTTATTGAGTGATTGCTCGCTGTTTTGCATGATAAGTCCTGGCGGCATGCGCCAAGAGCTTAATCCTGTTTAGCTGGTTGGCGACACTAGTGTTGGGGTCATAGTTGATACTAATAACACATGACTCTGGATAGCGCTTTTCGATTGGAGCCAATGTGCCTTGTCCGATGGAATGGTTTGGCAAACATGCGAAGGGCTGTGCGATGACAACATGCGGACAGCCTAGCTCGGTCAGGTCAATGATTTCGGCAGGCAGTAACCAGCCTTCTCCCATGGAGTTGGCAAGTGAAATCACTTCTTCGAAACCGACCTTGGCTTTCACTTTTTCGCTCAGCTCATAAATACTTGGCCAATGAAAACCGCATATTTGGCTGACTTTCTTTTTGCGTCTTTCCACGAAGCCGATTAGTAGTTTAGCAAATGCGGATTTCCACCAACCGCGAGCCAAGAGTTTATGCTGAAATACTGGTCCAGAAAAACAGTAGAGGAAGAAGTCGATAATCGGCGAAACAACCGCCTCGCAACCTTCCTGCTCAATGACCTCGACCAGATGATTATTGGCGTCTGGATGATATTTGAGTAAAATTTCACCAACAACGCCAATCTTGGGCTTGGGCTCTTTGCTTACGCTGACTTGCCCAAACTCATCCATAATCGTACGAGTCAACTTTTTGAACTGTCGGTAACCCATCTTTCTGAATCCACTGCTGCGAATTTGCTCGCTGAGCTTTGCGACTAAACGATTAGACTCGCCATGATTGATTTCGTATGGACGAGTCTTATAGAGCATAGTCATTAGAATATCGCCCAGTAAAACCCCATAGATGGCGTGCTTGACGTCGCGGATTTTGATGCCCAGTTGATTCCATGGTTCGTCTCCGCCGGGCACAAAAGCCAGCGGGACAACTGGAATATCTGGGTACTTTGATTCGCCGATGGCCTTTCTAATTGCGCCAACGTATTGCGAAGCGCGACAACCACCACCAGTTTGCGTCATGATAATGGCGTACTTCTGGTTGGGGTTCTCGTCCTTGAGCCTGATGGTTTCGTCGATAACTTGTCCGGCGGTGAGGATTGACGGACAGCACATGTCGTTATTGACACAACGCAAACCGCAGGCTATGGCTTCTTCGGTTACATGTTCTATGACACGAAACTTGAAGCCGGCGTCTTGGAATACCTGTTCGAAAAATTGAAAATGAATCGGTGACATTTGAGGAGAAATTAAAGTATATTCCTCTTTCATGTCCTTTTTCCACTCGGCATGAGCAGTCAATACCCTCACATCCTTTCTTTTAAAAATAGAGCAATCTTAAAGAACGCCCCCTGCGTGCTGATTACTTTAACATAATTATAGTGTTTTGGAAACCATAATATCTGGGAGCGGATATTCAAGCAGGACGATGCCATCGGGCTCGAGACGAGTGGCGAGGTACTCGAGGACGTCAAGTTCGGTGGCAAAAACCTTGAAAATGTGGTCTGGTTGTGGTGGAGCTTTGGGATCGATAATCAGAACTTCGGTGATAAGGTTCTTGTCGATGCTGATGCTCGGGTTGAACTTACCAGTGATGAGAATGCGAGATGGCGCGTCAAACGTGTAAATAGTGCGGAGCGATAGTTCGGTGGAGAGCACGGAGGTGTCGGCGCTATCGTCGACGATAATGGAATTATGCGGACCGCGGCCGGTAGACATGCAACCAGGCAGAGGCTGGAGGCCCTCGACGCCAGCAATGATTTTTTCGGGTGGGATTTCGAAGAAATGAGCTACGGCTACCGCCATAGTGACGGGGCGGAGATTATGTTCACCGAGTAGATTGACGTGGACATGGATACGCTGGTCTTCTGGATTGACGAAGTTGCCAGTCTGACCATAGAGATTGGCATCGAGGTTTTCAAAATAATAATTGGCTGGGAGTTCATCTCCATAAGTAGTGACATTGGAGTTGGTGAGGAACTGGCTACAACTAGCGGGGATGTCGTTGCGGTTGATTAGGACTTGCTTGGAGCGATTGGCGAGGTCGAAATAGCGCTTGGCTTCGCCAGACTCTAGGCCTTCCTCTGCGATGGAGGTTATTACAGTGAAGTCGGGAGTAATTTCGGGAAAGTTGGTGACAGAATTGAAATCAAGCAGAACGATGTCGGGGACTTCGGCCTCGAGGTTGCGATTGACGCCCATAGTGACAACATGAGCCTGGCCGAGAATTTGACCAAGAGCGCGGATAGCAGAGGTGCGGCCGAACGAGCCAGCGATGACGATGATTTTCGTGTTGGGATGACGAGCGAAATATCTTTCGAGATTGCGTTTGGGATTGCTGAGTAGGCCCATTGATGCCCCTCTGGCCTATTTCTTGCCAGATTTTAGTTTTTTCAGCTCATCACGGGAGTGAATGGCGAAGAAGACGCTAGTCAGGCCGAGTACCATGAGAAAGGTGGCGAAAAGTTTGATGAAGGTGGTCTCGCTGAGTCCTTGGTCGGCGAAAATGACGAAGGCGATGACGCTACTGACCATACCGCAAGCAACCCAAAAGAATCGACTGACGTAATTGGTGAAGTTGGTGAAGCCAATGACCATGGAGGTAACGCCGTCGACGAGGGCATAACCGGCAAGCAAGGCGATATGGAGGACGTGGTTGTCGGAGATAATGACGACGACGCCGATGGCGGCTTCGACGAGAGAGATAGCAAGTTGGGTGCCCCAAGAATGGTTATTGCGGTGGCGGTGAAGTATGTTGATAATTTCTACAACGCCGAGTGCGATTAATGAGAAGCCAGTGACATTAATAAGCCAGTTGCTTGATTCGCCGCTGAATAGGAGATAGGCTCCGATGAGCAGCGCGATGACACCTTGGATACTAAAGATTCCCCAGTGGCTCTCAAAATGCCCGACTTTGGTCTGAGCTTTGGATTTTGCCTTGATTTTTACTTTTGCCTTTGCTGATTTCTTCACGAAAATGCCTCCAGTTTATGCGTATGTAATTATATTAGCATAATCGTTTTTTAAAGCCAATGATTAGACGTGGCGGGTGCGGCGGCGGGCGGATTCGACGAGCTGATTGAGTTTGTAGTGGGTTGGTTTGAGGATGAGGTCGTGGGCGTGGAGATATTTTAGCTCAGTGATACCAAACCCGCGTTTGAATTGGCTGACGCCGTAGAAACGATGTTTAGTGTCGTCTTCGGCGGTGATGCCCCAGAAATTGTAGCGGGTAATGCCCTGCTCGCGGGCGTCGCGCATGGCCTGCATGTGCAGAAGTGGAGCGCCGGAGAGTTGGGTGCCCAACTGAGTGGAGACGCCGTAATGATAGGAGGCTTCTGGGCCGTAAAAAATCATGAAGTTTTGGGCGAGAATTTGACCATCGTGCTTGGCGGTATAAAGTTTGACTTGGTTGTGGGCGGCGAAGGCGGCGAATTGCTTGGTGAGGAAATCTTCCGAGAAGGAAACGAAATCATGGCGAGCTGCGGTTTCGAGTTGGATTTGATAGAATTCATGGATATCTTTGGGGTCGGTGCTGGTAGAAATTTCAATTTGGTTTTTTTCGGCCTTGCGGAGAGCGCGACGCAGTCGTTGTGAGGCACTAGTGAGGATTTCGGCTTCGGTTTTGTGCAGGTCTAAGATGCCCGCATATTCGACGGAAAGATACATGGGGGCGGATTTGAGGTTGAGGTCGGCGAAGAGTTTTTCGGCCGATGGGCTGTGCTCTAGCTGTGGGCGAATCCGCACAAAAACACAGTCGTGGAGCTTCCCCTGTTCTGCAATGTCGGCAAATATATTTTTGACGAGCTCTTGATTTTGCCAATCTAGGATTGGTCCGCCAGCGAGCGCAAGGTAGCGGCCGCGTTTGGCGGTTTCGACTTGACCAGTACAGGCGGCGATGACTTGGTTGTTGTCCACCGCGATGCGCCGAATGATAGTTTTGCCGCGCGCAAGATGGAATTCGCCCCAAGCCCAAGAATGTAAGAAGTTGGCTTCGGGGTGGCTGGTGACAAAATCGTCCCATTGCTTTTGGTCAGTGGCGTCGATAATTTGGGTCATAGATTCCTCTTTTTCTTGCGAACAATTTCAATCATTCTGGTCAGTTGATATTTGACGGGGTCGATGATGAGGTCGTGGGCGGGGACATAGTTGACTTCCTCGCCACCAAAACCAGTTTTGAACGTTGTGACGCCAGCGTAACGATGATGTGGGCTGTTTGGCGGGGCAATTCCGAAGAGGTTATAGCGTTTAAGGCCAAGTGCCTTGGCGTCTTTGATAATCTGCCACTGGATAGCATAGGCGCCTGGCAACGAGCGGCCAGCCTCTGTGGAGGCAGCTTCGTGATAGATGGCTTCGGGGGCTTGCAGGATAATTAATCCGTAGGCGAGAATTTTGCCGTTTTGTTCGGCCTGATAAATTTTGGCTTTGTCTTGGAAGGCTTCGTGTTGGGCGATGATAAATTTTTCGGACGAAGGGATGAAATTTTGACGTTTGGCGGTAGTAAGTTGTGCTTGGTAAAATTCCTTGAAGGCGACTACCTTGGACGAGCTGGTGACCTTGATGCCTAATTTGTCGGCATGGCGTACTTCGTAACGGGTTTGGCGGCGCATGTCGGCGAGTAGTTGGTCCTCGGATTTGCTGAGGTCAATGATGACGGTATGTTCGGCATGGAGGTGCATGGGCGAGAGGTGGAGGTGATTTTGGCTTAGGATTTTGCGGTTTTCGGGGGTGTCTGGGATGTTGGGTCGCATGCGGATGAAGACGCAATTTGCGGTGGTCGCAAGCTGACTGAGTGATGCGAGAGCGGCTTTGACTTGGGCTTTGTTTTGCCAGTCAATTAGTGGGCCACCAGGAATTTCAAGGTAACGGCCGCGCTTGGCTGGCTTGACGATAGCGAGGCACGAGCCGACTAGTTTGCCTTGGTCAGAAAGTCCGAGATAATGGACTTTGTCGCCGGTTAGTTCGTAGAC